>ENA-OQEN01000004-OQEN01000004.1-human-gut-metagenome-genome-assembly--contig:-NODE-4-length-68731-cov-6.331220_pt1 | contig 68731 bp, 93 predicted proteins | sample MGYA00242791_ERZ504627 | MGnify/ENA primary metagenome ERZ504627 (study PRJEB26092, sample SAMD00036316) | human gut metagenome | host: Homo sapiens | study: EMG produced TPA metagenomics assembly of the... | reverse complement strand
ACATTCAAATAGGAGTACGATAAGAGAAAGAAGAAAAAACGGATAACCAGCGCGCGAAGATCTTCACGAAGATCGGCCGCGAGATAGCCGTTGCGGTGCGTGAGGGCGGCCCCGATCCGGCGTCGAACTCGAAGCTCAAGGATATCATTTCCAAGGCTAAGGCGAACAACGTTCCCAACGACAACATAGACCGTATTATTAAGAAAGCTGCCGGCGACGGCAATGCGGACAACTACGAGGAGATCATGTACGAGGGCTACGGCCCGTCGGGCATCGCCGTTATAGTTGAGACCCTTACCGACAACCGCAACAGAACTGCGGGCGATATGCGCCACTATTTCGACAAGTTCGGCGGCAACATGGGTCAGAGCGGCTGCGTCTCGTTCATGTTCTCGAAGCAGGGCGTTATCGTTATCGAAAAGGACGACGATATCGATGAGGAGAAGCTGATGGAAGATGCGCTTGAGGCAGGAGCTATCGACTTCCTGACCGACGACGGCGTTTATGATATCCGCACCGAGCCCAACGATTTCTCCGCAATATGCGAAGATCTCGAGAAGAAGGGTTACACCTTCCTTTCTGCGGAGGTCGAGTATGTTCCCTCGAGCTACACCAGACTCGAAAATGAGGACGATATCAAGAACATGAGCAAGATGCTCGAGATGTTCGAGGATAACGACGACGTTCAGAATGTCTGGCACAACTGGGAAAACGCCGACGACGCAGAGTAAAATCAAAAAAGACGAGAGCTGCCAATATGGCGGCTCTTTTTGTGTCTGTATGTAAGCTTTGTTAAATTCAATTTCTCAGTATTTGCAGATTGAAAATACACGCCACAATTGAATTTTATAATCGGACTTCCAATAGCCGCGTCGCAGTGTTTGAAAGCTCTCTTAGAGGAGCGAGGGAACGGCTTGCGCAGCAAGACGCACGAGCGCGCACTCGTTCAAGCTCCGGCGCGTTTGCGCGCGAATGTGCCGAGCAACTAATTGAGAGCCGCAAGCTAAGTGCTGCGGCGCGGCGTTCGCGAGGTCTCGGGGCGCAGCCCTGAGGTTGCTTTTCTTTTGCAGGCGTTCTTTTTCAAATAAAAAGAAAATGCCGAAACGCGGAAAGGAGATATTATTTGATTGTGGTGGGTCGCAAAGGTAAGGGCAAGTTATCGACATTTCAAAATTGTCACGATTCTGTCTCGGCTATCGCTGATATTACGAATTGCACTGCTTAAAAATCACATAAAAATGGGAAACCCCCAGAGCACCGGAAGCTCTGGGGGTGATGGGGAACTGATTTGCCGTCGCCCGCACAAGCGGCGGCAATCGAGAAGTTGTTTTGTTTTTTATCCGTTCAGAACACTTTTACGGTTCGGTTCTGCCGGAGGTCGAACTGCCTACTGCAGCCACTGACATGACGACTGCCAATACCAAGATGATTCCTAATGCCTGTAATACCATTTTGTTGTCCTCCTTAACCGTTTCGTAGTTTCTCTTTCCTACGATACATAGTATATACCGAACAGGGGGCTAAAGCCACCACAAAACGATTACAGTTGAATACAAAATGGTTACAAAGAAAGATTAAATTGTAACATTTCTGTAACAATTTCAGGCGAAATTGTCAGCTTGTCAGCTCAATGAGGTCTTTTATGCTCAGCTCCGGCTGCAAAGCGCGGTTTACGGCGAGCGAGAGCAGTCCCGAACAGCGCTCGATAAGCAGGTCTATCTCTTTCGGTGTGACCATCATTTTTGCGTCCTCGGCAGGTTCATTTGTGTTATTACCCGACACATCGCGGGCGAGTGTGTGCGCATCAACGACCGTCGGAACGCCCACGGATATGACCGGGACGCCGAGCGTTTTTCGGCTTATCTCGGCGCGTGAATTGCCGACTCCAGAGCCGGGGATTATTCCGCTGTCAGATATCTGAACTGTGCTCCCGAGCCTGCCGAGCTTGCGCGCGGCGAGTGCATCGACGACTATCACGGCGCAGGGCTTTATCACATTCACCGCGCCGAGCAGCAGCTCGCCTGTTTCGACTCCTGTCTGACCGAGCACTCCGTGCTATCGCCGCGACCGGGCGCAGCCTGCCGAGCCCCAGCTGCTCGCATAGCTCGCGCTTTAGGTGTCTTGTGACAAACACGCCGCCGATAAATTTGGGGCCGAGCGCATCGGGGGTTATATTCGTGTTGCCGAGCCCCGCGGCGAGCACCGTGCCCTCGGACGGGAGTAGGCGAGAGAGCTCCTGCGCCACCGCGTCTATAAGCTCGTCGCTTATGCGCGAGGAGCGCGCAAACGACTGCGACTGCACGGTTATATATTCTCCGCGCGGCTTGCCCAATGCTTCTTCGCCGCGCCTGTCCGTGACCCGCAAACGGGTTATTTCCGCTCCCGCGCTTTCAAAGCTCGTGCATTCCACGCCGTCGATTTTGCTGCCCTCGAGATTTTCGCGCACTTCGAGCGCAAGGTCTGTTCTGAAGTTCATTTTTTCGTCTCCGTTTCGTTTTCGCATGGGTGCGAAAGGCAAAAAATTTTTCTTTTTCTCTTGCATTTTGGCAAAGTCTATGATAAGATTATTAACTGTATGATGAAGGAGGTGCAAAAATGCCTAATATCAAGTCAGCTAAGAAGCGTGTCGTCGTCAACAAGACAAAGGCCGCCCGCAACAAGTCCCGCAATTCAGCCCTTAAGACTGCCATAAAGAAGGCTCACACTGCTGCTGAGACCAACGCGGCAGATAAGAAGGAAGTTGTCACCGCAGCTATAAAGAAGGTCGATCAGGCAGCCGCCAAGGGCCTTATTCATAAGAACAATGCTGCTCGCAAGAAGTCCGCTCTTGCAAAGCTTCTCAACGAGGCGTAAGATTGCAAACAAATTATTAACGGTTCTGGCTTTTGCCATGACCGTTAATTTTTTTGCTTTTTTACTCTTTTCGCGATTTTTCTTTTTGATGCGGCATAATATCCATTTGTAAATTTTTATCGTATGGTTTGACTTTTGCCTGTGTTTGGCGTATAATCATAATCGATAAGAATCAAACAGGAGGTGAGACCATGGACAAAGCTAAGAATATAATCAAGATCGTCGCTATCATCATCGCTGTTGCCGCCGCTGTTGTCGGTATAGCGTTTGCCGTCAAGAAGATCATAGACAAGAAGAAGGCTGCTGCCGACGAGCCGGAGAATTATGTCTCCTGCTCCTGCTGCGATACCTGCGCACCCGCAGCCAACTGATTTTTTGAAAAAATTTCACCTGCTATACACTCTTGTGTATGGCAGGTGACTTTTTCTTTATTTTTCCTTTGGTCTCGCAACAAATGACGCGATAAGACCGCAGAGCACCGCCGCGGTTATCCCCGCGCTCGATGCAGTCAGTGGACCCGTCAGGATGCCGAGCGCGCCCTTTTCGGCGATGGCCTCCTTGACTCCTTTTACCATGCGAAGCCGAAGCCCGTCAGCGGAACCGTTGCCCCCGCGCCCGCCCATTTCGCGAGCGGCGCATAGACTCCGACCGCGCCGAGCACGACTCCCGCCACGACGAAGCAGACGAGTATGCGCCCGGGCGTGAGCTTCGTCAGATCCATTATTATCTGGCCCACCGCGCATATCGCGCCGCCGACCGCGAACGCCTTGAGAAAGCTGAGAAATATATCCATATCATCACCCGAAAGTATTTTTTTCAAATCTATTTTTTCCCCGCGGCGCGGCTATATTCACGCCTTTTGTATCGGGGAAAAATACACACTGTGAAATTAATAAAATTTTTACAGATAAAGTATTGACAAACGGCGATAATATTAATAATATCTATACTATAAGAGGCACGGAAATTAATTCCGCTTTCCTCAAAACAAAAGGTTGATTTTAAAATTATAGTATAAGGAGAAATAAAAATGTCAACTTTTGAAAGAGTCCAGAAAATCATTTGCGAGCAGCTCGAGATAGACAGCCATCTTGTTACCGAGGATGCATCTATTTCCGGAGATCTCGGCGCAGACAGCTTGATCTTGTCGATCTCTCTATGTCCATCGAAGAGGAATTCAACCTCGAAGTTCCCGACGATGTTCTCGATCATATCAGAACTGTCGGCGATATCGTTAAGTTCATCGAGGACAACGCGTAATTTATATAATCAATAACAAAGGGGCTGTTTTGTATTGGATTCAATATGAAACAGCCTTTTTTACTGCGACGGAGGAATATAAAATGATACTGAAGAATGCGGATATTTTCGATTCCGAGTTTGCTCTGCGCCGCGCGGATGTGCGCGTTGAGGACGGTAAAATAGCTGAAATAGGCGAAAATTTAAACGGCGAGGATGAGCACGATCTTTCCGGATGCGTTATCCTGCCCGGCTTTATCGACATACATATCCACGGCTGCGGGGGAGCGGATTTCTCCGACGCTCTGCCGGATACGCTCGAAACCATGTCACGGACTCTCGCGAGTTTCGGCGTAACTTCGTTCTGTCCCGCGTCGATGACTCTGCCATATGACAGGATAGAAAAGGCGTTTGAGAATGCGGCGGGATATCTCGGCAAGGAGTGCGGCGCATATATCCACGGCATCAATATGGAGGGACCGTTCCTCTCATATGCAAAGCGCGGCGCGCAGAATCCCGAATATCTGCATGAGCCGGACATAGACGAGCTCAAAAAGCTCGATAAAACCTGCAAAATAAGACTTGTGTCGCTGGCACCCGAGCTTCCGGGGGCTATAGAATTTGCGCACGAGGCGTCGAAGATATGCACGGTGTCCGCCGCGCACACCGCCGCGACATTTGAGCAGGCGGAGCTCGGCTACAAAAACGGAATAACCCACACGACGCATCTTCTAAACGGCATGGATCCGATATATAACCGCAAGCCCGGCGCGGCAGTCGCGGCGCTCAGAGCCGAAAACGCCACGGCGGAGCTGATAAGCGACGGGATGCATATACACCCGGCGTATCTCGCCCTGCTCTATAAAATACTCGGCGAGGATAGGAGCGTCGCGGTCAGCGACTCCATGTGCGCCTCGGGTCTCGGCGACGGCGAATATGAGCTCGGCGGCACGACAGTGTATGTAAAAGGCGGCAAGGCTCTGCTCGCCGACGGTACGATAGCCGCGAGCACGACAAATATTTTTGCTGAGTTCAGGAATATAATCAGCTTCGGCGTGCCCGTCCGCCAGGCGGTGAAATCCTGCACGATAAATCCCGCCCGCGCGATAGGCGTCGACGATGTGACGGGCAGTATAGCAGTCGGCAAGCGCGCCGATTTCACTGTTCTTTCGTCCGATTTGAAAGAGCTCGAGTGCGTTTATATAAAGGGAAAAAGAATATAAAAAAGTATGCAAATCGCCGCTTGTGTGGTATAATATAGTATCTTAGACTCAAAGCTCGGAGGCTGAACATGAACTTTCTTGTTATTGACGGCAACAGCATATTGAACCGCGCGTTTTACGGCATAAAGGTGCTCACGACGAAGGACGGCAGATTCACCAACGCCATCTACGGCTTCATGAATATTTTTCTGCGCCTCAAAGACGAGTGCCGGCCGCAGGCGGTGGCGGTCGCTTTTGATGTCAAACAGCCGACTTTCCGCCATGAGATGTACGGCGGCTACAAAGCGACAAGAAAGGGTATGCCTGATGAGCTCGCGCAGCAGATGCCCGTGCTCAAGGAGCTGCTTGAGGCGATGGGCGTGCCGATAGTTGAAAAGCCCGGATATGAGGCGGACGATATTCTCGGCACTCTTGCACGCCACAGCGGCGACGCCGTCTGCACGATAGCCACGGGCGACAGAGACAGCCTGCAATTGGTGTCCGACAGCGTCAATGTTCTGCTCGCCGCGACGAAGATGGGCAGACCCGTGACCGACAGATACACGCCTGAGGCAGTGCGCGAAAAATACGGCGTTGAGCCGATAAAGCTCATTGATATAAAAGCCCTCATGGGCGATAGCTCGGACAATATCCCCGGCGTTGCGGGAATCGGTGAAAAGACCGCCGGCGATTTAATAGCCCGCTTCGGCTCGATAGAATATATCTATGACAATATCGACACGATAGACATCAAACCCGGAGTGCGGGACAAGCTGAAAAAAGACAAGGACATGGCGTTTTTGAGCAAAAAGCTCGGCACGATAAACTGCGATATCCCGATCGACAATGACCCGCAGAGCTATATTCTCAGAGCTCCCGACAATTTCAAGGTCACGAGAATGCTCGCGGATCTTGAGATGTTCAAGCTCATCGACCGCCTCGGACTTGAGATATCAAACACAGCCTCTGAGCCGCAAAAAGAGGAGAAGCCCGTCCCGGTCTGCGCCGAGGATGATTTCGGCCAGCTGATGACGCGCCTTAAATCTGACGGCGAGAGCTATTTTCTCTGGGACGGCGAAAAATGCCGTTTCGATCTCGGGGACAAAGTGCTCGTGTGCGACTGCGAAAACGAGAATTTTTATCCGTTTTTTATAAAGCTGCTCGAAGATAAAAATATAAAAAAATACACGGCGGACATAAAGTCGCTCTATTCATTCGCGCAGGGCTGTTCGGCTCAGTGCAGGAATATGTGCGGCGACCTGGAGCTTGAGGGCTATGTCCTCAACCCATCCGCCTCATCCTATGATGCGCTGCGCCTTGCGGGCGAATATTCAGCGGCAGTGCCGGTTGAAAACGGCGATGAAAACGACTGCGCCGCCGCGTCGCTGAGAAGATTATTTGCGGCGATGGACAAAAAAATAGAGGAAAACGGACAGCAGAAGCTGCTTCATGATATAGAGCTTCCGCTCGCGCATGTGCTCTCTTCAATGGAGCAGACGGGCTTCGCCGTTGACCGCGACGGAATCGCGGAATTTGGCAAACAGCTCGGCGAGAGGATAGCCGAAATCGAGCAGGAGATATACGCTCTAGTTGGCTACGAGTTCAATCTGAACTCGCCAAAGCAGCTCGGCGAAGCGCTGTTTGAAAAGCTCAAGCTGCCCGCGAGAAAAAAGACAAAAAGCGGATATTCGACCGACGCGCAGGTGCTCGAATCGCTCGAAAACAAGCACCCCGCTGTGCGCGATATCCTCGAATACAGAACGCTTTCAAAGCTCAGGTCGACCTACTGCGACGGACTGCTCAAGGTTATCGGCGAGGACGGGCGTATCCGCTCGACTTTGAACCAGACCGAGACGAGAACGGCAGAATCTCATCGACCGAACCGAATCTTCAGAATATCCCCGTGCGCTCTCCGCTCGGGCGCGAGATGCGAAAGTTCTTTGTCGCGCGGGACGGATATGTGCTCGTTGACGCGGACTATTCGCAGATAGAACTGCGCGTTCTCGCCCATATTTCGGGCGACCGAAACATGATAAAGGCGTTCAACGACAACACGGATATCCACACTGTGACCGCGTCCGAGGTCTTTGATATGCCGCCGCAGCTCGTCACTCCGATAATGAGAAGCCGCGCGAAAGCGGTCAATTTCGGCATAGTATACGGCATTGGCGCGTTCTCGCTCGCCAAAGATATCGGAGTCAGCCGCAGCGAGGCGGATGAGTATATAAAAGGCTATCTCAGGCACTATTCAGGCGTTGACAAATATATGCACGACGTGGTCGAAAAGGCGAAGAAAGACGGCTACGCCGAGACGATGTTTGCGCGGCGCAGATATCTGCCGGAGCTCACCGCATCGAACGCCAACACACGCGCGTTCGGCGAGCGCGTGGCGCGCAATATGCCCATTCAGGGCACGGCGGCGGATATAATCAAGATAGCGATGATAAGAGTTTACGAACGCCTTGAGCGCGAGAATCTGGCGGCGAAGCTGATAATGCAGGTGCACGATGAGCTGATAGTCGAAGCGCCGGAGAACGAAAAAGAGCGCGTGAGCGCCCTGCTCAAAGAGGAAATGGAAAACGCTGTTAAGCTCTCTGTGGCTCTCACTGCGGATGTCCATTCCGGGCGCACCTGGTATGACGCGAAAGGCTGATAAAACGGAGGAAACATGAATCTGGTTTTTGTTTGCACGGGCAACATCTGCCGCAGTCCGATGGCGGAGGGGATGTTCAAAAAACTGCTCGAAGAAAAAGGGGAGAGCGGTATAGACTGCTCGAGCGCGGGACTTGCGACCTTTGACGGACGCCCCGCGAGCGACAACGCGCAGGCGGTCGCCCTCGAATACGGAGTCGATATCTCGGAGCATAAATCTCGTATGCTGACCCGCAGCATCGCGCGCAAAGCCGATCTGATAGTTTGCATGACCGATGAGCAGTATGAGACGCTCAACCGCATGATTCCCGACGAGAGACTCTGTGTGCTCGCCGGCGGAGTTGACGACCCCTACGGATGCGATATCGAAGTTTACCGCGAGTGTGCGAAGAAGATAAACGGCGCGCTGCCGGAGCTTTACGAAAAGATAAAGAGCGGGAGCTGATCGGTATTTTTGAAGTTGAAACGGTCCCGATGACGGAAGAATATATAGGCGGCGTCGTGTCGCTCGAGCGCGAATGCTTTTCGCATCCGTGGAGCGAGAAGTCGCTTCGGGAAGAGCTTGATAACGATCAGGCTCATTTTCTTTGCGCGGTTGCCGACGGATGCGTCGCCGGATATATCGGCGTGCAGGAGATAGTGGGCGAGGCGTATATAACCAATGTCGCCGTGTCCGAAAAATTCCGCCGCCGCGGGATAGCGGAAAAGCTGCTCGAAGAGGCGGAGCGCGGCGCAATAAAACGCGGCTGCGTGCTGATAACGCTCGAGGTCAGGGCTTCAAACGCCCCGGCGAAGGCGCTCTATAAAAAACGCGGCTTCAAAGAAGTCGGAACAAGAAAGAATTTTTATTCCGATCCGCGCGAGGACGCGGAGATAATGACAAAGTTTTTTGACAGATGAGGGTGAGCGAAATGAAGATACTTGCAATCGAATCCTCTGCGACGAGACGCTGCGGCGGTCGTCGAGGACGGCAGACGCGTTATTTCAAGCGTCATAGCGTCGCAGGTAAAGGAACATATACTCTACGGCGGAGTCGTGCCGGAGATAGCGTCAAGACGCCATGCGGAGGCGATATCCGGCGTTGTCGGCGAGGCGCTCGACAGGGCGGAGATGAATGTCGGCGATGTTGACGCGATAGCCGTGACCTATGCGCCCGGGCTTATCGGCGCGCTGCTCGTCGGCGTGAATTTTGCGAAGGGACTCGCATTTTCTGCGAACAAACCGCTCGTGCCCGTGCATCATCTGCGCTCGCATATCGCGGCGAATTATATAACTCACCCCGACCTTGAACCGCCGTTTCTCGCGCTCGTCGTCTCAGGCGGTCACAGCCACATAATCGAGGTGCGCGACTACACGGATTTTCATATTATCGGCAGAACGCGCGACGACGCGGCAGGCGAGGCGATGGACAAGGCGGCGCGCGCCATGGGGCTCGATTATCCCGGTGGCGTGAACCTCGACAGAGTGTCGAAGGACGGCGACCCGAAGAGCTACAAGCTTCCGCGCCCGCATGTTGACGGGAGCGAATACGATTTCAGCTTCTCCGGACTCAAGACTGCTGCCGTCAATATTATCCACAACGCAAAGCAAAAGGGCGAGGAGATAAGCGTGCCCGATCTCGGCGCGTCGTATATCGAGGCGGTCGTAAGATGCCTGCGCGAAAACACGGAAAAAGCGGCGCTGAACTTCGGCTTCGACAAGATAGTTCTGGCGGGCGGCGTGTCCGCAAACTCGCGCCTGAGAGCGGAAATGACCGATATCTGCAAGGCTCATTCATGGTCGCTGTTCATGCCCGAGCTGTCGCTTTGCGGCGACAATGCGGCAATGGTCGGTGCCCAGGGCTACTATGAATTCAAGGCTGGAAACATCGCCCCGCTGACCCTCAATGCACGAGCTTCGATGCCTATTGATGAAATTGATAAATTTTTATCAAAAAAGGTCTGAAAGTTAACAGTTTCGTCATTGAAAAACCGAGTTTATTGGGGTATAATACATACTGGGTAAAGATGGTACCTTTCTTAATAGATTAGACGAAAGGAGTCAAATATCATGAAACATTTGACACAGAACAAGACAGTGATCGACTGGATCGAAGAGAAGATAGCTCTTGTATCTCCCGACGAAGTCATGTGGATCGACGGCAGCGAGGAGCAGCTTGACGCTCTGCGCGCAAGGCATGCGAGACCGGCGAGATGACCAAGCTCAACGAGGATCTCCTCCCCGGATGCCTGCTTCACAGAACCAAGCCCAACGATGTTGCGCGTGTTGAGAACCGCACATTCATCTGCGCCGAGAGCGCGGATCAGGCAGGTCCGACCAACAACTGGATGGATCCCGCTGAGGCTTATAAGATGCTCTATGATATAGCCAGAGACAGCTATAAGGGCAGAACAATGTATATTATTCCTTATTCGATGGGTCCTGTCGGCTCTCCGTTCTCGAAGATCGGCGTTGAGCTGACTGACTCCATCTATGTCGTTCTCAACATGGCTATCATGACGAGAATCGGCAAGAAGGTTATGGATACTCTGGGCGACAGCAACGACTGGGTTCGCGGACTGCACTGCAGCTGCGACATCGACCCCGAGAAGCGTTATATCTGCCAGTTCCCGCAGGATAACACCATCATCTCCGTCAACTCCGCTTACGGCGGAAACGTCCTCCTCGGCAAGAAGTGCTTTGCTCTTCGTATAGCTCTTATCAGGGCTGGAAAGAGGCTGGCAGGCTGAGCATATGCTTATCCTCGGCCTCGAGAATCCGAAGGGCGAAGTCAAATATATCTGCGCGGCATTCCCGTCCGCCTGCGGCAAGACCAACCTTGCCATGCTTATCCCGCCCGAGGGATACAGAAACAAGGGCTACAAGATCTGGTGCGTCGGCGACGATATCTCCTGGATCAGAAAGGGTCCCGACGGCAGACTTTATGCTATCAACCCGAGAACGGTTTCTTCGGCGTTGCCCCCGGCACGAACGAGAAGTCCAATCCCAACGCGCTTGCCGCGACAAGAAAGAATACCATTTTCACAAACGTTGCGCTTAACCTTGACAACAACACCGTCTGGTGGGAAGGTCTCGACAAGAATCCGCCCGAGAACGCCATCGACTGGCAGGGCAGACCGTGGAACGGTAAGACGAGCGAGGAAAAGGCGCTCATCCGAACAGCCGCTTCACCGCTCCCGCTGTCAACTGCCCGTGCATCAGCTCCGAGTTTGAGAATCCGGCAGGCGTTCCGATCTCCGCTATCGTCTTCGGCGGCAGAAGAGCTAAGCTCGCTCCGCTGGTCTATCAGTCAAGAAGCTGGAATCACGGCGTGTTCGTCGGCTCGATAATGGCTTCCGAGACCACCGCAGCAGCAGCCGGCGCAGTCGGCGTTGTCCGCCGCGATCCCATGGCTATGCTTCCGTTCTGCGGCTACAACATGGCTGATTACTGGCAGCACTGGATTGACATCGGCGCAGGCCTCGACGAGGATAAGGCTCCGAAGATATTCAACGTCAACTGGTTCCGTAAGGACGACGACGGCAACTTCCTGTGGCCCGGCTTCGGTGATAACATGCGCGTGCTTGAGTGGATCATCAAGCGCTGCGAGGGCAAGGTCGATGCAGATGAGACCGCTATCGGCTTCGTACCCAAGGCTGAGGACATCAACCTTGAGGGTATCGAGGACGAGGTCAGCGAGGATCAGCTCAAGGAGATCCTGAGCGTTGACAACTCCCTCTGGGAGGACGAGGCAAAGGGCATCGAGGAGTTCTACGCCAAGTTCGGCGACAGACTTCCCAAGGCTCTGAGCGATGAGCTCAACACCCTCAAGGCTAATCTTGAGAAATAATTAAATAAAATTGCGGCAGACAGGTGTGCTTGTCTGCCGCTTTTTTATTGGTTTGTCATATCGGCGCAGGCAGAGCGCAAAAAACAACAGCGTGATTCTCAACGAACCACGCTGTTGATATTTATTTTTGCTTACAGTGTCTCAAATCTCTTTACGCCCTTGCGCTTGAGCCTTGCGAAGGATATCGCGGTTATTATTGCTATGACCGCCGTCGCGATCATCAGCGCGAATACATTCGGCAGCACCTGCACCGCGAACAGATAGACAGCAACGAGCACGATGATATACGCCCAGCCGAGGCACATCGCGAGCATGATGCCGAGACTCTGCTTGACCGCTCCGCTCTCACTGCTCCAGGTGAGGTTGGGCATCCTGATGTTCACTCTGAGCCCCGAAACGGCGCACAGAAGCGTGAATATCTGCGGCAGTATAATCATGACCGCCGCGGTGAGAAGCTCCGGCTTGAGGGCAATACAGAAGCATATGCTGCATATCAGTGCGGGGACGGCGGTGAAGAGCATATGGAGCTTCAGCTTCGCTCTGAGAATCTGCCACGAGGTGACGGGGAGCGAACGGGCTATCCAAAGGCTCTTGCCTCGAGGGATATCGCGGGCGCGGTGAGTATATTCATAGAAGAGAGCAGGCATAAAAGTAAGCACGCAAATGTCGGGCATATTCCAGCAAATCCTCATCCATTCGGGTGACAACGCCGATAAACCAGTCGCTTTTTATCAGCGAGAAAACAGCGACGGCTATCATAAACAGCGCGCCGAGCGAGCAGTTGAGCATATAAGACGGGCTCGAGAGGAAGTGGTTTATCTCGCGGCGCAGAAGCGCGCGGTCGGTGCCCTGCTGTTTGACCGTCTTTTCTTTGTAGACTGTCTTTGCGGTCTTTCCGCTGCTCGTGACAAGCTTTAAGAATGTGCGCGACATTATGAGCCACGTCGCGGCGAGCAGAGCGAGAATGATGAGTGAAATTATAATTGTCGGGAGAACATCGCCCGCGAACGCCTTGCCGAAAATATAGAGCAGATAGGCGGACGTGCGCACCTTTGCGGCAACAGCCGCGCTATTTGCGACGATGCCGGTGATTATCTCATTCGCTCTGAAGTAGACATAGTAGTAGCCGCCGAGAAACGCTATTGAAACTATAACTGTTATAATGCTCTTGTTTTTTAATTTAACTGCGATTTTTGCAACGACCCAGCCGAGTATGCACGACAGTATAAGCACGAGAACAGTCACCATAACGGCCATTATAACGGCGGTTATGCCGGATATTCCGGGATGCGCGGTTATGAAATACACGCCGACGGCGGGGATTACCACAACTCCGGAATACATCAGCCCCATGAGATAGACTCCGATGAGGCGCGCCGCCATGATATCGCGCACTGGAATGGGCATCGAGAGCAGAAGGTCGTTGTCCTTTGCGCCATAGAGCTCGAATATGTGTTGAACACGCTGCCGAAAACGCCGAAAAGCGCAGCGGTAGCGCCCATAATAGCAAAATAGAGCCAGCTCATGCCATAGGTTATCAGCGGGCGCATCGAATATGACATATAGCAGAACATTCCGCCGATGGCAAAAATCATGAGCAATATGAACAGCACTATCGAGAATGTCGCCGAGCGTGCAGACTTGCCCTTGCCCGTCTTGCGGTCAACGAAGAAACTTTTATTGAGTTCGAGAAGCTGTTTTTTTATCAGTGTTTTCAGCATTCTTCTCCCTCCAGTTCGAGGAACACGTTCTCAAGGCTGGAGTCGCCCTTGACCTCTTCCATTGTGCCGGAGCGGATGAGCTTTCCGCTTTTTATTATCGCGACCTTGTCGCAGAGCTTTTCGGCAACTTCGAGCACATGGGTCGAGAAGAATATTGCGCCGCCGGAGTTGCAGACCTCGCGCATCATGCCTTTTAACAGATGCGATGCGGCGGGATCGAGACCGACGAAAGGCTCGTCCATGATAATTAACTTGGGCTCGTGGATCCATGCGGAGATTATCGCGAGCTTCTGCTTCATGCCGTGGGAATACGCTGAGATGGGCTGCGCGAGGTCGGCGGTCAGCCCGAACATATCGGTATATTTATGTATGCGCTCGCGGCGGTCGTCGGCGCTGACGCCGAAAATATCAGCGATGAAGTTCAGATATTTTATTCCCGTCATGTATTCGTAGAGGTCGGGATTGTCGGGGATATAGGCTATGATTTTTTTGCAGGCGAGCGGGTCATCTTTTATCGAGATGCCGTTTATCGTTATCTCGCCCTCGTCGAACTGCAAAATGCCGACAACGGATTTTAGCGTTGTGGTCTTGCCCGCGCCGTTGTGGCCGATGAAGCCGTATATCTCGCCGGGCGCGATATGCAGCGTCAGGTCGTCAACAGCCTTTTTCTCGCCGTAGGTTTTGGTCAGGTTTTTGATGTTAAGCATAATGTCTCCTTTTCGTCCGCCGGGGCGGACAGATATCTTTTCCCTTTTCTATATTAGTATATTTTACGCTGCCGGTCAATCCGGCTATGTTTTATTTTACGAACTCTTCACAAATCGCCGCGAATTTCTTTTCGCTCGGTATCTCGTGCGTTATGAACTTTCCGTTATAGAACAGCGAAAATGCGGTGTAGGCGCAGGGCGCGTTTTGAGCCTGCTCGCGCGATGAGATATGCACGGCGCTCAGCGGAAGATTCATATCGTTTGCCATGTTTTCAATTATCGGAACATATTTCGCCGTAAACGGACACTGGCTTGTATAAAATATCTCGAACCCGCTGCCGTCAGTCTGAGCGCCTTTTGCCTGCTCGCGAAAGCGCGGAGCGGGCGCGGACGGATCAAACGGCAGATACATCAGCTCAAAATACGGCTCTGCCGAATCAGCTTTTATGAAGCCCTTATATTTCAGATACTTCGGGCCGCAAGAAAACCGCGCTTCTTCGCCGATGAGAGTATACACAGCCCCGATTTGCCATTTTTGCGGCTGTCGCTGATACATTCGTTGAGCAGGTCGTTTGAATATCCGTGTCCTTTGAAAGAGCCGGAGACCCAGAGACAGTCGATGAACATATAGCCTGGCGCGTCTATCGGCGCCCATGCATTTTCGGCGGGGATATATTCAATAAAACACTTCCCGCGCGCGTCGGCTTTTAAAAATACCATACCCTCGCCGAGCCTTTCGGCGAGCTACTGCTTTTTTGCAATGACCTGCGGGTCCTTGGCGTTTGATATGGCGCAGCATATGTGCTCGCTTTCGAGATTTTCGGGTGACAGGCGAATGTAGTCCATGGCGTCCTCCAATAGCAATTATAAAACGCTTGTTTTATAACAGCCGTTATAATTATATCACACTTTTTGCCGATGTCAACAATGCAGACTAAAAAATGATATTTGTCGAATTGAGCTTTATATTTTCGCCCTGAACCGCCATTTTACGCCGAATAAAAAATAACCGCCGCTAACTTTCAAATGAAAGATACTGCGGCGGTTATTCGGCTGTTTTTCAATCCTGATGTAATTCGTCTTCAGCCATTTGATCGGGTTGTCGTCAATATATTGCCATTTGACTTGATAATCGTATTCGTCACGGATTATATGTCATAAAAACCTTTTTGCCAAATTGATTTTTTGACTTGCTTAGTTACGGAACCTTTGAACTGTTGTATTATGCGGCTGACCGCAGGTCGCCCCTACGGCAATGCGTGACAATATGGGCTTTCTGTCATCTGTGCAAATTGTGATAAAATATGCTCCGTTTTGCGAATAGTCGTAATCTTTCAGCCTGTTAGGCTTTATTCTGCATATATTTCACTGCGCAAACTGGCTGTTGTAGAGCTTCGTATAGATCCGTTCTTCGCGAGCAGCTTCTCGTGCGTGCCCTGCTCGGCGACCTTGCCGTCTTTCATAACGAGAATACAGTCGGCGTGACGGATGGTCGAGAGTCTGTGCGCCACGACGAACGAGGTGCGCCCCTGCATGAGTGTATTGAACGCATCCTGAACTTTCAATTCCGTTCTGGTGTCTATCGATGAAGTTGCCTCGTCGAGGATGAGCATCGGCGGCTTCATGAGCATGACGCGCGCGATGCAGAGCAGCTGTCTTTCACCCTCGGAGAGTCCGTCGTCGTCGCCGATGACGGTGTCGTAGCCGTTTTTGAGTCGCTTTATAAAGCTGTGAGCGCGTGCTGCCTTGGCGGCGGCGATTATCTCTTCATCCGTGGCGTCGGGCTTGCCGAACGCTATATTCTCGCGGACGGTGCCGTTCTTTATCCAGGTATCCTGGAGCACCATGCCGAAATGGTGTCTTAGACTGTGGCGTGTGATGTCATTTATATTCTCGCCGTCAACCTTTATGCTTCCGCCGTCAACGTCGTAGAAGCGGAGCAGGAGATTGATAAGCGTAGTCTTGCCGCATCCTGTCGGACCGACAACGGCTATTGTCTTGCCGGACGGGGCAAAGAAATCGAAGCCGTCGATGAGCTTTTTGCTCTTGTCATATGAGAAGCGGACATTGTCGAACTCCACGCTTCCCTCGGGGTCGCTGAGCGCCGAGCAATTTTCGTCCGACTCCTCGGGCTTTTCGTCTATGAGCTCGAATATTCTTGCTGCGCAGGCGAGGGCATTCTGAAGCTCTGTCACGACGCCGGAAATCTCGTTGAACGGCTTTGTGTACTGGTTCGAGTAGGCGAGGAAGCTGACGAATCCGCCGACGGTCACCATGCCGCCGATGGCGAATATTCCGCCCATGAGCCGACTACGGCGTAGATAAGATTGTTGATAAATCTGGTGGTCGGGTTTGTAAGCGATGAGAAGAATATGGATTTGAGCGAATATTTGCGCAGCTTTTCATTGCTCTCGTCAAATCTTTCAACCGCTCTGTCTTCATATGAAAACGCCTGAACGGTCTTTTGATTCTGTATCATTTCGTTGATGAGCGCGGTCTGCTCGCCGCGGGTCTCGGACTGCTTTTTGAACATCGAATAAGTACGGCGTGCTATAAAACGTGCCGTGAACAGCGATATCGGGGTCAGCACCACGACCGCGAGAGTGATGAGCGGCGATATAGTGAGCATGAAAACGAGCGTCACGGCTATCGTGACAACGCCCGTGAACAGCTGGGAGAAGCGAGAATCAGTCCGTCGGCAAACTGCTCCGCGTCCGCCGTTATGCGGCTGACAATATCGCCGTAGGGTGGGAGTCAGCGAACGCCACGGGCAGGGTCTGCATATGCGAAAATGCCTTTGAGCGTATATCGCGCACGGTGTTATAAGCTATGCGGTTGTTGATGATGTTCATCACCCACTGGAGCACTCCGCCGACTATGGCGCAGATCAGAATGCCGAAAAGACACTTCTTTATGACTTCAAAATCAACGTTGCCGTGCAGCTTTATTCCGTCTATCGCGCGTCCGGCGAGGACGGGGATATACAGCGAGAGAATGACGCTTGCAACGGAGAGGATGAGCGAAAGGAACAGCAGAAGCTTCGAGCGGCCGATGACCGCGATAACTCGCTTGAAAACGGTTTTGTTCTTCACGGTTACGCATCCTCCTTTTCAAGCTGGGAATCGAAAATTTCTTTGTAGACTTCGCACGAGCGCAGAAGCTCGTCGTTCGTGCCCATGCCGACTATCTCGCCCTCGTCGAGGACTACTATGGTATCGGCGTTTCTTATCGCCGCAACGCGCTGGGACACAGTGATGACAGTCGGGGCAAAGTCGGTGTTTCTCAGCGCCTTGTTCAGCGCCGCACCGGTGGCGTAGTCGAGTGCGCTCGCCGCATCGTCGAGGATGAGCACCTCGGGCTTTCTGACGAGGGCGCGGGCTATAGTCATTCTTTGGCGCTGACCGCCCGAGAGATTTTTGCCCTCCTGTTCGAGGACGAAGTCGAGCTGCCCGCTCTTGTCCTCTATCATCTGCTTTGCCTGCGCCGTTTCGAGCGCCTGCCAGATTTCTTCGTCTGTGGCGTCCTGCTTGCCGAAGCGGATATTGTCCCTGACAGTGCCGGCGAACAGGGCTTTTTTCTGCGAGACGACGCCTATTTTCGAGCGCAGAGCCTTTGTGTCGTAGTCGCGCACGTCAACGCCGTCAACGAGCACGCATCCGCCGGTAACATCGTAGAATCGCGGAATAAGATTGACGAGCGAGGTTTTGCCCGAGCCGGTCGAGCCGATAACGCCTATTGAGCTGCCGCGCTTTATTTTGAGGTCGATATTGTGCAGCGATTCTTCGCTGCCGTTATATGACAGGCACGCCTTGTCAAACTCGACCGAATATTCGCTGTTTTCGTTGCCGTCGATTACATGACCGGGGACGGTGGCGGGCTCGATATCGAGCACCGATTGAATTCGGTTGCCGCAGCTATCGCCTTTGTGACGCTGATTATGAGATTCGCGAGCTTTATCAGCTCAACGAGGATCTGTGACATGTAGTTATAGAGCGCAACGACCGCGCCGCGCGAGATGGCGCCGGAATCAACGCGTATTGCGCCGACATATATCAGTGCGATTATCGCGAGGTTTATGAGCACGAAGGTTGCGGGGTTCATGAAAGCGGATATCCTGCCGACAGCTGTCTGCATCCCGGTCAGGGCGTTGTTCTTGGCGTCAAAGTCCGCAACTTCCTCTTCCTCTTTGCAGAACGCTCTGACGACGCGGGTACCGAGCAGGTTTTCGCGCGTCTTGCTCAGCAGCCCGTCCAGTTTTTGCTGAACCTTGCGGTACATCGGGATGCACACGAGCATTATCGCGAACACGACCGCGGCGAGAGCGGGCACCGCAACGACAAACACGAGCGACGATTTTACATCGACCGTGAACGCCATTATCACCGCGCCGAATACAACGAACGGCGAGCGCAGGACGAGACGCAGGGTCAAATTTGTTCCGGTCTGAACCTGATTTATGTCGCCGGTCAGGCGGGTTATGAGCGTCGGCGCGCCGAGCGAATCGAGCTGGGAATAAGAGAGCTTGCCGATATGTTGGAAGAGCGCGTGGCGGATATCGGAAGCGAAGCCGACCGATGCTTTCGCCGAGAAATACTGCGCTACAAGCGTGCTGCAAAGACCCAGTATGCCGAGCAGACCGAGCAGCAGGCAGCGTTTGATAATATAAACCTTGTCGCCGTTCTCTATGCCGACATCGATTATAGTTGAGACTATCAGCGGAACAGTCAGCTCGAACGCCACTTCAATGAGCTTGAAAAACGGCGCGAGAATACTTTCAATTTTGTATTTTTTCAAATACTTCAAAAGCTTTGACATGCTATTCTCCTCTTGTTTTATACTGCATTCTATAATGGTATATAATACCCTAGATAATACCATGAAAACGGCTTTTTTTCAAGATACTGCGGCTATTTCCCGTTCCTTGACAGAGACGGGGAGCAGTGATAAACTTATGCGTTGTAGAAAAGAAACGGTGTGGTGAACGATGAAAGAAAAGGCTCTCAAAAAAGAGGAAGAGCTTCTCGAATGCGAAAAGCTCTGGATATTTGCCGTTATGATAGCCGTCGGCGGATTTTTCGGCGCATATACTTATGTTCAAAAGGGAGGCGTCTTCTGCAACGCGCAGACGGCGAACTTCGTGCTCATGGCGGTTCAGCTCGGGCGCGGGAACTGGCGCAAGGCGCTGTATTATCTCCTGCCCGCTTCGGCGTATCTTCTCGGCACGGTCATTTCGGAATTTCTGCCCAAGCATATAAACCGCCGTAAGATAGTTCGCTGGGACACGGCGTTCGTGGCGTTTGAAATGGCGTGGATATTTGCGCTCGGCTTCGTACCGGACGATGCGCCGCCGCAGATCTGCCAGGTGGCTGTGAATTTTATCGCTTCGATGCAGTTCAACACATTCCGCCAGGCGAAAAAGATCCCGATGGCGACTACCTTCTGCACCAACCATGTCCGCCAGGTCGGCTCGAACCTCGTCAAGTGGCTTCGCAGCGGAAATAAAGAGGCGCGTGGCAAGATGTTCGCGCATCTGCTGATGATAGGCTCGTTTGTCGCGGGCGCGGTCGCTTCAACTTTTCTCTGCGGCTATCTCGGCGGCAAGACCATCTGGTGCGCCGAAATATTGCTCGCGATAGTGTTCTTTGCGCTCCTGCGTGCCGATCTCGGGGAGGAGCATGACAAACTCGATGTCGTTCCGCACGGTCATTGATGACAAGCTGTTAAGCTTTACATGATTTATAAATCAAAAAACAAAAGCTCCCATGCGGCCCCGAATGTGTTGATATATCGGGAAAGTCGCACGGGAGCTTCGATTTTGCGCTAAAAAATAGGTGTGTAAATTGTAAAGCAAATTGCTTTACAATTCGCTTTAGCCCATTATGGGTATCTCAAGGAATGTGTAGGTAAAGCAGTTGATAATATAGAAAATAAATGCGGCTGTCGGGACTGCATATCCCGCGAATTTTTTCGCTTTGCTATCGGAAAGTGAAGAATACATCGCTGCACAGGCGATGAGCGTGAACATCTCGGTGTAGTAAAACACGCGCTGACCGGAGGCGTAGACGGACGAAGAGAATCCGAGCACTGCGGCGCAGCAGACGGCGGCGCTGAACAGTACGCCGACGGTGAACCCGAGCTTTTTGTTCTTTTTGATGAGCGCTGCTATAAGAATGAAAAGGCTAAAGAGAAAGACAAAACAGAGCGCGATAACCGCGAGTTCGAGCGGAAGATAATTGCCGCTCTTGAACATCTTTTCGAAGCCTTATCCGGTGTGGTGCGGCGGATAATAATATATGCGGCGTTGACTCCGACGCACAGCGCCGAGGCGAATATTGCAAAGACTGATGTGATTTTCTTTATTTTCCGCGAGCCGCCGAACGCTTCATATACCGATGCGCCGAGCAGAACGAGAAAAACAGCTGCTGTTATCAGCGAGAAGAAAAATGAAAATGCGAAATAATTTGAAAATCCGCAGAGCAGTCTTTCAAATATATTCATTTTAGAGAATCTTTCAAAACCCGACGCCGCTTCCATCGCTCCGCGCCCGCGAAGTCCGGGAGAGAGAACTAACACCGCGGCGGAAACTGCGCTCGGCAGGAGCGGGATGAATTGACGGAATCCAAGTTTGCATTGATATGCCGAAAAAATCAGCAGAATCACTTGCAGCGCGAGCGCCGCGGCGCAGGACTGCTCCTGAGATGCCGCGACGACAGAAGCAATCGCGGCGGCGACATATGCCATGGAATTCACGCGCCCGCCGAATACCTCGAATGTGAGCGGAGTCACCGTGATAAGCAAGGCAGTGAACGGAACGAGGAATGTGAACGAACCCGCAAACCAAAACACCGACGGGTTGAGGCATGGCAGGAATACTGCCAACGGCACCGAGCAGGCGAAGATATATCTCTGTCTTATATCTGTCTTTTCGCCTAAAAAGTCCGACAGGCGGCAGAGAAAATACATTATATATATTATCAGCGCGGCGATGAACAGCTTCCGGAAAATGAGCGGCAGGCGCAGAAAATTTATCATCAGCCATTCGCCGACTATCCGCCCGGACACGGTCGTGTACCGCTCGTGCAGCCAGCTTGTTACTGTGAATCCGTTTCGGTGGAGTATGCCGAGAAAGTGACCGTCGTCGGTTTTGAGAATCAGCCGCGTGAACACCGTGCAGAAAACAGCACGGCGGCGGAGAATGCGGCGATTATCGAGCACGGAGAATTTTGAAATTCTTTCAGCTTTTCTCTCATCTTTCGCCACCTCCCGCCAATGCGTACGGATTTTCGGCGGTTCCGCTTCCGCAAAGAACGAGAATATTGCTGCGAAGATACATCGCCGGGCATACGCCGCACAGCTCGTCCGCCGCGAGCGTTTTATAGAACCCGCCGGTTGTGGTGACCGCCGTAACGCTGCTCTGATTCGTTGAAACCGGGGAGCTTGTCCAATACCAGCAGTATTTGCGCAGAGTTAAATAGCGCGAGCTGTCATTTTTGACGCACTGCTCGGTCGGGCTTCTGCGGCGGTCGGCGGCGCTTATATTTTTGAGCATATCTTTTGACGGCAGGAATATCAAATCGCCGTTTCGGTCGGGCGATATGAGCGAAAGGTCAAACTCTGAAAAATTCTCCGGATTTAAAAATCCGCTCTCCGAATTGAGACATGCGCGCAGGGGAGAGGCGAGATAATCGGAACTGCCGATGCCGTCCTCAGACGGGTCGAACGCCTGAAGCACAGCACTTTTTCGCTCATGAGCAGAGTTTTGCCGCCCGTTTCGATAACTCTCCATACAATAGGCTCACCGAGATATGAGCCGATGGCTATTCTGTCGCCGCTTTTGAGCGTGACTTCCCGCGATTCATTGCCACCGACGCTGACGGACGAAGAAAACAGCAGGTGAGCCGATGCGCTTTTGATTTTTGCGTTCCCGATAAAAGTCAGCGCAAATAGCAATATTGCCGCAATTGCAGCCGCTCTGAAAGCCTTTTTCATCGTCTCACCCCTTCTGCTTTATTTTACATATACTATGTCGAGCTCGTTGCAAGGTCCGCCTAGCTTCTGCTTCCCGGCGGAGTTGAGCCCGAGCATGCCGTTTGCCGCGAAAAATTCGCTCTCGATAACGCACGGCTTGTTGAGATTCTTGAGCTGAGTCGCTTTTGTGCCGGTCGTGTTGCCGATGCCCTTGACATACATCGACGAGCAGTTGCCCCCGTTTAACAGGAATGCATTCCTCGCGCCGTATGCTATGAGACTTCGTCATATTGTCGAGCGGCATAAATTCGCCGACGGCCATGATATATTTGTTCTCCGATATCTGCGCGAACACCGTGCGGTTGTGATAATAAGTGTCGTGCTCGTTGGTCGCCTTGCCGTTTGCTATGACCTGCCACTGGTAGCGCAGGGAATTGTAAACGCCTTGCGAGATGTACGATTTGCAGTTCTCGTTTGTGAGCGTTTCGACTTTCCATGTGCCGTTTTTGTAGATCAGCAGTCGCTTTTGCCCGCTGCCGTCGGTCGAAACTACCGAGCCGCTGCGAATTGTCGGAGCGCCTTTTTTATATGTTGAGCCTGCCTCGCCGTTTATTGCTATGAGCGCGCCGCTCTTTCTGCCCATATCTTCGACCTTGCCGACATTCGTGCCAAGGAGCTGTTGGCTCGATGCAACGCCGATGTGCTCGGGCGAGCAGGTGATTATCGCTATATTGACTACCGGCTGATAAGTAACTGTCTTGTCGTAGTCGATAGCGCCGTCCGCGTTCGCTTTTTTGAAAGCCTGAGTTATCTGCGGCCCATAGGCTATTCGGTGGATTTCTATATTCACTCCGTTTGAATTGAGCTTCCACGCCCTGAGCACTTTTGCGCCGGCGATGCTTTTTACGCTTCCTGCGCTGACTTCGAGCTTGCCTTTTGAAGCTGAGCCGGAATTATTCGATTTTGCAGTTGTTGCGGGCTTTGATGCCGGCTTGTCTGCCGTCGGTTTCTGCGTGCTCTGAGCAGTGCTCTCCTCTGCGGATTCGGATACCGCTTCTGAACTTGCCGCTGTTTCTTCTGCACTCGTCTGCGCATTGACTTCTGCCGCAGTTGTATTTTCTGCCGCAGTTGTGTCCGCTTCGGGCGTTTTGCTGCCGCACGCCGTGAAGCTCATGAGAATCAGCAGGCACGCGAGCAAAAGCGCGAATATTTTTCTCGTCATATGTATCCTCCTCCTGAATATTTCTTCCAAATCGATTATATCATTGTGCCTCGCTCAATTATATGCTGCACACGCATTTTGACAAATAATTTTTCGTCATTTTGCACTCTTTTTATATAGTATATGTGTATATTCTCTCTTAATTTTTGCTTTAATGCGCTGATACTTTATGATATAATTAAAGCAGCGGCGGGCGAGTATGCATATGCTAACCGAACTTGCCGCGCCCGGTATGCATCGTTTGTGCATAAATTCTCTGAAAGGGTGAAGATATATGAAATATGCTGTAGTTCTCTGCGACGGCATGGCGGATTATCCCGTTGAGGCTCTCGGCGGCAAGACGCCGATGGAAGTCGCAAAGAAGCCCAATATCGATGCGCTCGCGTCGAAGGGTGAGGTCGGACTTGTCAGGACCGTTGCCGCAGGACTCAAACCCGGCAGCGATGTTGCAAATATGAGCGTGCTCGGATTCGATCCGAAGAAGTGCTACACAGGACGCTCTCCCCTTGAGGCGGTCAGCATCGGAGTCAAGATGAGCGAAACGGATATCGCTCTGCGCTGCAACCTTGTCACCTTGAGCGACGAGGCGGATTACAGCGCAAAGACCATGCTCGACTATTCCGGCGGCGATATCTCGACCGAAGAGGCGGCGCAGATAATCGAGACCGTGCAGGAGCATTTCGGCAGCAGCGAATTTGATTTTTACAGCGGCGTGGCTTATCGCCATTGCCTTATCGTACATAACGGCACGACGGATCTCGGCAAGATGACCCCTCCGCATGATATCTCCGGCAGAGTTATCGGCGAGTATCTTTCAACTTCGCCGAACGCCGAAAAGCTCATTGCCATGATGCGCGAGAGCTACGATCTTCTTAAAGATCACCCCGTGAACAAGAAGAGAATAGCCGAGGGCAAGCTTCCCGCAAATTCTATCTGGCTCTGGGGCGAGGGAAGCCGTCCTGCTCTGCCGTCCTTTGAAGAGAAGTTCGGCGTGAAAGGCAGCATCGTCTCGGCAGTCGACCTGCTCAAGGGCATCGGCATCTGCGCCGGCATGAACACCCCCGAAGTCGAGGGCGCAACCGGCTATATCGACACGAATTTCGAGGGCAAAGCGAACGCTGCAATCGACGAATGGCGTAAAGGTCAAGACCTTGTCTATATCCATGTCGAGGCTCCCGACGAGTGCGGCCACAGAAACGAGCCCGAGAATAAAGTCAAAGCAATCGAGCTTATTGACAGCCGTATAATGCCTATAATCCTTGACTATCTCAACACTCAGGACGATTATAAAGTCATGATTCTGCCGGATCATCCGACCCCGATATCGACCCGCACCCACGCATCCGACCCCGTGCCGTATCTGATCTACCGTAAAGGCAAAGAGCTTGACAGCGGCGTTGCGAGCATAAATGAAAAATCAGCATCCGAGACCGGCAATTTTGTTGATCCCGGCTTCGACCTTATGGGTCATTTTCTCAAAGACTGACAAAAAGGAGGAGACAAAATGAGCTTTAATATAGAAACAAAGTGCGTGCAGTCCGGCTATACTCCGAAAAACGGCGAGCCGCGCGTTGTGCCGATAGTCCAAAGCACGACATATAAATACGAATCGAGCGAGCAGATGGGCAGGCTCTTCGATCTGCAGGAGTCCGGATATTTCTACACCCGTCTCCAGAACCCGACCAACGACTGCGTAGCCGCGAAGATAGCCGACCTTGAGGGCGGCGTCGGCGCCATGCTCACCTCGTCCGGTCAGGCGGCGTCGTTCTTCTCCGTTTTCAATATCTGCTCCGCAGGCGATCATGTCGTTGCCGCGTCCGCGATATACGGCGGAACTTTCAATCTTTTCAATGTCACGATGAGAAAGCTCGGCATCGATTTCACTTTCGTTCGCCCCGATGCGACGGAGGAGGAGCTCAACGCGGCATTCAAAGATAACACAAAAGCCGTGTTCGCCGAGACTATATCTAATCCCTCGCTCGTTGTGCTCGATATTGAGAAGTATGCGCGAGCGGCTCATTCCCACGGCGTGCCGCTGATAGTCGACAACACTTTCCCGACCCCGATAAACTGCCGCCCGTTTGAGTTCGGCGCGGATATAGTTACCCACTCGACCACGAAATATTTGGACGGCCACGCGACGAGTGTCGGCGGAGTTATAGTTGACAGCGGCAACTTCGACTGGACTCAGAACGACAAGTTCCCGGGACTTACAACTCCCGACGAGTCGTATCACGGTGTTGTATACACCGAGCAGTTCGGCAAGGCTGCATATATAACAAAGTGCACGACTCAGCTCATGCGCGACCTTGGCTCAATTCAGTCCCCGATGAACGCATTCCTGCTCAACCTCGGCTCGAGACTCTGCATCTGCGTATGCCGCGCCATTGCTCAAACGCTCTCGCCGTTGCAAAGTTCCTGAAGGCTCATCCGAAGATCGAGTCCGTCCGCTACCCCGGACTTGAGGGAGACGAATACTATGACCTTGCGCAGAAGTATATGCCCAACGGCACCTGCGGCGTCATTTCGCTGAGAATAAAAGGCGGCAGAGAGGACGCGGTCAGATTCATGGACAGCCTCAAGCTCGCAGCGATAGTTACCCATGTTGCGGACAGCCGCACCTGCTGCCTGCACCCGGCTAGCACAACTCATCGCCAGCTCACCGCGCAGGAGCTCGACGACTGCGGAGTCTATGAAAATCTCGTCAGACTTTCTGTCGGAACTGAGAATGTCGAGATATAATCTCCGATCTCGACGCGGCTCTCTCGAACGTCTGATATTGGCAAAATAGACAAAAATCACGCGTAAAATTTTATGCATAAAACCCGGCTGCAAGTTTTCCTGCAACCGGGTTAATTTTTTGTCACTGCATATGCGGCTTATGCAGAATATTTCCATATAGTTATTAAAATCAAACTGTAAAGTTTTTTGCTTTACGTATATATTCTAAATAGTCATCAAAACATAAAAGTTATCCACATTATCCACATAGTTATCCACATTAGCAAGGAGGAAAGCTTTACCGCTTGCGGAAAAGAATCGATGAATAATTGTTGAATATTGAATGAATGTCAATGAATAAATTCAAAAGTGCGCAAAAAATACCGCCCGAATTTCTGAAGGAAAAATACGGGCGGTTTCAATATTTTTATGTTGCTCAGTCGATGAACGGGAGACTTCTGACAAGATCGTTTATCCCGCCGAGCGAACCGTGGAAGAAGCTGCGTATCATTTCAAACACAGTCATCGACGCGGTTATCGCAAACAGCACTCCGACGATTATCGCAATAATAACTGCGAGTCCCACGCCGACCGCGAGACCTATCAGCGTAAACTGACCGATGCCCTTTGCGACCTTCGGTTTGTCGCTCTTCCATATTAGATAGAGCACGAGGCTGACGAGCGGCAGGAACCACAGCAGCGGACCGAAGAAGCCGAGGAAAAATCCGAGAACTTTCCATCCGCCGGTGCTTTCGCTTTCCTGCTCGGGCTTCTTGTTCGCTTTCGGCTGAACAGGTGCGGGAGCAGGCAGGGGAGCCGGCTCTTTCGGAATATCATTATGTACGGGCTGAGTATCTTCTGCGGCGGTCTGCTCCTGCGCCGCGCGTCTGGCGTTGCTCTCCGCGAGGCTCACCGGTTCGCCGCAATATGGGCAGACCTTGAATCCGTCTTCGAGCTGTTTTCCGCAATTTCTGCAAAACATAATATCACTCTTTCTTTTTTGTGTCCGCGCAGATTACTTGTCGCCCGACTTCTTTTCGAGCTTGCGCTTGTTGCCTTTGTCGTCTATTACATATGTATTGTCGAGCTGGGCTGTAAGGCTCGCCTTGAAATCGGCGACATACTGCTTTTTGAGCCCCTCCCATTCGGCGAATTCCTCTTCGCTCAGATCCCTCTCCTGCGACAGGTGATAGAGATCGTTCATGCGCTTTATCTCTTCTTTTTTCATGTCTGCCTCCGTGAGCTTATATAATACGTTTATTATATACTATGCCGGGGATAAAGTCAATTTGAGCGGTAGATTGTCGATTTTATCGCGCTATCGGCAAAATTTTTTTTGTAAATCATAAGCGAGCAAATGGTATGAAAAAACGAGAAAACTTGAGAAAAACGGAGATAGCAAAACATAAATTAAAATTTAAAGAAAAAGTGCTTGACAAGCATAGAGCGATGTGGTAATATATCGTAGCATTAAGAAATCGGAGGTAACAAGTATGTCAACTTATATGCCCAAAGCGGGCGACATCACCCGTAAGTGGTATGTCATCGATGCTGCCGGTAAGCCTCTCGGCAAGGTAGCAGTTCAGGCTGCCGTCCTTCTTCGCGGCAAGCATAAGCCCACATTCACTCCTCACGCCGACTGCGGCGATCATGTAATCATCATCAACGCTGAGAAGGCTGTCCTCACCGGCAACAAGCTCAACCAGAAGATGTATTATCATCACACCGGCTATATCGGCAACATGAAAGAGGTCAAGTACAGCACCCTCATGAAGACAAAGCCCGAGTTCGCTGTCGAGCTTGCAGTTAAGGGTATGCTGCCCGATTCTACTCTGGGCCGCACCGCTCTGACCAGACTCCGCGTTTACAGAGGCGCTGAGCACAAGCACGAAGCACAGAAGCCCGAAGAGTGGGCTCTTTAATGAAGGGAGGCAATAAATAATGTACGATTCAGTTCCTTACTTCTACGGCACAGGCCGCAGAAAGAAATCAGTCGCCAGAGTCCGTCTTTATGCCGGCACCGGCAAGATCATCATCAACGACAGAGAGATTGACAATTATTTCGGCCTTGAGACCCTCAAGCTCATCGTCCGCCAGCCTCTCGCTCTTACAGGCACCGGCGAAAAGCTCGATGTCATCTGCCGCGTCAACGGCGGTGGCGTGACCGGCCAGGCAGGTGCTATCCGCCATGGTATTTCCAGAGCACTCCTTCAGTATGATGCAGAGCTTCGCCCCGCACTTAAGAAGGCAGGCTTCCTGACCAGAGACCCGAGAATGACCGAAAGAAAGAAGTACGGTCTCAAGGGCGCTCGCCGTGCACCCCAGTTCTCGAAGCGCTGAATTTTTACCGCTTACAAGACGAATATCAGCTCCCGGGCAGCATTGCTGTTCGGGAGTTTTTCTGCATTTTTGAAGGGCTTTTTGCGCCCGGCAGCTTTTTTTGGAGGCAAACTCCCGAGTTTGCGGCTATTTCTTGAAAAATCAATGCGTTATGATATAATTAATATTGAGAAATGAGCTTATAAAGGAGTGACTTGTTCGGAACAGAAAATATAACGGATATAAGAGAACCGAAGCCCTTGCTCTTTTGGCGCAGTGCGGCATATCAAGGAAAGGTAACAGGAAAATGAAAAAGCGCTTTATTTCTTTTGCACTCGTGTGCATTCTCTTGCTGATTTTTCCCGCGTGCTCATCGAAACAGAACAATGACTACGGAGGCGATCCTATGGAATTTAAAAGCTTTAAGCTGACGGAGAACAACTGCTCGGCACAGAACGCCGTGTATGAGGGATGCAAAACAGAGGACGGAGTACATCTTGAGTATTATATGAGCTCGAACGACTGGGATAACGAGCTGTCCTGCTTTGTCGAATCCCGCGACGTCATCCGCTCGGTTGACGGGGACGAGAATCTCTACCGCGAGGTGTGCGCCCTGTTCGGAAATTGCAGAATAGATGAATGGGCGGGCTTCCGAGGCGCAAATCCCCCCAATGTTCTCGACGGAAGCTCGATGAGCTTTTCTGCTGTCTTGGCGGACGGAACGGAGATTGAGGCGAGCGGGAGCAATAACTTCCCGAAAAATTACCAAACATTAAGAGCCGGGATTAACAGGCTGATAACCTCGAATAAAATAAGAAGCACCGAGTTTTCCGAAGGGAGCTATGCGATTTCGCTGCCCAAAAGTTGGGTAGCGTAGTCAGCGCCAGTTTTTCGGAGGGCATGGTGGCGTTTTCCGTCGATAAAACGGACGGCGATGAGCTCACGTTCTTTATAATCGATACCGGCAACGGCTATTCCTCGGACTCCTACAAGGGCAGAGTGGAAGTGGGGCGGCTTGTTTCGGACGAAAACACCCTGTTTGTTACGGCGCGCGACCATTATCGGATAAACGCATACTCGGAAAAAGTTTCCGAGGCCGCGCTTGCGCTTTGGGAGACCTATGAGAGCGACAAGCGAGAAATAATAGAAAGCCTGCACGGCATAAACGGGTATGAGCTTTATCCCGAGGACGGGTCTATTCTGCATGAGACCGACGCGCGGGATTTGGCGGATAAGGCGCGAAGCCTCTGGCTGACTCTGAATTTTGCGGGCGAGTATTCCGCCGGGGAGAAGCCCGTGACAATAAGATTCAGAAAGTATATTCCAATGTTCCCCCAATACCGGTATGTGACCACGATGGAAGAGGTACGCAAAAAATTTTTAGAGGTCTTTTCCGAGGAGTTTACAGATAAAATACTGAGCCAAGCTGTCGCCGACAGGGATTTGATAGAGCATAACGACAACATATATGTAGCATATAAGAAAAACGACGGCGAAGTCTCCTATAACAGCTGGATGCATCACGTCGAGGATGACGGCAACGGGAATTTCACGGTTGTTATGGCCGTAAGAAAACGCTCGGTTGACGATATCATCTATGTCAAGCTGCCGACAGGGAAAAATGCGGAGGGAAAGTTCGTGTTTACCGATTACCCATATTGGGATAAATCAAAATAATTCTCGCGGACATACTCCGCAGGGAACGAAAGTTTTCTTGTAAATCACCGCATCCTGTGATATAATTATATCGATAAAATTTTATCAAAGAGGGGATTTCTATGAAAACCGCAATTTACGGCGCAGGGTCGCTCGGCACCGTGCTCGGCGCATATCTCGCAAAGGCGGGCGTGGATGTCGATCTTATCACGCGCAACCGCGAGCACGTCGAGGCGCTCAACAGAGACGGCGCAAAGATAATCGGCACCGTCAATATGACCGTGCCCGTCCACGCGCTGACTCCCGACGAGATGACCGAAAAATATGAGCTGATAATCCTGCTGACAAAGCAGCTCGACAATGTAAATGTTCTGAAGAATCTTCAGAAGAACATGACCGATGACTGCATCGTCTGCACGCTTCAGAACGGACTCCCCGAGCTCTCTGTCTCCGAGGTTATCGGCGAGGACAGAACGATGGGCTGCACCGTCGCTTGGGGCGCAACGCTCCACGGCAAGGGCGTTTCCGAGCTTACGAGCGAGCCCGACAGCATGAGCTTCGGTCTGGGCAGAATGAACGGTCAGAAGGACGACAAACTCATGCAGGTCAAGGCTCTGCTTGAGAAGATGTGCCCGGTAGAGGTTGAGGATAACTTCATGGGCGTCCGCTGGTCGAAGCTGCTCATCAACGCCGCGTTCAGCGGTATGTCCGCCGTTATCGGCGGCACTTTCGGCGATGCCGCGGAGAACAAGACCTCCCGCGTCTGCTGTCAGAACCTTATAAAAGAGTGCATCGATGTTGCCGCAGCGGCGGGAATAAAAATCGAGCCGGTTCAGGGCAAAGATATCGTCAAGCTCCTCGACTACAAGGGCAGCGGCATAAAGAAGAAGATATCCTTCGTGCTCATCCCGATATGCATCAAGAAGCACAGACTTCTCAAGGCGAGCATGCTCCAGGATCTTGAAAAGGGCAAGAAGTGCGAAGTCGACGCGATAAACGGCGTTGTCTGCACCTACGGCAGAAAGTACGGCGTGCCGACTCCGTATAACGACAAGGTCTGCGAGATAATCCATGGCATTGAGGACGGAAAGTATACATACACATTCGACAACGTAAAGCTGTTCGCCAACCTGCCGAAATAAGAGGCATATTCGGCATAAACCAAATAACAAACCCCGACTATGATTTGTAGTCGGGGTTTATGCTGTTCTGCCACGCAGAATTGCAGATGGTACGGGACGCCGAAATGTGCGTAGAAGCACGTTATTTGTCGAAGAATCTATTTTGGCTCCCCTGCAGGGGAGCTGGATTGGCGAAGCCAAGACTGAGGGGTTATTTCGCTTCGCCCAAAGTTGTGCAGTAGGGGCGGATATTATCCATCTGCAAAATCTGCGGTGATTTATTGTCATGCATCTTGTAGGGTGCGGCGACCTCGACGCACCGATGCCGCGACAGCGGCATGAACTCTTCGAAAAAGCTCGTTTTGCAGACCGTAGGGGCGAACTTCGTTCGCCTTTCAAAAATCCGCACAAATTTTAGACCGCGTACCTCGTAGGGACAGCCCTTGCGGCTGTCCGCTATCGGCGCAGCGATACAGGGTTATAGCAATTGTAATTTATTGATAATTAGCTTCTACCTTCGCTACGCACTCTAATCAAAGGATGTATACTACCCGCGTTTCGGCATTTTCTTTTTGTTTGAAAAAGAACGCCTGCAAAAGAAAAGCAAAACAGGGGGAATCCCCCTGTACCCCCGACAACGCCGCGCTGCGGTACATAGCTTGCGGCTCTCAGTTAGGTGCTCGGCACATTCGCACGCAAACGCGCCGGAGCTTGAACGAATGCGTGCTCGTGCGTCTTGCTTCGCAAGCCGTTCCCTCGCTCGTCTCCGTTGGCTTATCGAGCACTGCGGCGCGGCTATGGGAAGCCTGATTATAAAAATCAGCCGGTCACTTACTTTTACTTTGCTACAACTCGAGTGATAAACAAATGATTATATATGCAAAAGATATCACTGCCGGGACTGAAACTGTTTATGAACACTTGCTTGGTACAATACGAATTTTTCAGTTCATTCCTGCGCTTCCGACCGCGTCGAAAAGCCGCTGGATCTCGTTTTTCAAAGCCGCGCTCTCGGGCGATGAAAGCTCCGGGTCGCGCGCCATGATTTCCTTTGCCGCTCGCTGCGTCTCTTCGAGCGTGCTTCTGTCTTCGAGCATGTCGGCAATTTTCATCTCGGGCAGTCCGTGCTGGCGCGAGCCGAAAAATTCGCCAGGACCGCGCAGCTTGAGGTCTTCGTCCGCTATTTTGAATCCGTCTGTCGTCGTCTCCATGACCTTCATGCGCCGCTGCGCCGTGTCATTTTTGGCGTCCGTGATGAGGATGCAGGTGGATTTATATTGCCCGCGCCCGATTCTCCCTCGGAGCTGGTGGAGCTGAGAGAGCCCGAAGCGCTCGGCGTTTTCAATAACCATAATCACGGCGTTCGGCACGTCGACGCCGACTTCGATGACCGTCGTCGAGACGAGCAGCTGCGTTTCGCCATTTGAGAACGACTCCATAACTTTTTTCTTGTCCGCGCTCCTCATCTTGCCGTGCATCAGCCCGACCGTGTAGCCGCGAAAATCGCCGCGCTGCAGCTCGTCTGCGTATTTCACGGCGGAGGCAAGCTCCGTGTCGCTCTCGCCCTCGTCAACGAGCGGGCAGATTATATATCCCTGCCGCCCCGCGTCGAGGTGTTTTTTAACATAGTTATATGCTCTTTGCCGCAGCTCCGAGGTGACGGCGTAAGTCTCGATTTTTTGTCTGCCGGGCGGCAGCTCGTCGAGAATTGATATGTCCAGCTCGCCGTAGATTATCAGCGCCAGAGTGCGCGGAATGGGCGTTGCCGACATGACGTAGAGATGCGGATTCTTGCCCTTTTCACCGAGCGCGTTTCTCTGCTCAACGCCGAAACGGTGCTGCTCGTCGGTTATGACGAGCGCGAGGGACTTGAACTCGACATCCGATTGGATTATTGCATGGGTGCCGATGAGCAGGTCGATTTCGCCCGCCTTGAGGCTTCTTTTTTTCGCCTTTTCTGCGCGGCTGTGTCCGAACCTGTGAGCAGTTCGACATTTATTGAGCAGCCATCGAAGAGATTCAGAAAAGTTTTATAGTGCTGTTCGGCGAGCACCTCCGTGGGCGCCATGAGAGCCGACTGCATCGAATTTTTTGCCGCCGAATAGACGAGCGCGGCGGCGACCGCGGTTTTGCCCGAGCCGACATCTCCCTGGAGCAGACGGTTCATCTGCCTGCCGCTCATCATGTCCCGCATGGCCTCTTTTACCGCTCTGCGCTGTGCGCCGGTCGGGGAGAAGGGGAGATGCGAAAAATATTCGTCGCTGAAATCGCGCTCTATTATCGCGCCCGCGTTCTTCTGAGTCTGCGAGCGCATTTTTTCAAGCCCTAACTGTAATATTAACAGCTCTTCAAATATCAGCCTGCGCCGCGCCTCTTCGAGATAATCGGGGCTCTTCGGAAAATGAATGTTCCAAAGCGAGTCCGGCAGATTCATCAGGCAGTATTTTTCGCGCAGCCAGAGCGGAATCGGGTCAACAAGCTCGTCCCGGCACTCAGTCAGCGCCGTGCGGACAAGCTTCTCTATCATCTTTGAATTGAGCCCGTGCGTCTGCGGATAAATCGGTCTTATTCTGTCCGCACCCTCGGCGGGTTCTATTTCCGGCGAGTTCATCTCCTTGCGGTAAAGGTTGCCGCCGACTCGACCGAAGAACAGAAACTCGTCGCCCTCGGTGAGCTTTTCCGCCGCAAAGCGGCTGTTGAAAATGGTGATGCCCATTATCCCGCTGCCATCGGTGATCTCTGTCTTGTAAAGTGTCAAGCCTTTACGAATGAGATTCTTGCGCACAGGCGAACCCACAATGCCTTTTATGCAGCATATCTCGCCTATCTGCGCCTCGTTTATGCTTTTTATCCTGCTCCAGTCCTCGTAGACGCGCGGATAGAGACGCACGAGGGCGTTGACATCAGAGACGCCAAGCCGCGACAGCATCGCGGCGCGCCTCTCGCCAACGCCCTTTAAGTATTTTATATCAGTATCGAGCTTCATCTTATTCGACCGAAATTATGAAATAATAGACGGGCTGACCGCCGTTTATAACAGAGACCTCGATATCCGAGCCGAACTTCGCGGTCAGCAGGGAGGCGAGCTCCTCGGCTTCCTCTTCGGTGGTGCCGTTGCCGTAGATCAGCGTGACGAGCGAGGAAGTTCCGCGCTTGAACAGGTGCTTTGTGACCTTGTACGCCGCCTGAATGACATTCGACTCGACGGTGGTTATCTTGCCGTTTTCCATGCCAAGAATCTGACCCTCTTTGACGGACTGGCCGTCTATCGAGCTGTCGCGTGCGGCAAAGGTGACAAGGCCGGTTGAAATCTTCTCGGCGGCTTTCATCATCGCGAGATGATTCTCCTCCGCGGAGAGTGTGTCGTCAACGTTGAGCAGCGCGGCGATGCCCTGCGGAATGGTCTTTGTGTGCAGCACGCGCACGTCGCGGTCGGTCAGGGGATCGACCTGTTCTGCCGCCATGATAATATTTTTGTTGTTGGGAAGAATATAGACATGCTCTGCGGGGGTCGCGAGAACCGCCTTGAGCAGATCGTCTGTGCTCGGGTTCATCGTCTGTCCGCCGCTGACTATCTGATCCGCGCCGAGCTCGGTGAACAGCTCGCACAGACCCTCGCCGGACGCGACCGCGACATAGCCGAACGGCTTTGTCGGCTCGACCGCCTTCATCGGCTCGGCTGATCCTCGGGCGCAGAACCCCATGAGGCGTTCTGATGCTCCTGATGCATATTCTCAACTTTTATATTGGTCAGCTGACCATATTCAATGCCCTTCTGAATCGCCTTTCCGGGCGCGTTCGTGTGGACATGGACGGTTATATTCTTTCCGTTATCCGTGACGGAGACGCACTCGCCGATAGCTTCGAGATATGCGCGCAGCTCGCGGATATCCTTGTCGCTCTCGCGGCGGGAGATGAACTCCGCACAGTAGGTGTAGCGGCTGTCTGCGGAGTGTTCGTCCGCTTTCTCTTCGCTTTTCGATTCCTCCGCCTCGTCGGCGTCAAGGTTCACTTCCTTGCCGTGGAACACATCGGACATCGCGGTGAAAATGCAGACAAGTCCGCTGCCGCCTGCGTCAACGACGCCTGCTTTTTTGAGCACGGGGAGGATATTCGGCGTGTCGGCAAGGGCGGCTTTCGCGCCCTCGAGACCGATGTCAAACACCTTGACCGCGTCCGTCTCGCCGTCGTTCACTGCCTTGCGGGCATACTCGGACGCCGTGCGGATAACGGTGAGAATTGTGCCTCGGTGGGCTTCATGACCGCTTTATATGCCGAGGAACTGCCGTGTTCGAGCGCGGAGGCTATCGCTGCACCGTCAGCCTCGTCAAGACCCTTGAGCCCCTTGGAAATTCCGCGGAATATGAGCGAGAGGATAACGCCGGAGTTGCCTCTTGCGCCGCGCAGCAGACCTGAAGCCACACAGCTTGCAACAGCCGAGACGCTCTCGCTGTCATCCTTGACCCTGACCTCGCGCGAGGCGTTGGTTATGGTCATGGACATATTTGTGCCGGTATCGCCGTCAGGCACGGGAAAGACGTTGAGTGCGTCTATCTCCTGGCGGTGAGAAGTGATTAATTGCGCCGCGTATATAACAGCGTTGCGCAGAATTGCTCCTGTGATTGTCATTTATTTTCCTCCCCGGACAGCCGTTGTCATGCGGCCGTAAATCGGTTTTATTCGTTCTTCATTCCGTCAACATAGACATTGACTGCGTGAACCTCAAGTCCCGTAGCCTCTTCGACTGTGTATCTGACTTTGTTGACGATGCTTTGGCATATGGCAGATATGTTGACTCCGTAGGACACGATTATGTGCAGGTCAACAATAAGACCCTCGCCGTCCTTGCGCACGGAGATGCCCTGGTCGGCGAAATGACCGTTCTTGTTGAGAACGGCGCGCAGACCCTGGCGCATATTGCTGTTGGCCATGCCCGCAACTCCGAAGCAAGAGGAGGCGGCATTGCCGATGAGGGACGCGAAATAGGCTGAGATATCTCGATAACGCCGAGATGATTTTCAAGTCTTATCAAGGAAAGTCCTCCCTTCAAAAATAAGAAGTCAAACTGGTTGTCCATCAATTTATTATACTAAAAATATCATGCTAAATCAAGCTCTTTGAGAAATCTTGCGAGCGCATCCTGCCACGGCGGCAGGCGGTCAAAGCCCGCATCGTCAAGGCATTTTTTAGAAAGACGCGAGTTCTCCGGGCGCTTTGCCTTCGCGGGATATTCGGCGGTGGTGCAGGGGACTATTTCAGTCGCTTTCCCCGCCTGACGCATTATCTCCTTTGCGAACTCCGCCCATGTGCAGTAGCCCTCGTTTGAGGCGTGATAGGTGCCGTATTTTTCGGTTTTTATCATGTCGCAGATAAGCCTTGCGAGGTCGGGGGTATAAGTCGGCGACCCGGTCTGGTCGTCAACGACTGTCAGCTTCTCGTGCGAGTCGGCGAGCCGGAGCATAGTCTTTACGAAGTTGCCGCCGTTTATTCCGAACACCCACGAGGTGCGCACAATGAAGTGCTTTTGGCATTTCTGAGCCTCTTCCTCGCCGCCGAGCTTCGTTATTCCGTAGATATTCTGCGGGTCTTTCGGCGCGTCGATTTCAAGCGGCTGAGTGCCGCTGCCGCCGAAAACATAGTCGGAGCTGATATAGACGAGCTTTGCGCCGATTTTTTCGCAGGCGAGGGCAATGTTTCTCGTGCCGTCGACGTTGACTTTGCGGCAGGTGTCGCGGTCGTCTTCTGCTTTGTCGACTGCGGTATAGGCGGCGCAGTGTACGATGACGTCGGGGCGCAGAGCGGTGATATAATCCTCCGTTGCCTTGCCGTCCGTGATGTCGAACTCTTCTCTGTCCGCGCCGACGGGTTCATCTCCGAGGGCGTTCAGGCGTTTTATAACATCGTAGCCGAGCTGTCCGTTGGCGCCTGTGACGAGTACTTTCATTGAAAAACTTCCTTTTTAATCAGTTTTTGAGGCTTTGGAGCGGAGCGGGTATGCGTCCGCCGCGCGAGATCATCTTTGCGGGAGATGCGGTGTTGAGCGGCATTATCGGACCCGAGCCGAGCAGTCCGCCGAAGTTCAGCTCCTCGCCGGCATTCTTGCCGATGGCGGGGATGAGCCTGACCGCAGTCGTCTTGGAGTTCACCATGCCGATAGCCGCCTCATCTGCGATAACCGCCGAGAGAACTTCTGCGGTTGTGTCGCCGGGAACGACTATCATATCGAGACCGACGGAGCAGACCGCCGTCATCGCTTCGAGCTTCTCTATCTTCAGTGTGCCCGCGCGTGCGGCGTCTATCATTCCGGCGTCCTCGGTGACGGGGATAAACGCGCCGGAGAGACCGCGACATGCGACGATGCCATCGTGCCGCCCTTTTTGACTGCGTCGTTGAGCAGGGCGAGCGCCGCTGTTGTGCCGTGAGCGCCGCACTGTTCGAGACTATCTCTTCGAGTATATGCGCCACGGAGTCGCCGACTGCGGGCGTGGGCGCGAGTGAGAGGTCGACTATGCCGAAAGGCACATCGAGCCTGCGCGAAGCCTCGCTCGCGATGAGCTGACCGAGGCGGGTTATTTTAAATGCAGTCTTTTTTATCGTGTCGGCAACGTCTGTGAGATTGCCGTCGGGAATCTTCTTGAGGGCGCAGCGGACAACGCCGGGACCCGATACGCCGACATTTATCACGCTCTCAGGTTCGCCGGGGCCGTGAAATGCGCCAGCCATGAACGGGTTATCCTCGGGTGCGTTGCAGAACACAACGAGCTTTGCCGCGCCGATGCAGTTGTCGTCGGCGGTGAGCTCGGCGGTCTTTCTGATAATCTTGCCCATGAGCGCGACCGCGTCCATGTTTATGCCCGCCTTTGTCGAGCCTATATTTATGCTCGAGCAGACATGCTCGGTTCTCGCGAGCGCCTCGGGTATGCTGTTGATGAGTGCCTCATCGCCGGGGGCGAAGCCCTTTTGAACGAGTGCGGAATAGCCGCCGATGAAGTTGACTCCGACAGCCTGCGCCGCCTTTTCGAGCGTGAGTGCGTATTTCACCGGGTCGCCGCCCGATGCGGCGGCAAGCATGGCGATCGGCGTGACTGCGACGCGCTTGTTGATTATCGGCACGCCGTATTCTTTTTCAATCTCGCAGCCGACCCTGACAAGATTTTCCGCCTTGCGCGCTATCTTGTCGTATACTCTGCGGCAGGAGTCGTCGATATCCTGCGAGCAGCAGTCGAGCAGGGAGATGCCCATGGTTATCGTGCGTATATCTAAGTTTTCATCCTCGATCATATGTATCGTTTCGAGAATGTCTCTTGTGTTTATCATAGTAAGGATCCTCTCAGGTGCGTAGATCAGACGTGATACATCGAGTCGAACACGTCCTCGTGCATAACATGGATATCGAGCCCGTGCTCGCGGCCGAGGCGGCTCATTATATCGGAAAATTCGGACAGCGGCACGGAGCATTTCTCCGTGTCAACGAGCATTATCATGCAGAAAAGATCCTGCAGGACGCTCTGCGTCACTTCGGTTATGTTTACATTGAGTTCCGAGCATTTTCCGGACACCTCTGCGAGGATACCGATTATGTCCTTGCCCGTAACAGTCATGACAGCTCTCATTTTTATTCTTCCTTTCCTGTGCGCTTATCAGAATTACTTATATACATCTGATATCAAGATATTCTACCATATTTTATGCCCATCCTCAATAGCGGTTGAACAATTTGAATTTTTTTGTGTTTAATACTGTTACCGGGCGGAAAAATATGTTATCATATTGTATACTTTACCGTCAGTATCATGGAGGAAGCGCGATGCCGCAAAGAATTATCGACACTCATGTTCATACAGACAACTCACCCGACGGGCATCATTCGGCGATGTATATGTGCGAATGCGCCGAAATGGCGGGGCTTCGGGCGATAGCTTTTACCGACCATGTCGAGTCGGACGCTTACAGACGGGATCACTATGACCGCGTGGCGCTCCAGTCGTTTATCGATGTCACAAAGGCGCGCTCGGCGTTTCGCGGGAAGCTGCTCGTCTGCGCGGGCGTGGAGCTCGGTCAGCGATGTACGATGTCGCGACCTCGGAGGAGATACTCGCGAATCTGCCCTATGATATGGTCATAGGCTCGGTGCATAATTTCCGGAATGAACAGGATTTTATGTATCTTGATTATTCCCAGTGGGATATAACCGACCTGATGAATAAATATTTTGACGAGCTTATAAAGCTCGCGCGCTGGGCGAAGTTCGATACCCTGGCGCATATGACATATCCGCTTCGGTATATCGTCGGCGAGCACGGCATACCCGTTGATATGTCGAAGTTTTCGGACAAAGTCGATGAGATTCTTTCTCTGCTCGTCAAAAACGAAAAGGCGCTCGAAATAAACACCTCGGGGCTCAGACAGAAGCTCGGCAAAACTATGCCCGAGGAGGATGTTGTCCGGCGCTTTAAACAGCTCGGCGGCGAATTCGTGACCGTCGGCTCGGACGCCACTATGCAAAAGATATCGGCGCGGGAGTCGATGTCGGCATGGAGATAGCGCAGCGCAGCGGATTCGACTGCGTGACGCTGTTCCAGAACCGCCAGCCCGTGCAGATTCCGATAGAGTAAAAAGAGAGGTGCAGTCATGAAGATCGAACTCAGGGCAAACGCAAAAATAAATCTCTTTCTCGACATTCTGGCAAAACTGCCGAACGGCTATCACTCGCTGTTCATGGTCATGCAGTCGGTCTCGCTTGCGGACACGGTGACTGTGCAGGAGAACGGCGAGGGTATCATCCGCCTTACCTGCTCCGAGCCGGCTCTGCCGACCGACAGCAAGAACATAGCCTACCGCGCGGCGCAGGCTTTTCTCGAAGAAGCCGAGCTCAGCTGTAGGGGAGTTGACATACACATTGAAAAAAATATTCCGTTTGAAGCGGGTCTTGCCGGCGGAAGCGCGGACGGCGCGGGAGTTATAGTCGGACTCGACAGGCTTTTCGGGACGGATATGGGCACGCAGAGGCTCTGCGATATCGGGCTGAAAATCGGCAGCGATGTACCTTTCTGCATCGCGGGCGGCACTATGCTCTCACAGCACACGGGCGGTATACTTTCGCATCTTCCGCCGCTCAAAAGCTGCTTCGTCGTGCTCGCAAAGCCCGCAACGGGCGTCTCGACCGCGCGCGCCTACGGTGATTTTGATTCTGCGAGTTTTATATATCATCCGAACAAGGTCGGCATGCTCGACGCTGCGGCGAACGCTGATTTCGAGGGTATTTGCCGTCAGGCGGGCAATGTTTTTGAACAGACTATAGAAGTGCCGGAGCGCGTGAGAATAAAGAGCATCATGCGCCGCCACGGCAGTTCGCTCGCGCAGATGAGCGGAAGCGGTCCGACCGTTTTCGGACTGTTCGAGTCGGAGAGCGATGCCAAAAAATGCCGCGCCGAGCTCGAAAAGAGCGGGCTCGTCAAGAGCGTCCACCTGTGCAAAACCGCCGATAAAGGCGTTGAAACAGTAAATGAGGAGTAAAGCTTATCGGCTTTACACGGATTCTTCAGATAAAAAGCCAAGACAGCGGACAGATTGCTCTGTTCGCTGTCTTGGCTTTTGGAGAATAACAATGAAAAAACCGGAAAAGTTTGTGGTTGTCTTGTTTATACGCCCTGAGCGCCGACCATTTCATAGTGCGGCTGGGCTTCCTGAGGATCATGCGATAGATTTTGCCGTTGTCGTCAACATCGACCATGCTTATCTGGATATCCGGCACAAGTGTGTGCAGGGCGGAGACGAAATGCGTGCTTCTCTCTTTCGGGAATCCGGTGACGATGTCAACAGCGCCTTTCTTTTTGGCGATGACTGCGGCGAGGATAGCCGGACTGTCGTTAAAATATACGCTCATCTGCGCGTTTTCGTTTTTTGCGCATTCGTACAGATCTTCAAGCACTGCGGGATCGGGGCTGAATCCGTCCCTCTCGTGGAACACGCTGAGAACTTCGAGCGGCACTCCGTACTGCTGCGCTATCAGCGACCCGGAACGGATCAGCTGTTCGCATTTGCTCTGCGGAGTTACACATACGAGAACGCAGTTTTTGCTTTTCATCTTGCTGATGTCCTTTCGTAGTTGGTAGCCGTCTGGCTTTTCTTCCCTCTCACTACACTGATATAATAACATCCGATTGTGTACTGAATAGTAAAAATTCATTAAATCAAAGTAAAGAAAATTTGTACGAACCGTGAATGAACCGGGGTTGCGATATTCTTCTAAACATTGTATTATAGAGAAAGAAGAGAAGCAGGCACAGGAATAATATGCCGCATACGGCACGGACAATGACAAAAAAGCATGCGTCGGAATAATTTATAATGTAAAGGCAATTAAATTTACTTACTCGCGAGGTGAGATATGTATACTTTTGATGAGAAATTCAAAAAAGGTGCCGCCCGCGCATTCAGGGCGCAGCAGGGGTTGACGGCTTTTTTGAGCGGGCTGAATAGAATTCTGCCCGAGCCGCCCGGGTTTAAAATCAAAAGCCGAAGAACGAGCACGAAGATACAATACGCATTGCGGACACTGCCGGCGACAGCTGGTATCTCGGCTTCTCCGAGCGGAGCATAACGCCGCCGGATATTGATGCGAAAAATTATTATATCGGCGGCAATCTTTCCGCTCCGCCGCGCAGGGTTCGCGGCGTGCTCGACGATATAAAAGTGCGGGCGATAGCCATAAGCGACGGCGAGCAAAGAGCGGCTGAGGTGTTCTGCGCCGTTGACTGCATCGGGCTTACTAACACGGTCGTTCGCCGCATACGAAGCGAGCTTGATTCGTTCTGCCGCACGAACAATGTCGGATATATCAATATTTTTTCTACCCACGCCCACAGCTCGATAGACACCATGGGCATATGGAGCGTGACGGGAAAGAAATTTTTTGAAAACATATCGAAGCTGATAACGCACTCGCAGCCCTTGCCGAGCGTTGACGTAGCGTTTATTGATCTTATAGTCGAAAAGACGAAAAAAGCCGTCGCCGAGGCGGTGAGAAATATGGAACCGGGTCGGCTTTTTGCGGCGCAGATAGGCGAAAACAGCGTCGAAAAGCTCGAAAAATATTCGGCAAAAAAGCCGTATGGCGATATGACTCTGAGCGAGTACGGGATAAAAGATTTTATCTTCGCCAAGCGTCCGCCGCGCGAATATTCGCCGCGCCTCAGCCGCCTGCGCTTCGTGCCCGATAATATCGCGAGCCGCCCGACAGTTTTGGTCAACTTCGGCGCGCACCCATACGCAAACGGACTGCGGATAAAAAACAACCGCGGCGATATGCTCTCCGCCGATTTTCCGTTCTATATGGAGCGTGAGATAAACTCGGCGGGCGAAAACTTCATTTTTATCAACGGCGCGGTCAACGGAATATACCCGAACAGGGGAGCGGGCGGAGTAAAGGAAGAGAACTTTACACGCCAGACCGAGGCTCTCGGGCGCGATCTTGGAAAGCTCGTTCTCGCGATGACGAAAGAGTGCGAAGAAATAGAACAAAATTCTCTGCTCTCGCCGAAAAACAGCGGTGAAGCGTATAAAAGCGCCGTCGAAAGAATAGGCAAATGCACTGTCGAAGAGCACGAGCTTGAGCCGAGCTTGTTTCAATACACAAAGAAACGGCGCTCAGGGTCGATAATCCGCTCGAAAAGATAATCGGGAAGCTCGGCTTCGCGTGCTTTGATATGACAAGACCCGCAAAGGGAATATATGAACTTGAGACGGAGACGGGATATCTCGAACTCGGCGGCGAGTTCAAAGCCCTGCTTGTGCCTGGTGAGATAACACCCGGTCTCGTCAGCGGCACAGGAGATATGCTCGCGGAAAACAGCATTACAAACAGGGCGAGCGGCTTCAAAAGTCTCTGCGATATCGTCGGCGGGGACACGGCGGTTTTCGGGCTCGCGAACGACGCGCTCGGATATATCATCCCGGACAATGACTACTGCATGTTCTTCGCGGGCTACGGCAAGCTCGCTGAAAAGCTGTTTTTCAAAGACTACGCTCATTATCAGGAGATGTTTTCCATCGGCGCGCACACCGCGTCCGCGTTCGCCGCAGGTGTCGAGGACATGATGAAAAGCTTTAAAGCGCGGCTGAATAAATAATTATTCCCCGGTCACATTGCGTCGGCCGGGGAAAATTTTAGATATCTTTAATATAGTATTTATCTTCAATCCATTTTGCGGGGTTATTTTCTATATATTGGGCTTTTGTCAGATAATCGTCTTCGTCTCGTATTATATGGTCATAAAATTTGTTTTGCCACAGAGAACCCATTACGATGCCTCTGGATTTGCATAGGCTTAAGTAATCGACAGCTATGATTGATTTATATGAGCCAACTATTTTGGATAGCGTAGGGATAAAGATAATCAGGTGAATGTGATTAGGCATGATTGAGCAGTCGCTGATTGTTACTTTGTATTTGTTCTCAATTGTAGATACAGCTTCATCCGCAACTTTTCCGAGTTCCGTAAGCTCAATGCGCGGACGGCCGCAAGGGTCGTCCCTACGGATGCGGGAAAGGATACATTTTTTGTCATGAGTGCAGATTGTTACGAAATATGCGCCTTCGCTGCCATAGTCATATCCTTTTAGTCGTATAGATTTTCTTTTCGGTAATGTATTCATGCCACAATACTAATATAAAAAATCAAAACAGTCAATAGAAAGCAATATGAAAAGGACAAAAGGGAGCAGAATTTCTGCTCCCTTTTGCCAAACCTGTCTCCTATATATCGGACGAGCCGAGCTCGTCATTTATCCGCTGTGTGGTCAACACAGGGGATAAATCATTGTTAATTGCCGCGTCCGCGCAATTTGAATATATCGGGTCGCGCGTCGCGAACATTTTATCAAGCGTTTCGCGGCTCTTCGAGAGCGGTCTGCCGTCGAGCGAGAGCAGATCGAGGTCTCGCTTGAGATAATATATGCGCCCGTTGCCCTTGAGCGCGCGGACATTTCCGGGGTCGAGCACCGCGCCGCCGCCCGTTGCGATTATCAGCCCTTTTTCCTTTGCCGCGCTGCGGACAGCCTGCGCTTCAAGCTCCCTGAAGCGTTTCTCGCCGTATTGCGAGAATATTTCCGGTACGCTCATGCCCGCTGATTCTTCGACGAGCGAATCCGTGTCGACCGCCTTTCGCCCGGTGAGCTTCGAGAGCTCTTCGGCGACGGTCGTCTTGCCGCATCCGGGCATACCGACGAGGACTATATTCTGAACATCGAGCGCGAGCGAACGAAATACACGCTCGATTTCTTCTTTGCCTATCTCGGCGGAGCAGAAATATTTTGCGCTCTGCGCCGCCTGCGCGACGAGCATATAGAGCCCGCCCGAGCATTTTATCCCGCGTTCGAGCGCCTGCATGATAAGCTGAGTGCGCAGCGGGTTATATATCACATCGAGCACCGCCTCGCAGTGCGGGAATTTGTCGAGATTCGCCGCCGAGCTGCCGTTGTTCGGATACATTCCGACAGGCGTCGTGTTTATCAGTACTTCGCAGTCGGCGAGCTTTTCGAGATTATCGTAGTTGTATTCGCCGGAGCGGGAGACTACGGTTATTCTCTCTGCGCCGCCGTCCGATGCCACGGCTCTCGCGGTCAGCGAGGTGCCGCCGCTGCGAGAATGACGACCTTTTTGCCCGCAAAATCTATTCCCGCGCGCTCCGCCATGGATTTGAAGCCGAAATAGTCGGTGTTGAATCCGTGAAGCCCGTCCGATGTTCTGACAACGGTGTTGACGCTGCCTATTTTCTGAGCCTCCGGGCTGATGTATGAGCAGTATGGCATGACCGTGCGCTTATATGGAATAGTCACATTGAATGCGTCAAATTCTTCATTCTCCATGAACTCGCCTACCTTGTCCTTCGGCAGGCTGACCAGTTCATATGAATACAGTCCGAACGCCTCGTGAATGAGCTTCGAGTAGCTGTGACCGAGCCTTTCGCCGATGAGTGCGCACTTCATGTCAGACCTCCGAGTAGCTGCCGAGGAACACGAACAGCTCCGGGCTGTCCGAAAGTTCGTCGAGCAGGGCAAGAACTGCGGGGGAGTATACAGACGCTTCGATGTCGAAATAGAACATGAATTCAAAGTCGCTGCCGGCTATCGGGCGGCTCTCAAGCTTTGTGAGGTTGAGCCCGAGGACGGAGAACTTCGAGATGAGCGAATAGAGCGAGCCGGGTCTGTGCGGCAGGGAGAGCATGAGGCTTATTCTGTCCGCGCCGGGGAAAATCATGGCTTTCTTCGAGATGCAGATAAAACGGGTGAAGTTGCCGTCCGTGTTCTGAACGCGGGTGTCGAGCTTTTTCAGACCGTAGAGATTCGCGCAGCCCGCCGACGAAATAGACGCGGCGTCGTGCCTGCCGCTCTCGTGGAGCATCTTTGCTGCGGCGGCGGTGTTGTCGCACACGGTGACTTTTATGCCGGGGTGTGCCTTGAGAAACTCAGAGCACTGGCCGATTGCCTGCTCGTGGGAGAATATCTCCTTGACATCTTTAAGCTCTGTGCCGGGCAGGACGAGCAGGGAGTGGTCAACCTTCAGCTTGATGCTTCTTACAATATGGAAACGGTAATTTTTCATCAGGTCGTAGACCTCGTTTACCGTGCCGTAGGTGCTGTTTTCAATCGGGAGAATACCGTATTCGCACAGCCCCTGTTCAACGGCGGCGAACACGCCCTCGAAATTCTTGAAATATGAGATGGACGGAGCAGTAAAGAGTTTGTCGCAGGCGAGCTGGGAATATGCGCCTCAACACCCTGGCAGGCGACGGTGCCGTGCTTTGGGAATATCGGCGGAGTGTTTTTGAGAGCATCGGTTATAGTTTCCGAGATAACGCCGCCTTTTGCGTCAGTCTCTCCTGATAAGAGCGGCTGACATCCATGAGGGTCGCGAAAAATGTGCGGGCGTAGTCTTCGAGCTCTTCGCCTGCTCCCGCCGCCGCAGCGGCAAGAATCTCGCGCTCTCTGCCCTGCTGGAGGACGGGCAGCTTGTTTTCTTTTTTATATTCCGCAACGCCGCGCACGGTATTCATCCGCTGCTTGAAAAGCTCAAGCATCTGCGCGTCGATCGAGTCAAGTTCTTTTCTGTAGTCTGAAAGTTCCATTTTTACCATCTCCGTATGAATTTATTTGCCGAGCACTATATCAAGGACGGTCACTGCCGCCGCCGCTTCGACACAGGGGACTGCGCGCACCGCGATGCACGGGTCGTGCCTGCCTCTGACTTCGAGTCGAGTCTCTTCGAGCGAGTCGAGATCGACGCTCCTCTGCGGCAGACCTATCGACGGGGTCGGCTTGAACGCCGCTCTGAATATTATCGGCATTCCGCTCGTGAGTCCGCCGATGATGCCGCCGTGGTTGTTCGTGACCGTTTTTATCTTGTCGTCAATGAGGCAGTAGGGGTCGTTGTGGACGCTTCCGGTCATGTCCGCCGCAGAGAATCCTGCGCCGAACTCGATTCCGCGCACGCCGCCGATGCCGAATATCATTGAAGATATCCTGCTCTCGACCGAGCCGAATATCGGGTCGCCGAGCCCCGCGCCGAGTCCCGTGACCGCACATTCGACTATTCCGCCGACGGAGTCGAGCGACTCTTTTGCCTCGATTATTTTCTTCGTCATCTCTTCGCCCGCCTTGTCGTCAATGGTGGGGAAGAGCTTCGTTTTGAGCTTGTCAAAAATCCCGTTGTCCGGGTTGCATGGGTCAAACGGCGTGTCGTCGATGCCCGCCGCACGCGAGAGATGCGCGGCAACTTTTATGCCCTTTCGCGCGAGTATCTGTTCGCTTATCGCGCCTGCGACGCACAGTGGAGCCGTCAGCCTGCCGGAAAACTGCCCGCCGCCGCTTCGGTCGTTCGCGCCGCCGTATTTGACGAACGCGGGGTAGTCCGCATGGGACGGACGCGGGATATTTTTTATGTTTTCGTAGTCCGCAGGACGGATGTTACTGTTGCGTATTATCGCGCAGAGCGCCGCGCCCGTGGTTCTGCCGCCGAGCAGACCGCACAGAAATTCAGGCTTGTCCTCCTCTTTTCGCGGAGTGCTCCACGCCTTGCCGCCCATTCTGCGGCGCATGAACTGCATTATCTGCTCCTCGTCTATCGCTTCGCCCGCGGGCAGTCCCTCAATAACAACTCCGACTGCGCTCGCGTGCGATTCGCCGAACACCGTGAGCTTTATGTTCTGTCCGTTTTCAGATGACATCCGCTTTGCCTCCCAGTTTTCTGTAGTCTTCAAAGAAGTTCGGATATGATTTGTTCACCGCCTGCGCGTCGTGTATAATAACGGGATTTTCGCATATGCACGCCGCGATTGCCGCCGCCATGACGATGCGGTGATCGTTGAACGAATCGACCTCGCCGCCGGGGAGTGTGCCCGTGCCGTGGACGGTCAGGGAATCCTCCGTGCTTTCGGCCGAACCGCCGAGTGAATTTATCATCTTTTCGACCGCTCGATACGGTCGCTCTCTTTTATTCTGAGCCGCGCGCGTTTGTAAATATCGTATCGCCCAAAGCCGCACATGCGGTTGCTGCGAGGGTCGGGAAGAGATCTGGACACTGTGAAATATCTATTTTAATGCCGCGAAGCCCGTTTCCTCGGACTGAAATTATATCGCCGCATTTTACATCCGCGCCGAAGTCTTTCAATATATTCACAACCGTGCGGTCGCTCTGTCGGCTGTCGAGTGACAGCCCCGTGATATCCGTCTCTCCGCCGAGTGCGCCTGCGCAAAGGAAGAACGCGGCGTTCGACCAGTCGCCCTGAACGCGCGGGGAGTCGGGCTCGATATATTTCTGCGGACCTTTTATTTTGTATCCGCCTTGGGCCTCTTCTATATTAATAGAAAAGCTTCTGAGCGTATCGAGCGTCATGTCAATATATCCGACCGATTCGCGTTTGCCCTCTATTACTATTTCGCTGTCGCCGTCAAGCAGCGGCAGGGCGAAAAGCAGACCCGATATGAACTGCGAGCTGATGTTTCCGGGAACTCTGAACACGCCCGGATGAAGCTGCCCCGAGACTTTTATCGGCAGATTATCAGCAGAAATCACTGCGCCGTTTTCTCTGAGCGCATTGTTGAGTGCCGACATCGGGCGCTCCGGCAGCCTGCCGTGGCCGATGAATTCTGCATTTATTCCGAGCGCCGAGGCGACGGGAAGCAGGAAACGAAGAGTCGTTCCGCTCTCGCCGCAGTCGAGAATGCCGCCGTCATGCAGTTCGTTAAGACAGCGGAAGGTTGCGCGCGTGTCCTCGGAGGTGCAGAGCGATTCGGAATTTTTTTTGCCTGCGAGCGCCACGGCTGTCATCAGCCTGTGCGCGTGCGACTTCGACGGCGGAGCTTCGAGAGTGCCCCGAAGCGTGCCCGGTGTTATTATGATATCCATTGCGCCCTCCGTCAAAGAGAATATATGCTTTCGAGCTCGTCCGGGCTTGTCTTATATAGGATGCACTCGCCGATTTTAGTCGGCAGAATGAGATTTATTCCCGCCGAGCTGCATTTTTTGTCGCGGTGCATGACTCCCGCGAGCTCATGAACGGGAATATCGGTCGAGACGGGGAGCCCGTTTTGTGCCATAACTTTTTTCACGCGCTCCGATATATTATCTTTGCACACGCCGAGCTTTTGTGCCGCGATGCAGGCGCGAACAGTGCCTATCGCCACCGTGTGACCGTGCGAAACAGCAAAATCGCTGCATCGCTCTATTGCGTGGCCGAGCGTATGCCCGAGATTGAGTTTCTGACGCTCGCCCGTATCAAATTCGTCGCGCGAGACTATGTCGCTCTTTATCTCGACGCAGCGGCGCACGATGCTTTCTATATTGTCCTTTACATCGCCGGACTCGAAAATTTCAAAGAGGTTTTCGTCGGAGATTATGCCGTATTTTATGCTCTCCGCCGCGCCGTCGGCAAAGAGCGAATCGCTCAGCGTGTCGAAGCAATCGGGGTCGCACAAAACGAGCGACGGCTGATGAAATGCTCCGGCGAGGTTCTTGCCTTCGGGGAGATTGACTCCCGTTTTGCCGCCGACTGAGGAATCGACCGCCGCCAAAAGCGTTGTCGGTATCTGGACGAATCTGACTCCGCGCAGATACGCGCTCGCCGCAAAGCCGGTTACATCGCCGACTATTCCGCCGCCCAGAGCTATGAATATATCGCTTCGGTTGAGGCTGAACTGCGCCGCGAACGAGAGAATGTCGCCGACTGTTTTAAGGCTCTTGTGCTCCTCGCCGTCCTCAAAGACGAACTTCCCGCAGTTTATCCCGGCGCTTTTCAGCGATTCGAGCGCGGCTTTTGAATATAGCCCGTCCACCGTGCGGTCGGTTATCAGCAAAGCTCTGCCGCGCCCGTGTATTCTTTTATAAGCTCTCCGGCTCTTTTTAATATCCCGCGCTCAATGAGCACATCGTATTCGGTCGATGCCCTGACTTTTACGGTCTGCATGGTCTTCACTCCTGTTTTTTATCCGCAGATGGCTTTTCTCTTCGTGCCGTCCTCGAGCAGGGCTTCGAGCTTCGCCCTGTCGTTTGACGCTATCGCGTCGCGGTATTCGGTCAGATTATTTATAATGTTATCTATTTCGTTCAAAAGATTGTCGCCGTTTTCGAGGAACAGCTCGCTCCACATATTTGAGTTGAGCGACGCGACGCGCGTCATGTCTTTATAGCTGCCCGCGCTCATGCCCGTGTGCTCGAGTGCGGTCGGGCTCTTGATATATGCGCTTGCAACGACGTGCGCGAGCTGAGAAGTGTAGGCGATGATCCTGTCGTGCTGTTCGGGAGAAACAACGGTGATGCTGCCGAAGCCTATCGAGAGGAACATCTGCTTTATCTCGTGCAGCAGTGCTATATCCGTGCCGCCGTCGGGGGTCAGGATCATCGAAGCGTTGTTGAACAGCATGCCGAACGAGCTGTCAAACCCCCATCTCTCGACGCCCGCCATCGGGTGTCCGCCGATGAATTCAAAGCCGTGGGCTTTTGCAAGCTCGTGAGCGGGTGTAAAGACATATCGCTTTACACCGGAGCAGTCTATGACGACCGCGCCTTTTTTTGATTATGTCCGCCTTGCTCTGAAGAAATTCGACCGTTGATTCGGGATAGAGCGCGATTATAACTCTGTCGCACTGCACGAGGATATCGTCCGTCAGTTCACCGTCTATCGCGCCGACGAGCTTCGCCTTGAGCATGACGCTCTCGTTTATATCAAGACCGTAAACCTCGCTGTCCGTGTTGTCTTTGAACGCTTTTGCCATTGAACCGCCTATGAGTCCGAGGCCTATAACTGCTGTTTTCATAATTATTATATCCTTTCGACAGACTGTTGGCAACCTTACATTTTATATGCGAACGGGCGGATGCTGTTGACGCCCTTGACCACATCGTCGAACGCCTCGGGTGTCAGCGACTGCGGACCGTCGCAGAGTGCGTGCTCGGGGTCATTGTGGACTTCGATAATAAGCCCGTCCGCTCCGGCGGCGGTAGCTGCAAAGGCCATGGGCTTTACAAGCTTCGAGATGCCGGTCGCGTGGCTGGGGTCGACGATTATCGGCAGATGCGAGAGGGTTTTGATAGCGGGAACGGCGGAAACATCGAGGGTGTTTCTGGTGTAAGTCTCGAAAGTTCTGATTCCGCGCTCGCAGAGGATAACGTTCATGTTGCCGCCCGCCATGATGTATTCGGCGCTCATCAGCAGCTCCTGCAGAGTGCTCGCAAGTCCGCGCTTGAGAAGTATGGGCTTGTTGGTATGACCGAGCTGCTTTAAGAGCTCGAAGTTCTGCATGTTGCGCGCGCCGACCTGAATGACATCGACATCGTCGAACAGCGGCAGCTGAGACAGATCCATGATTTCAGTGACTATCGCATGCCGGTCAGCTTCTTTGCCTCGAGCAGGAGCTTGATACCCTCTGCGCGCAGTCCCTGGAAAGCGTAGGGCGAGGTGCGGGGCTTGAACGCGCCGCCGCGAAGCAGAGTTGCGCCGGATTTCTGAACCGCCTGCGCGATACCGCATACCTGCTCTTCCGATTCAACGGAGCAGGGACCCGCGATAATCTGGAAGTTGCCGCCGCCGATCTTGATATCTTTTTCTTCGTCGATGACGACTACCGTATCCTCTGGATGGAACTTTCTGTTCGCGTTCTTGTACGGCTCCTGGATTCTCTTGACATCCTCGACGATATCGAGAGCCTTGATAAGGTCGATGTCGATTCCCGATGTGTCGCCGACGAGTCCGAGCACGGTGTTGTGCTCGCCGAGGCTGCTGTGAACCGTGATGCCGAGCTTTCAAGCCAGTTCACAAGATTGTCGCGCTGCTCTTCGTTGTAATTTTCTCTAAGAATAACTACCATTGTTTTTCCCTCCGGTGAAAAATTGTAAAATAAAAAACCCCCGCAGCGTTCAACTGCGGGGGAGATTACCAAGTTTTGTGCGCCTTAAGCGCGGCTCGGTGCTGTCATTTCCCTGTCTGCGGTCAAACGCAAATAAGCCTTACCGTAAAAGTAGGTAAAGCTAAAGTAATAGGGAAAATATTTAGCTGTCAGTTTTGCTGAAAGCTTCATAATGATGACCTCACTGTCTTGTTGTCCCTATGATAACAGCATGAAAAGCGTTTGTAAATAGAAAATCTCAAAAAAATCCCGAAAAAGCCGAAGTTTGTTGAATCTCTATAAAAATACTGTGGATTTTCCGAGCCGCATCTGTAAAAAATATTTTGATTTCGTGCGAAAAATGGTATAATTATCTTCGACAGAAACGGAGTGATACAGATGAAAAACGAACTTTCGCAAATAATATCGCAGTCCCGTTCGCTCGTATTTTTCGGCGGAGCGGGCGTTTCGACGGAGAGCGGTATACCAGATTTCAGGAGCGTTGACGGGCTGTATAATCAGAAATATGACTACCCGCCCGAGCAGATGCTCAGCCACACATTCTTCGAGCGCAAGACGGAGGATTTCTACAGATTCTATCGCGACAAAATACTCTCCTATGCCGTCTCTGCAAAGCCGAACGCCGCACATAGAAAGCTCGACGAGCTTGAAGAGAGGGGCATACTCTCGGCGGTCGTGACCCAGAACATAGACGGCCTGCATCAGGCGGCGGGGAGCAAAAATGTGTTTGAACTGCACGGCAGTGTGCTCAGAAACTACTGCACACGATGCGGCAGGAGCTTTGATATTGACTATATGATAAACAGTGAGGGCGTGCCGCACTGCTCCTGCGGCGGGGTGATAAAGCCCGATGTCGTGCTCTATGAAGAGGCGCTCGACGACGAAACGGTGCGCGGCGCGGTCAGCGCGATAGCCTCCGCCGACACGCTGATGATCGCGGGGACGAGCATGGTTGTCTACCTGCGGCGGGGCTTGTGAATTACTTCAACGGCAAACATCTTGTAGTTATCAATATGAGCCCGACTTCGGCGGATTCACGAGCCGATCTATTGATCTGCGGCAAGGTCGGCGAAGTCTCGGAGGGGTAGAAATATGAAAAATAATTTCAAAAGCGGGCTGCAAAAGGCACTCGACGAGCTTGAAAATATAACCCCGCTCAAGCCTTTTAATTGCGGAAAGCTCTGCTCGGCGCGCTGCTGCTCCGGCGGGGACAATGACGGCATGGGTCTGTTCCCCGGCGAAAAAGAGCTGTTCGAAAGCTGTAAAGATTTTGAAATAAATGAGTCCGAGGGCAACTTCGGCGAGCCTGTTGTCGTCTGCCGCGGCGGCTGCGACAGGCGCAAAAGACCGCTTGCGTGCAGGATATTCCCGCTGTTTCCGCTCGCGGTCGAGCGCGAAAACGAAATTGTTATAGTGCCCGTACCCGACCCGCGCGCGGGTATGTGTCCGCTGCTCCGCTGCCCGGAGAAAATCGACCGGCGTTTTTACAGAGCCGTGCGCCGTGCCGGAGAATATCTTATGCGAGACGAAGATACCCGCAAATATCTCCTTGAACTCAGCGGAGAGATAACAGATATTGCCGAACTTGCGGAGAGGCTGTAAAACATGGTTTAAAATTAATTCCTATTTTTTGACCGAGCGGTTGCCCTCAGTCTTGCTTCGCCAATCCGACTCCCCTGCAGGGGAGCCACGCGGGCAGTGTATATCATTTGGTTATAGTAGGACGCGAAGGCATAGGGTGAATTATACAATTTCATATCGTGCCGCTGTCGCGGTAGCGGTGCGTATCAATAAAATCGTGTGATTTCGCGGGTGGATGATATCGCCCATACTTACTTTGAACGAAGTGACTGAGGGGTTCGAACGAAAGCCGGATTCGATATCAATTCAGTTCGGAAACGGCGGCTTTTTATTTGCTCGGCAGCGATGTGTCACCCTCTTGATTTCAACTTTAAAATTAGCCGATAATATCATAAATTGAAAAATATCGTTCAGCGCTATTGACTCTTATTTTGCTTGTGCTACAATAAAAATGTCACAAGGTGACCGACGGTCAGCAAAAGTGTGGAAGCGCTGAATGAAAAGCAACAACGAACGCATCAAAACTCTTGAAAAATTCAATATAATCGGACGGAAAAAACGACCTGTCGCGGCGGTATTACTCTTGCTGCTGACGGTGGCATTCGTCGTGCTCGGCATTGTCATTCCGTCGTTTGCAATAGTTGTCGTGATAGTGCCGATAACCTCGGCGATATTCTTCTATCTCGCCGCCGCCGTGTTTCTTTCCTTGTCTATAGCTATGTTCAAGGGTGTGGATACGGTGCGCTGCCCGTACTGCGGCGCGGAATATTATCTCACGCCGGACAAGAGCCGTCTGCATTGCAAAAAATGCGGCAAGGACAGCTGCAGGGGATAAAACAAAAAATCAACCGCCGCAAGGATTTTTCCCTGCGGCGGTTTGCTATACAATAATATACCTTAAATATATCTTATTTTATTCCCGCGGCTCCCTTGAGGGCATTGACCTTGTCGGTGTGCTCCCAGGGCAGGTCAATATCGGTTCTGCCGACATGGCCGAGAGCGGCTATCTGGCGATAGATCGGGCGGCGGAGGTCGAGCTCCTTGATTATCGAAGCCGGGCGGAGATCAAAGACCTCGTTCGCGGCGGCGGCTATCTCGGAGTCGGGGATAATGCCGGTGCCGAAGCTGTCAACAAAAACGGAGACGGGCTCGTCAACGCCGATGGCGTAGGCGATTTCAACTTCGCACTTGTCTGCAAGACTGCGGCGACGATGTTCTTCGCCATGTATCTTGCGGCATATGCTGCGGAGCGGTCGACCTTTGTCGGGTCCTTGCCGGAGAATGCGCCGCCGCCGTGGCGTGAATATCCGCCGTAGGTGTCAACGATTATCTTTCTGCCGGTGAGGCCGCTGTCGCCCTGAGGCCGCCGGTAACAAAGCGTCCGGTGGGGTTGATGAATATCTTCGTCTTGTCGTCCATCATATCTGCGGGGATGATCTCGCGGATAACATTCTTTTCGATGTCGCGGCGAAGCGTCTCGGTCTCGATATATGCGGCGTGCTGAGAGGATACGACAACAGCGTCGATTCTTACGGGAGTGCCGTCCTCGGCATATTCGACCGTGACCTGAGTTTTTCCGTCGGGTCTGAGATAGGGAGAGTGCCGTCCGCGCGACTTTCGTCAGCTGAGCGGCGAGCTTGTGGGCGAGCGAGATGGGCAGGGGCATAAGTTCCGGAGTCTCGCGGCACGCATAGCCGAACATCATTCCCTGGTCGCCCGCGCCTGACGGTCAACGCCGAGGGCGATATCGGGGGACTGCTTGTCTATAGTTGTAAGTATAGCGCAGGTGTGGCCGTCGAAGCCCTTTTCGGGGCTGTCATAGCCGATGTCGCAGATAACCTCGCGCGCTATCGAGGGGATGTCTATCTTCGCGCTCGTGGTTATCTCGCCCATTATCATGACCATGCCGGTCGTGCAGCAGCACTCGCAGGCAACTCTGCCGTTCTTGTCCTCGGCGAGGATAGCGTCGAGGACTGCGTCGGAGATCTGGTCGCAGATCTTATCGGGATGTCCGCCCGTTACGGATTCGGATGTGAAAAAGTAGTTTGCCATGTTTTTGTCCTCCTTCTGACAAATAAAAAAGCGCTTGGCGAAACCGCTAAGCACTTCTGGGCGATACGGAATTTTTCCGCCGCCGGCCTTATCTTCCGGTCTGCACCGCAGGATTTAGCACCTTGAATAATCAGGTTGCCGGGCTTCACAGGGCCTGTTCCCTCAGCCGCTCTTAATAAGGAAATATTAAATTTCGACAGCTATTCTACTCTTTCGTATACACTTTGTCAATAGCCTTAAAAAAACATTCGGCTTGAAAATTATTGTAAGTATTACTATCGGTTTGATTTTTGACGATATATGCGGTATAATATGAGCCTGTCATGAACTGACGAAACGCAGACTATACTTTTATATATAATATTGTCTGCGCCGCGAAAAATAAAATCAAAAAACACTTGCATTGTCCGGCACTTTGTGCTAAAATATCTAAGCATTTGTTATCCGTCACAGCTTCGATGACGGGGTTTAATGCCGAAGCGGCATGGCCGCACCACATTAAAGCGGGCGCTCCTCTTTCATCTAATTTGTTACGAACGTCTGAAAATCAACGGAGGAATATAAAATGGACGCACTCAAAGTTATTGCACAGGATTCGCTTAAGACAGGCGACGAGATCCCCCAGATCAAGATCGGCGACACCGTAAAGGTTTCCGTTAAGATCCGCGAGGGCGAGAGAGAAAGAATTCAGGCTTTCGAAGGAACCGTTATTGCCCGCAAGGGTTCGGGCGTTTCCGAGACCTTCACCGTTCGCAGAGTTTCCTACGGTGTCGGCGTCGAGAGAGTCTTCCCGGTACATTCACCCAACGTTGCTAAGGTTGAGCTCATCAGAAGCGGTAAGGTCCGCAGAAGCAAGCTCTATTACCTCAGAGACAGAGTCGGTAAGGCCGCGAGAGTCAAGAGCCAGGTCAAATAATTGTGCGAATGAGGGTGTAACATTTATTTGTTACACCTTTTTCACTTAAAACGGGGTTTACGCGATGCGCAGAGTCGAGGAATATTGGTTCAAATTTGAATATCCTGCCGCACTCTCGCATGAGACGGACAGCGAAGACGAGTTGTCCGAGCGGAATCAAAAACTGTGGGGCATAGTATATGACGCAGTTGCCACGCTTGAGTCGGCTGTTATTGTACTCATGCTGTTCTTTTCGCTGATGTTCAGACCCGCTGCGGTTATAGGCAACTCAATGCTCCCGAATTTCATCGGCGGCGACAGGGTCGCGTGCGTACATAGCTTTTCCGGCTACGAGCGCGGTGATGTTATAATAATCTCCCATGCCACGCGCAAGGATGAGTCGATAATAAAGCGCGTTATCGCGGTCGGCGGCGACACGGTGGATATAGATTTCTATAAAGCACCGTCAGCGTCAACGGTCAGGTGCTCGACGAGCCGTATGTGAACACTCCGACGAATCTGAGCTATGATATGACTTTTCCCGTGACCGTTCCCGAGGGCAAGCTCTTTGTTCTCGGAGATAACAGGAACGATTCCCTCGATTCGCGTTCGACTGATATCGGCTTTATAAACGAGAACAAGGTTCTCGGCAAGGTCGTTTTCAGGTTCTACCCGTTTGACAAGATTGAAATAATCAAAAACTGAGCCGCAAGGCTTGAGATTTGAAGGCGGACTGTTATGCAGGAAAATAATGAACTTCAAATGAATAATACTGAAGAGCAGGCTGATGTTAAAAAGCAGCCGAAGAATTCAAAGACGGTCAGCAATATCTATGATATAGTCTCCGTCGTTGTGTCGGCGGTTGCGGTGATTGCCATTGTTTTCACTTTTGTGACCCGCGTGCTAGTCGTCTCCGGCGCGTCGATGAACCCGACGCTCAATAACGGCGATACCGTGGCGATAAGCTCGCTCAAGCGCTCGTTTGACTACGGCGACATAGTTATCGTCGCCCAGCCCAACGCCATGCACAAGACGCTGATAAAGCGCGTTATCGCGGTCGGCGGTCAGACGGTGGATATCGACACGGAAAAAGGCGTTGTCTATGTTGACGGCAAGGCGCTCGACGAAAAATATACTCTCGAGCCGACATATTCCCGCGGCAATATAGAATTTCCCGCAACCGTGCCCGAGGGTATGCTCTTTGTCATGGGCGACAACAGAAACGACTCGACAGACAGCCGCATGAGCGTCGTCGGATTTATCGACGAGAAATATATCATGGGCAAGGTCGTCGGCAGGATCATGCCGCTCGGTCAGTGGGATGTCTACTATAATTTCAATCCGGATTCGGACAAATAACCTGTCCGCGCTATAATATGCAATCAAGACGCAGCTTCGGCTGCGTTTTTTGCTTGTAAAGACAAAGTTTTTTTGCTATACTCATTTAGTAAAGCCGAAAAGTATTTTTTATATACGGCGCGCAAAATATTGGCGCATATAGTCCTAAGGAGGAAGAATTTTGGAAAACGGAGATCTTTATGTCCAGTGGTTTCCGGGTCATATGGCTCGGACGCGCAGACAGATAAAAGAGAGCCTGCCGCTCATTGATGCGGTGGTCGAGATAGTTGACGCGCGTGTGCCCGTGAGCAGCCGAAATCCCGAATTGCCGGAGCTTATCGGACAAAAGCCGCTCATGGTCATTCTCAACAAATGCGACCTCGCCGACGAAAACGCGACGCGCCGCAGGATATCCGAACTCGGCAAGCAGGGCGTGACGGCTATTGCCGTTGACTGCCGCTCGGGCAAGGGCTTAAACGCCTTTGCGCCGACCGTCCGCCGTATGCTCGCCGATAAAATCGAGGCGAACGCTCAAAAGGGCATGGCTGGCAAGCCGCTTCGCTTGATGGTAGTCGGTATACCTAACACAGGCAAGTCCTCGTTTATTAACCGCATGGCTGGCAAGAACAAGGCAAAAGTTGCGGACAAGCCCGGAGTTACGCGCCAGAACCAGTGGTTCAGCATCGGGAGCGGCATCGAGCTGCTCGACACGCCCGGCGTGCTTTGGCCGAAGTTTGACGATCCGGATGTCGGTCTGCGCCTCGCGTTCATCGGCTCTGTCAAGGACACTATTCTTGACATCGAGCTTATCGCGGCGCGCTTCCTGACGATAATGAACGAGAACTATCCCGAGAGGATAAAAGAGAGATATAAGCTCGAATTTCCGCCGGAGAGCGAGGAATTTGAACGCCTTGAGATGCTCGCGAGAAAGCGCGGTATGCTGATAAGCGGCGGCGAGCCGGATACGGAGCGCGCGGCGGTCATGCTCCTCGACGAGTACCGCGCGGGCAAATTAGGCAGAATAACGCTCGACTGATAAAAGGAGAAGGATACCATGAAAAAGACGACCATTCTCAGAGTTATAGCTCTTTTGGCGGCGCTGCTCATGCTCTGCGCCTGTCAAAAGGCGGTGCCCGCCGGCGGAGAGGCGGAAAACACCTCCGAAAGCGCAACTGCGGACTCCCGCGAACCTGTCAGCGTGAACATCCTCGCCGTGGGCGATAATCTTATTCACGGGGTCATATACAATCAGGCGCACGCCCGCTCGGCGACCGGCGGCTACGACTTCACCTATGCCTATAAAAATATCGCCTCTACCGTTGCGGCGGCTGATATAAGCATAATCAATCAGGAGACGATAATCGACCCCGAGAAAGCACCGAGCACATATCCCTGCTTCAATTCCCCGACCGAGCTCGCGACGAGATGGTGAAGATAGGCTTCGATGTTTTTAATATTGCGAACAACCACTCGCTCGATAAGGGCGAGAGCGGGCTGAGAAACGCTATAAAGTTCTGGAAGAGCAAGAATGTTGTCTTCTGCGGAGCTTATCTCGACGAAGAGGACTACAAAACAATTCCGACTAACACTGTCAAGGGCATTAAATTCGCCTATGTCGGGCTGACCGAGCCCACGAACGGACTGAGCTTGCCCGAGGGCAGCGAGACGATACTTATGCTCGGCGCGGACGAGGACAGGATAGAAAAACGCGTCAAGGCGGCGTCCGAGATAAGCGACATGACTATAGTCAATGTCCACTGGGGCGAGGAATATACCACACGCCGACGAATCGTCAGCATGAGCTGGCGCAGAAGCTTGCTGACTGGGGTGCGGATATAATCATCGGCACGCATCCTCATGTCATTCAGCCCGTCGAATACATAACCGCCGCGGACGGCAGAAAGGTGCTCGTCATCTATTCGCTCGGCAATTTTATTTCAGCGCAGGACAGAGGCCCGAGAATGCTCGGCGGCATGATGCACATAACCGTCACAAAGGACTACCGGAAGAACACGACCGAGGTCACAAAGGCGAAGTTCACGGGAACTGTCACCCACTATGACTCGGGCTTCTCGAATGTCAGAGTGTATAACCTCGCGGACTACACCGACGCGCTTGCGTCGCGCCACGGAGTGCGCTCGACAACGCCGTCTTTCAGTCTCGATTATCTCAACTCGCTGCTGCGCGATGTTGTAAGCGAAGAATTTTTGGAGGGCTGAGATGGCTGAAGAGATAGACCGCTATTATTATGAAAGAACCGCCGCGGAGCACGGCTTCGAGTGTGTCTGCGGAATAGACGAGGCGGGGCGCGGACCTCTTGCGGGTCCCGTCTTTGCCGCCGCCGTGATACTGCCCAAGGATTATATTATCGAGGGCTTGAACGATTCAAAAAAGCTCAGCGAGAAAAAGCGCGACCTGCTCTTTGACGAGATAAAGGAGCACGCCGTCTATGCCGTTGCAAGCGCGAGCGTTGAAGAAATCGACGAGATGAACATTCTCAATGCGACCTTTCTTGCCATGCGCCGCGCCTTCGATGCTCTGCCCGAGCGTCCGCAGGCGGCGTTTGTGGACGGAAACCGCCTGCCGGGTCTGCCCGTGCCGTCGAAGGCTATTATAAAGGGCGACTCCTTGAGCGCGTCGATAGCCGCCGCGTCTATAATGGCGAAGGTCAGCAGGGACAGATATATGCTCTCTCTCGACGAGCAGTATCCGGAATATTGCTTCAAAAAGCACAAGGGCTACGGCACGAAGCTGCACTATGAAAAAATACGCGAATTCGGCATATCGCCCGTCCACAGAAAGACGTTTTTGAAGAAATTGCCGGAGGGGTGGTAATATGCTCAGCGAAAAGGAAAAGCCCGGACTCTGGGGTGAGATATATGCCGCGCGCTTCATGCGTGAAAACGGCTATGAGATAATAACCGCGAACTACCGCTGCCGCCTCGGCGAGATAGACATAATAGCTAAAAAGGACGGCTTTTTGGTGTTCACCGAGGTCAAGACCCGCTCGCCCGGCGCGATAGCTCCGGGGCGCGAAGCGGTCGGCAGCGCAAAGCAGGAGCGGATAATCGAAACCGCTTCGCTTTTCATGCAGAAAAATAACTACGATCTTCAGCCGCGCTTCGATGTGGCGGAGGTTACTCTCGGAAAGAAGAACGAGCCGATTTCTTGCGAATATATAGAAAATGCGTTTGACAGCAGCTTCTGAGTAATATTCGGCGTCGGCGGAAATATTATTCTATGGGTGATTTTATGGATTTTTTTGATTTGCACTGCGATACTCTTACTGAGTGCATGGACGACGGAGACAGCCTTTTGAAAAACAAGCGCGACATAGATTTTGAGCGCGGAAAAATCTTCGGACGGTGGAACCAGGTTTTTGCCGTCTTTATTCCCGACAGCATGGACGATTCTCTCGTTGAGTCATATTTTGACTCGGCGTGTGATTTCTATTTGAGCGAGCTAAAAAAGAAAGGGGATTTCTTCCCGATTTTGTCGGCGGAGGATGTCCGCGGACATTCGCGCGGCGTTATGCTCGCCATGGAGAGCTCGCGCGGAGTCGGCAGCCTTGAGCGGCTCGAAAAGCTCTATGAGCGCGGATTGCGGCTCATAACCCTCACATGGAATCACAAAAACCGAGCCGCGGGCGGCTGCGACGAGGGCGGCGGCCTTACCGATTGGGGCAGGGAGCTTGTCTCGAAAATGGAGAAGTTGGGCATAGTCACCGACGTGTCGCATTTGAGCGACAGGAGCTTCTATGACCTGTGCGAATTCAGCGACGCGCCGTTTATCGCAAGCCATTCGGACGCGCGCGCCGTTCATAACGAGGTGCGCTCGCTGACCGACGAGCAGATAAAAATTATCATTGAACGCGGCGGACTGATAGGACTCAATTTCTATGACCGCTTCCTCGGCGGAAACGGCGGCAGAGAGGAGCTCCTGCGCCATACGGAGCATATGCTCTCGCTGGGCGCCGAGGACGTTATCAGCATAGGCTCGGACTATGACGGCTGCAGAATAAAGCCGGAGCTTCGCGGAATAGAGAAGATACCGAGTATCTGCGTCTATCTCGAGGAGCACGGAATACCCGAGGAGATATGCAAAAAAATATTTTTTGAAAACGCCGCGCACTTTTTTGAAAAGGTTTTACAACCAAGGCGCGTTATGCTATAATAAAATGTAATTTAACGCGAAGGATGGTCTCTATGCGATACACAAGTACAAGAGATAAAAATGTAGACGTCAGCTCATCCTGGGCGATTGCTCAGGGCATCTCTGCCGACGGCGGACTGTTTGTCCCCGTTGAGATTCCGAAGGTGAGCCTTGACGATATCGCCGCCATGGCGAATATGTCCTATGTTGAGCGCGCAAAGCGTGTGCTCAGCCTGTATCTTACCGATTTCACCGCCGAGGAGCTTGCCTACTGCGTCGAGGGCGCATACGGCGACAACAAGTTCTCCTCCGAGGATATCGCTCCGATACACGAGCTCAAAGCGGGCGAAGAGATTCTTGAACTCTGGCGCGGCCCCACCTGCGCATTTAAAGACATGGCGCTCCAGATGCTCCCGAGACTTATGACCGTCTCGGTCAAAAAGACAGTCGGAACGCGCGAGACCGTTATTCTTGTCGCCACATCGGGTGATACGGGCAAGGCGGCTCTCGAGGGCTTCAAGGACGTTGAGGGCACGAAGATTCTCGTGTTCTATCCCGACGAGGGAGTCAGCCCCATGCAGAAGCTCCAGATGACCACGCAGGAGGCTCAAACGTTGCCGTCTGCGCGATAAAGGGCAACTTCGACGACGCACAGACCGGAGTCAAGACGATATTCACCGACAAAGAGATAGGCAAGAAGCTCGCCGAGCACGGCATGGCTTTCTCCTCCGCGAACTCCATCAACTGGGGTCGCCTCGTGCCGCAGATCGTCTATTATTTCTCCGCCTACTGCGACATGATAAGAAACGGCAGAATCAAGGCGGGCGATAAGATTAACTTCGTCGTCCCGACCGGAAACTTCGGCAATATCCTCGCCGCCTACTATGCGCGCGAGATGGGTCTGCCGGTTGACCGCCTTATCTGCGCGTCGAACAAAAACCGCGTGCTCACCGATTTCTTTGACACCGGCGTTTATGACATCAACCGCAGCTTCTATACGACCTCGTCGCCGTCGATGGATATTCTCATTTCGAGCAATCTCGAGCGTCTGCTCTTCATTGCGAGCGGCTATTCCGATGGGTTCGTGCGCGAGATGATGGGCGACCTCAAGCAGAAGGCAAGTACACCATGCCCGAAAATGTAATGAGCGCGATAAACTCCGTTTTCTGCGCCGGCTGCTGCGACGATGAGGGCACGAAAGATACGATTAAAAAGACATTTGAAGACTACGGCTATCTGTGCGACACGCACACTGCTGTCGGCATCAATGTCTATGAAAAATATGCAGAAAAAACGGGGGATAAGACTCCCGCCGTTATCGACTCGACCGCAAACCCGTTCAAGTTCAGCCGCAGCGTGCTCGACGCAGTCGAACCCGGCGCATCCGAGGGACTTGACGAGTTCAGCATGGTCGGCGAGCTCGCCCGCGTGACAAAGACAAGCTGCCCCCCGCAGCTCGCCGATCTCAGGGACAAGCCCGTGAGATTCAGGGACTCTGCGACAGGGACAGCATGGAGAAGGCTGTTTTCAGGCTGCTCGGTATATGACGCGGGGCGTTCCCCGTGTTCAGCAGCCGCAGTGCTTCTTCGAGTTGTCGAGCTCAAATGTTGCGCACAGCGTGTCCTGGCATGAGCAGGCGCTCGTGTTGCCTATTTCGATGTGACCTGCGGTGCACTTGTAATCGTCCGCGTGATGGACGCAGTTGCAGGCGTTGCAGCGGATATCCTTGATGACCTTATCCATTTTCGATTACCTCCGAATATTTTTGCGGCTCATGCCGCTGAAAGTATTTTGCCCGGCTCGAAGCCCGATTATTAAAAAGAAAAGGAGAGCACGATGTCACTTTTTGCAATTGCGGATACGCATCTTTCCCTGTCCGCGGACAAGCCTATGGATATATTCAACGGCTGGAGCGACTATGTGCAGCGCCTCGAAAAAAATTGGCGGGCTGTTGTCTCGGACGGCGACACGGTAGTTATTCCCGGCGATGTGTCGTGGGCGATGTCGCTCGAGGGCGCACAGAAAGATTTTGCTTTTCTCGACTCGCTCCCCGGCAAAAAAATACTCATGAAGGGCAATCATGACTACTGGTGGAACACCGCTAGGAAAATGGAAATTTTTTTCAAAGAAAAGGGCTTTGAAACGCTCTCTATAGTCCACAACAGCGCGGTGTCCGTCGGCAATATCTCCGTCTGCGGCACGCGCGGCTGGTTCTTTGACGCGGAGGAGGATGCGGACAAAAAAGTTCTTCTGCGCGAGGCGGGACGCTCCGCACATCGATAGAAAGCGGAATCGCGCTCGGCGGCGAGCCGGTCGTGTTTCTCCACTATCCGCCGATAACGCAGGATAGGATATGCCCCGAAATATATGATGTCCTCGTCGAGTACAAAATAAAACGGTGCTTCTACGGGCATCTCCATTCTTTTGCAACAAAAAGCGCTTTCGAGGGCGAGCGCGACGGGATAAAGTTTTCTCTTATCTCCGGCGATCACCTCGAATTTTTGCCCAAACTTATTGAAAAACAGCCGTAATTTCTGTCCGTCGGCGGATTTTGCGGCTAAAACGAAGAAAAAATCCCTGTTTTGGCAGAAAATCTGAAAAATAGTGTAGAAATTTTAACATATCTCTGCTATAATCTTAGAGTTACCTGTATAATGGGAGGAAAAACGAATGAGTTTAAAATCATCAAACAAAACGGACACCAACGTCTATACGCTGGAGATCGAGATCGGCGCAGAGCCGTTCAAGGCTGCTGTTCTCAAGGCTTATAACAAGGCCAAGAACAAGATCGCACTTCCCGGTTTCCGCAAGGGCAAAGCTCCTCTTGCCATGATCGAGAGATTCTACGGCAAGGATGTCTTCTATGAAGATGCACTTGAGATAGCTTTCCCCGAGGCTGTTTCCGACGCTTACAAGGAAGCGGGCATCGAGCCTGTTGACAGCCCGAAGGACGTCAATGTTAAGTCGATCGGCGAGGACGGCGTTCTCTTCGAGATGAAAGTCACCGTCAAGCCCGAGGATATCAAGGTCAAGGCTTACAAGGGTCTCGAGGCCGAGAAGGCTGAAGCTGCCGTCACCCCCGAAGAGGTTGATGCACGCATCGAGGCTATGAGAGAGCGCAACGCAAGAACCATCACCGTTGAGGATCGCGCAGCCGCCAAGGGCGACATCGCAGTCATCGACTTCGAGGGCTTTGTCGACGGCAAGGCTTTTGAGGGCGGCAAGGGTTCCAACTATGAGCTCGAGCTCGGTTCGGGTCAGTTCATCCCCGGCTTTGAGGATCAGTCATCGGCCACAACGCAGGCGAGAGCTTCGACGTCAACGTCAAGTTCCCCGAGGAGTACACTCCCGAGCTTGCAGGCAAGGATGCCACTTTCAAGGTCACTCTTCACGAGATAAAGGTCAAGGAGCTTCCCGAGCTCGACGATGAGTTCGCGAAGGATCTTGATTACGATAACGTCGACGAGCTCAAGAAGGGCGTCGAGGCTGATATGCTTGAGCACAGACAGTCTGATGTCGAGAAGGAGTTCGAGGCAAAGCTCATGGAAGAGCTTGTTGCCAATGTCGAGGCTGAGATTCCCGAGGTCATGTTCGACACTCAGAAAGAGGAGAACATCAACAACTTCGCTCAGAGACTCGCTCAGCAGGGCATCGATGTTGACACCTATCTTTCATACATGGGCACCGACAAGGAAGCTTTCGAGAGCTCCATGCGCGAGCAGGCTGTTTCTCAGGTCAAGCTCGGTCTTGCTCTCGACAAGATAGCAGAGGACGAGAAGATCGAAGTCAGCGCCGAGGATATCGAGGAGGAGTTCAAGAAGCTCGCCGAGATGTACGGCATGGAAGTTGAGAAGATCAAGAGCCTTATAGCCGAGGATCTGCTCAAGGCTGACCTGCTCAAAGAGAAGGTTGTCAAGTTCGTCGTTGACAACGCAAAGGCTCTCAAGCCCGGCAAGAAGGCTCCGGCAAAGAAAGCCGCAGCGAAGAAGACCGACGACGCTGAGGCTGCCGAGAAGAAGCCCGCAGCGAAGAAGGCTCCCGCGAAGAAAGCCGCTGCAAAGAAGGACGAGGCGAAGCCGAGAAGAAGCTCCCGCCAAGAAGCCCGCAGCGAAGAAGACTGCCGCAAAGAAGGCCGACGATGCCGAGGCTGCTGAGAAGAAGCCCGCAAAGAAGGCTCCCGCGAAGAAGAAAGCGGAAGACGCTGAATAATCTTCGCCAAACGATACTATAATTAATCCGTACTGCTCCCGTCCGGCTTTTTCGCCGGGCGGGCGCAAGCATACGGCACCTGCATCGGACAACAAAGGAGGAAAAAGTAATGGCATTAGTACCTTACGTTATCGAACAGACCAGCAGAGGCGAGCGTTCATACGATATCTATTCCCGCCTGCTCAGCGACAGAATAATCGTCCTCTCCGACGAGATAAACGACGCAACGGCGAGCGTAGTGGTTGCGCAGCTTCTCTTCCTTGAGGGTCAGGACGCCGAAAAAGATATTACCTTTATATCAACAGCCCCGGCGGTTCAGTCACCGCAGGCTTCGCGATATACGACACCATGCAGTTCATCAAGTGCGATGTTTCGACCATCTGCATGGGCATAGCGGCATCGATGGGTGCGTTCCTGTTTGCCGCGGGCGCAAAGGGCAAACGCCTTGTGCTGCCCAACAGTGAAGTTATGATCCACCAGCCTCTCGGCGGTGCTCAGGGTCAGGCGACGGAGATAAAGATTGCCGCCGATCATATCCTCAAGACCAGAGAGAGAATCAACAGAATTTTAGCTGAGAATATGGGCAAACCGATTGAGTTTGTTGAGCGCGAGACCGAGCGCGACAATTTCCTCACAGCGGAGGAAGCTGTCGAGTACGGACTTGCAGATAAAATAATTTACAACAGATAAATCCGGAGGCTGTTATGCCGCGTGATGATGATAAGAGGGAAAGGACAGTCCGCTGTTCTTTCTGCCAGAAAACACAGGATCAGGTCGAGAAGCTTATCGCCGGTCCGGGGGTATATATCTGCAACGAGTGTGTGGAGCAGTGCCTCAATATAATTGAGGCGGACGAAAAGCGTTCCCGCCGCAAGGGCGGTCAGCGCACGAGCGACAAGCCGCTCCCCAAGCCCCATGAGATCAAAGAGAAGCTCGACGAGTATGTTATAGGTCAGGACGAGGCGAAAAAAACGCTGAGTGTCGCGGTCTATAACCACTATAAGAGAATAAACAGTGCGAAGAACAGCGATGTTGAGATCCAGAAGAGCAATATCATTCTTCTCGGACCCACGGGTGTGGGCAAGACGATGCTTGCGCAGACCCTCGCGAAGATACTCGATGTTCCGTTCGCCATAGCGGACGCGACCACGCTCACCGAGGCGGGTTATGTCGGCGAGGATGTTGAAAACATCCTGCTCAGAATAATCCAGGCTGCGGACTACGACATAGAGCGCGCCGAGCGCGGCATAATCTATGTCGATGAGATTGATAAAATAGCGAGAAAGTCGGAGAATCCGTCGATAACAAGAGATGTCAGCGGCGAAGGCGTTCAGCAGGCGCTGCTCAAGATAATCGAGGGCACGGTTGCCAATGTTCCCCCGCAGGGCGGCAGAAAGCATCCCCAGCAGGAGTTCATCCAGGTCGACACCTCGAATATCCTCTTCATCTGCGGCGGCGCATTCGACGGCATCGAGAAGATAATCGAGAAGAGAATGGGCGGCTCTGCGCTCGGCTTCAACGCCGATGTCAAGAGCAAGAGTGACCTCAAGAAGAGCGATCTGCTCTCGCAGGTCGTGCATCAGGATCTCGTCAAGTTCGGTATAATCCCCGAGCTTGTCGCAGACTTCCGGTGCTCACTTCTCTTGATGAGCTCGACAAGACCGCTCTCGTGCGTATTCTCACCGAGCCGAAGAACGCCATAACCAAGCAGTACAAGGCGCTGTTCGAGCTTGACGGAGTCGAACTCGACTTCGATATGGGCGCTCTTGAGGCGATAGCCGACAAGACGCTCGAAAAGGGCACAGGCGCGCGCGGACTTCGTTCGATAATCGAAGCCGTGCTTCAGCCGGTCATGTACGATGTGCCGTCAGACCCGACGATTGAGCGCGTTGCGATAACCTCGGGCTGCGTTGCAAATGGGGTTCCTCCGCTTATCGAGCGCAATCCCTCGCACCGCAAGCGTGCCGTCGGAGCAGAATAAAATTTAAGCTGCAAAATGCGGGCTCAATCTGCACTTTGCAGCTTTTGCTTTTATAAAAATAACCGACCGTAAAGCTTGTCACTTTACAGTCGGTATGTTTTTTGTTGCTTTATTCCTGCTTTGATTCCTGTGCCGCGCCTTCGCTTTCTTCATGCTTCTTGTGGAAGGGGAGGCTGACTTTGAATTTCTCGTTGCCGTAGTTCATGAGGTGCTTGAGGATGACCGTGGCGGAGACAATCAGCGAGCCGATGACAAACGATGTGATGTCGTGGAAGAAGAAATTGCTGACGGCAAAGATGAACATAGAGATAATAACTCTGAGCGAATCGGGCTTGACTATGATTATCAGGCTGAATATGGCAGTTATGATAGCCATTCTGAGAACCATGAAGCTGTCCGGAATCAGCGCGAGCAGAACGCCGTATGATGTGGCGATCGCCTTGCCGCCCTTGAATTTGAGTATGGGCGTGAATGCGTGACCAAGCACCGGCGCCGCTATAACGAGCGCAAAGAGCATATTTTTGAAGTCGGGGACATAGAGCTTTGCAATAAATACCGGAGCGAAGCCTTTTGCGACATCAAGCAGGAGGCAGAGCACGCCGAGCTTGACGCTGACGCAGCGCATAACATTGGTCATGCCGGGATTGTGATCCTCGCCCTCCTTGACGATATCGACTCCGCAGAACAGCTTTGGAATAAGGTAGCTGTACATGATGCTTCCCGAAACATAACCTGCAAGAGCGAAAAGCAAATATTTCAGTATACCGTTTTCCACAGTTTACACCTCTCCTTGGATATTTGTGAGAATAAGCAAAAACCATTCTCTCGATCAACACTGCTATTGTAGCATTTTTAGTCTTAAAAGTTGTTCTTTTCTACAATTATATGCGCTGTATTGCAAATAATTTTT
>ENA-OQEN01000003-OQEN01000003.1-human-gut-metagenome-genome-assembly--contig:-NODE-3-length-75898-cov-4.295535_pt1 | contig 75898 bp, 82 predicted proteins | sample MGYA00242791_ERZ504627 | MGnify/ENA primary metagenome ERZ504627 (study PRJEB26092, sample SAMD00036316) | human gut metagenome | host: Homo sapiens | study: EMG produced TPA metagenomics assembly of the... | reverse complement strand
CAATAACCCAAATGGTGTTCACGCATATCCATTATAACACCTATTTTGAATTCTGCGCTATAACATCTGTTTTTTCTTTCTAATTTACCCATAAAATATGCACCCCAAAAGTGTCTAACTTTTGGGGTGCATATCACTTTCAAAAGTGCAGGGCTTTTTTATTTTTTCACCCTTTGATTTGACAAAAAAGACCTCGGCGGCGGCTTATAATTGAGTCATACCGTTTCGGGAGGTGCGCGATGAGCAACGTTATATATGTCGATATACTGCTGATGATAAATCTGCTCGTCAACTTTCTGATGCTGTCGGCGGCGGGTCTTTTGGTGAAAACCCCGATGCGCAGTTGGCGCATTTTGCTCTCCGCCGCGATAGGTGCGGTTTATTCATTGATAATCTTTCTGCCAGATATGAATCTGTTCTTTTCGATAGCCTTGCGAGTTATCTGTTTTGCGGCGATGCTTTTCACCGCGTTCTCTATACGCTCGGTTAAAGACTTTCTCAGAGCGGGCGGCGGCTTTCTTATGGCGAACTTCGCCTTTGCGGGAATCACGCTCGCCATATGGCTGATATTTAAGCCTGACGGACTTACATATAAAAACGGCGCGGTGTATTTTGATATCAGCGCTGTTACGCTCCTGTTGACCTCCGCCGCCTGCTATGCTGTTATACGACTCATCTCCTATTTTATGCGCCGAAACGCGCCCGACAGCCACACGGCAACAGTCAGAATAGATTATCGCGGAAAAGAAGCCGAATGCGCCGCTCTCATAGATACTGGCAGCTCACTGAAAGAGCCGTTTTCCTCATATCCTGCGATAGTGTTTGAGTACAGCGCGATAGCTTCTGTTCTGCCGGATGAAATAAAAGAACTCGTGCGCAGGGAGATAAAAGAAGATGAGGCATATGCCTGCCGCGGTGTCAGGTTTATAAGCTTCAGATCGGTCGGCGGGAGTGGGCTTCTTCCGGCAATAAAAATTGACAAAGCAACAGTAAAAACCGCCAAGGGTATTTTTTCATGCAGCGAGACTTATGCCGCGATATACAACGGCTCGCTGTCCGGCGGCGAGTATTCGGCACTCATAGGAAACAATTTCTTTGACAGAGCGGAAAGGGGAGGCTCAAAAAATGAAAAAGCTGAAAGCGGTAATACAAAAACTGATAAACCGTTTTCTCAACCGCAGAGACCGGGGCGAGGTACACTACATAAACGGTTACGAGATACTGCCCGCCCCGCTGAAAAAAGATGAGGAGCGTGAGATATTCGAGCGTATCGAGGCGGGCGACGAATCCGCGCGCGAGCCGCTAATAGTACACAATCTCAGGCTCGTGGTCTATATAGCGAGAAAGTTTGAAAACTCCGGAGTAGGAATAGAAGATCTGATATCAATAGGCACCATCGGGCTGATAAAAGCCGTCAACACATTCAGACCGTCAAAGAACATAAAGCTCGCGACATATGCTTCACGGTGCATTGAAAACGAGATACTCATGTTCCTGCGCAAGACAAATAATATAAGAAACGAGATTTCGCTCGACGAACCGCTGAATGTGGATTGGGACGGGAACGAACTGCTTTTGTCCGATATTCTCGGCAGCGAGCCGGATACGGTAAATCGCGGCATAGAGGCGGAGGACGAAAAAAGTCTGCTTTTGCGTACCGTTGATGCCCTTGCCGACCGCGACAAGCTTATAATGCGGATGCGGTTCGGACTCGGCGGCGGAAAGGAATATACGCAAAAGGAAGTTGCAGATATGCTAGGCATATCGCAGAGCTACATATCAAGGCTTGAAAAAAGGATTATAGAACGCCTGAAAAGAGAAATGAATGTCGTGTGATTCGACGCACCCTCAGCGGCATATAATGCCGTTGGGGGTGATTTTTTTGAACTGCTGCGTGACGGATCTGAGGAACAAGCAGGTTATAAATCAAAGAGATGGGAATATACTCGGCCCCGTGTCGGATATTGAAGTTGACACTTGCTCGGGCAAGGTAGTTGCAATTATCGTATTCGGCAGACCGAAGTGTATGGGGCTGCTCGGACGATGCGACGATATAAGAATATGTTGGGAAGACATAAAAGTTATTGGCGAGGATGCCGTGCTCGTGTGCTACAATCAGCAGGCGTGCTGTGCGCCGCCGAGAAAAGGCGGGAGATTCTGCGACATTTTCAATTCTTTTTGAAATAACTTGACAAATACTGCTTTTTATTGTATTATATTGCTGCACTTTATCGAATAAAAGCTTTAAAGCGCAAAACAAAGAAAAAGCAGAGGAAGAAAAAATGGAGAACACCACCGTCTGGATAACTATCGCGGTATATGTTGCGGTTATGATGATAATCGGCATTGTATCGGGACGAAAATCAAAGAGCATAGCCGATTTGACGGTCGGCGGACGAAACGCCGGAGCGTGGCTTTCGGCGCTTTCTTACGGTACGGCATATTTTTCGGCAGTTATGTTTGTCGGCTACGCCGGCGGCACGGGACTCAACTACGGTCTTTGGGGTATCGCCGCAGGAATAGGCAACGCCGTGTTCGGCTCGTGGCTCGCCTGGCGTGTGCTCGCCAGAAGAACACGCGATGTTTCAGACAGGCTCAAAATAAAAACTATGCCTCAGTTCTTTGAATTGAGATACAACAGCCGCGCCATGAAAATATTTGCCTGCATGGTTATATTTGTTTTCATGATCCCGTATTCGGCGTCGGTCTATAAAGGTCTCGCGTCGGTTGCCGATGTTCTGCTCGGAATAGACGACAAAATATGCATGATAATTATTGCAGTTCTCGCCGCAGTGCTTCTTCTGCTCGGCGGATATCTCGTTCAGGCTCGCGCGGACTTTGTTCAGGGCATTGTTATGATGTTCGGTATAACTCTTCTTATAATTTTTGTCATCCGCTGCGACAGAGTCGGCGGTATAGAGGGTCTCAGAGAATATGCCAATTCGGCAGAGGGTCTTCCGAAGCTCGGGCTCAAATCCGCAACCTCGCTCATAGCAACCGTGCTTATGACCAGCTTCGGCACATGGGGACTGCCGCAGATGATACAGAAATATTTCGGCATAAAGGACGACAAGCAGGCGAAGCGCGGCATAATAATATCCACATTTTTCGCTCTTCTCGTTGCGGGCGGCGGATATTTCATAGGCTCGCTCTGCCACAGATTCTTCACCGCCGAGAGATAGCATCATTTAAAAAGCCGGTTCAGGACTATGTCGTTCCGAATATGCTCAAGGTCGCGAATCTTCCGAACATACTGCTCGGAATCGTCCTTATCCTGCTCATAGCAGCGTCGGTTTCGACTCTTTGCTCCATAACGCTCACTGCGAGCTCGACATTTTCTATGGACTTTGTAAAAAGCGTGCTCAAGCCCGGAATGAAAGAGAAGAAAGTAACCGTTCTCACAAAAGTTCTCTGCATTGTATTTATTCTCTGCTCCTATGTTGTCGCAAATACAGATACGCCCATTCTTGATATGATGAGCTACTCCTGGGGGATAATTTCCGGCTCGTTCCTTGCGCCTTATGTCGTTGCGCTGTTCTGGAAGCGTATGAACAAACACGGTGCCTGGCTGCGATGATAGGCGGTTTCTCTGTCGCGATAGTTCCTGCGATATGCAAACTGCTCGTTGAGTTCGGGGTCAACAACAGCACGGCATCAACGCTTGCTGGATTCGGACCGCTTTTTGCCTGCATAGCGATGCTCCTTTCGCTCGCACTCTGCTTCATCGTCAGCGCAATAACTGCAAAAGACGACAAGAATGTTACCGAATTATTTTATAACGGTATTGTCGAAAAAGAGTAACAGTGGTATAATTTATAGATGATTTCCGAATACCCTGTCGAAGTATAAAAGAGGGAGACTTCAAGATGTTTTTTCAAAAGGAAATTGAAACAATGAAGCGCAGCGAGCTGGAAGCGCTACAGCTCGAAAGACTGAAATGGACGGTTGATTACTGCTACAAAAATGTGCCGTTCTACACAAAGAAGCTTGACGAAGCCGGCATTTCTGCCGACAAGATCAAGAGCCTGAGCGATATAAAATACATACCTCCGACTACAAAAGTCGATTTGCGTGACAACTATCCGTTCGGTCTGTTCGCAAGACCGATGAAAGAGATGGTGCGTATCCACGCTTCGTCCGGCACAACAGGTAAGCCCACAGTCGTTGGATATACGAAGCACGACCTTGATCTGTGGTCAGACTGCGTTGCCCGTATTGCCGCCGCAGCAGGCGCTACCGACGAAGATATCGTTCAGATATCTTTCGGTTACGGCATGTTCACGGGTGCTCTGGGTCTTCATTACGGACTCGAAAAGCTCGGCGCAACGGTTGTTCCCAATTCGAGCGGAAACACCGAAAAGGCGCTGATGTATATGCGCGATTTCGGCACTACCGCGCTCGTTGCAACTCCGTCATATGCGCTTTATATGTGCGAAACGGCAAAAGAGCTCGACTATCCGATGAGCGACTACAAGCTTCGCCTCGGCCTGTTCGGCTCTGAGGCTGCACACCCGAGATGAGAACCAGATTGAAAAGGGCTGGGGACTGTTCGCCACCGACAACTACGGCATGAGCGAGCTTATGGGTCCCGGCGTTTCCGGCGAATGTGAGGAGCGCAACGGACTGCATTTCTGCGAAGACTATTTCTATCCCGAGATAGTCGACCCCGAAACACTCGAACCTCTTGCCGAGGGCGAGACAGGCGAACTGCTTGTGACTACGCTGACAAAAGAGGGACTTCCTCTGCTCAGATACAGAACCCGCGACATCACTAGACTCAACTATTCTCCCTGCAAATGCGGAAGAACAGGCGTCAGGATGGACAAGGTCAAGCAGAAGCGACGATATGCTCAAGATTCGTGGCGTAAATGTGTTCCCGTCACAGATCGAAAGCGTGCTTATCGGCACGGAGCAGATCGGCGCAAACTATCAGCTTGTTGTCCGCCGCGAGGGATTTTCAGATACACTTGAAGTCCGCGTTGAGCTTGTTGACGCATCTCTGCTTGAGAGCTACGGCGAAATTGAGCGGCTTCAGAAGAAGATAATGCACAATCTTCAGACCACTCTGGGTATCCAGTGCAAGGTCAGCCTGCTTGAGCCCAAGACACTCGAGAGATTTGTCGGCAAGGCGCACAGAGTTGTTGATTTGAGAAACGAGAAGAAATAAATCCGGAGGCAAAAAATGAGAAAGTTACTTTTAGGAAACGAGGCCGTCGCAAGAGGCCTTTACGAAGCCGGATGCCGTGTTGCATCGAGCTATCCCGGCACCCCGAGCACCGAGGTGACGGAGAGCGCGGCTAAATATGACGAGATATACTGCGAATGGGCGCCGAACGAAAAGGTCGCTATGGAGACCGCAGGCGGCGCTGCCATAGCCGGAGCGCGTTCTTTCTGCGGCATGAAGCATGTCGGATTGAATGTTGCCGCCGACCCGCTGTTCACGCTCTCTTATACTGGCGTAAATGCCGGTATGGTCATAGTCGTTGCGGATGACCCCGGTATGCATTCATCGCAGAATGAGCAGGATTCGCGCAACTATGCAAAGGCGTCAAAGATACCGATGCTCGAGCCCGCAGATTCTCAGGAATGCCTCGCTTTCACGAAGCTTGCATATGATATCTCCGAGCGTTACGACACCCCGGTTATAATCAGACTCACTACGAGAATCTCTCATTCCCGCAGCCTTGTTGAGATAGGGGAGAGAGTCGACAACGGACTCAAGGAGTATGTCAAGGACACACAGAAATATGTCATGATGCCCGCTATGGCGAAGAAGAAGCATGTCATAGTTGAAGAGAGAGCAAAGGCTCTCGAAGCCTGGGGCGACAGTGAAGCCATTGACCTCGGAGTCAACAAGATTGAATATAACGACAAAAAAATCGGCATAATCGCCGGCGGAATTGCCTACCAGTACGCCAAAGAGGCTCTCGGCGATAGAGCGTCGTATCTCAAGATAGGCTGTCTCTATCCGTTGCCCGAAAAGATAATCCGTGACTTTGCGGCAGAATGCGAGAAAGTCTATGTCATCGAGGAGCTTGACTCTTACATAGAAGATCACTGCCGCAAGCTCGGAATAAACGTTATCGGCAAGGAGCAGTTCACGCTTCTCGGCGAGTATTCGCAGAGCATGATAAAGAAAGTTATCCTCGGTGAAGAGAACGCTTATCTCAAAGCCGATATAACGTTCCCGCGCGTCCACCCGTACTTTGCGCCGGATGTCCGCACAGAGGCCTGTTCTATGCCCTCAAGAAGCTCAAGGTCAATGTCAGCGGTGATATCGGCTGCTATACGCTCGGCTCGATGGCTCCTCTCGGCATGATGGACACCTGCATCTGCATGGGCGCATCCGTCTCCGCGCTCCACGGCATGAACAAGGCTGACGAAGCCGGCAGTCACAAGCGCGTGGCCGTTATAGGCGATTCTACATTTATCCATTCCGGTGTTACGGGTCTTATAAACATCGCATATAACCAAAGCAATTCAGTTGTTATCGTCCTTGATAACAGCATCACCGGCATGACCGGACATCAGCAGAATCCGACTACCGGTCTTACAATAAAGGGCGATCCGACGACGCAGTCAGCCTTGAGGCTCTCGCTCACGCAGTTGGAATAAACCGTGTCGTTGTCGTTGATCCTTATGACCTCGCCGCAACCGAAAAAGCAATAAAAGAGGAGCTTGAAGCGGACGAGCCCTCGGTAGTTATATCCCGCCGTCCCTGCGTACTTCTCAAATATGTCAAGACCAAGCCACCCGTCAAAGTCAACACCGACAAGTGCGCCTCCTGCAAGATGTGCATGAAGATCGGCTGCCCCGCGATAAGCATGAAAGAGGGCAAGGCTCACATTGACTTCACCCTTTGCGTCGGCTGCGATGTCTGCAAGCAGCTTTGCAAATTCGGTGCGATAGAATAAGAGAGGAGCGGGAAAAATGGCAGTTAAATCAATTATGATAGTCGGCGTCGGCGGCCAGGGTACTCTGCTTGCGAGCAGACTCCTCGGCAGCGCGCTTATAGACAGCGGATACGAAGTCAAAGTTTCCGAAATACACGGAATGAGCCAGCGCGGCGGTTCCGTTGTTACATATGTTAAATACGGCGATGAGGTTTTTTCGCCCACAATTGAGCAGGGTGAAGCCGATATAATCCTCGCCTTTGAGAAGCTCGAAGCCGCAAGATGGCTCAGCTTCCTTAAGCCCGACGGCAAATTAGTCGTCAACGATCAGTGCATTGACCCGATGCCGGTCATAACCGGCGCGGCGGAGTATCCTCAGAACATATCCGAGGCAATAAAGGCAGCAGGGGCTTCTATGATAGAGCTTGACGCGCTTTCGCTCGCCGTCAAAGCGGGTTCGGCAAAGGCTGTTAATGTTGTTCTCATCGGTGCGATGGCTAGCCACATGCAGCTGAGCTACGAGACATGGATAAACGCTATAAAGAACACTGTGCCTGAGAAGTTCCTTGACATGAACCTTGAGGCATTCCGTCTTGGCTACGAGCACGAGAAAACCTGCTGAAACAGCAGAAGAGAGATAAAGAGATACAAAGGAGATAAGAGACGATGGCAAAGTATTTCAGCCCCGAAATTGAAACGGCGTCGCGCGATTATCTGCACGCAGTGCAGAGCGCACGGCTGATAAAGACGGTAAAAAGATGCTATGAAAACATCCCGTTTTATAAGGCAAAGTTTGACGAGATAGGACTCAAGCCCGAAGATATCCACTCAATATACGATATCAGCAAGCTGCCCTTTACAGTAAAACAGGATCTCAGAGATCACTATCCGTTCGGACTTTTTGCCGTGCCGAGAGAGGAGCTCGTCAGAGTTCACGCTTCGTCCGGTACAACCGGAAAGCAGACCGTTGTCGGCTACACAAAGGGCGATATTGACCGCTGGTCCGAGTGCACTGCAAGAGCGCTCACCGCCGCAGGCGCAACATCTTCGGATTATGTCCATGTCTCTTACGGTTATGGACTTTTCACCGGCGGTATGGGACTGCATTACGGCGCAGAAAAGCTCGGCGCAACCGCGATTCCCGTGTCGTCCGGTAATACAAAGCGCCAGGTTCAGATACTTCAGGATTTCGGTTCAAACGTGCTCTGCTGTACTCCGTCATACGCTCTGTTCATCGCAGAGACACTCAAAGAGATGAATGTCGATCCCTCCGAGCTGCCGCTTCGCATAGGCATTTTCGGTGCAGAGCCGTGGAGCGAGAACATGCGCACCCAGCTTGAGAATATGCTCAAAATCAAGGCATATGATATATACGGTCTCTCTGAGATAGCGGGTCCCGGCGTTGCATATGAGTGCTGTGAGCAGTCCGGAATGCACATCTGCGAGGATTATTTCTATCCCGAGATAGTCGATCCCGTGACCCTCAAGCCGCTGCCGACGGCGAATACGGCGAGCTTGTGTTCACATGTATCGGCAAAGAAGCTCTTCCGCTGCTCAGATACAGAACCCGCGACATTTCCGCAATAGCGCATGAGAAATGCTCCTGCGGCAGAACGCTCGTCAAGATGCTCAGACCCAAGGGCAGAAGCGATGATATGCTTATTATCCGCGGCGTCAATGTTTTCCCGGCTCAGGTCGAGCATGTTATTCTTTCGCTCGGCATGGATCCGAACTATCAGATAATAGTTGACAGAGCGAATAATCTTGATATAATGACCGTCTGCATCGAGATGTCAGACCACATGTTCTCTGACTCGGTCAAGCAGATTGAGGCTAAAGAAAAAGAGATTTGCGGCGCCATGCAGTCCGTCCTCGGTGTTTCCGCAAAGGTGCGCCTTGTTGAACCGCACTCTCTGCCGCGCTACGAAGGCAAGGCTTCGAGAGTTATTGATAACAGAAAAATATAAAGGAGGAAAACCAAATGGCAATCAGTCAGATTTCGGTTTTTGTCGAAAACAGACCCGGCAGACTTGCCGACATAACGGCAGTCCTCGCCAAGAACAGCATAGATATCCGCGCTCTTTCCGTTGCGGATACCTCGGACTACGGCATTCTCCGCCTTATCGTCAACGACCCCAAGTCGGCGGTTGAGGCGCTCAGAAGCGAGGGAATGACCGCTTCCGCAACTCAGGTTCTCGGCATAATCATTCCCGATGAACCCGGCGGACTTGCGCGCGCTATCAAGGTGCTTTCAGATGCACAGATAAGCGTTGAGTATGCTTATGCGTTCATCACGCCTTCGGTCGGCAACGCCTATGTTATCATCAGAGTCGAAGATAACGATAAGGCTTCCGAGATACTCAAGGGCGCGGGAATCGAGCTCATTGAGCAGGACGATATCTTCAAGAAGTAAAGATTTTTTAACGCCTCTGATTAAAAAATCAGGGGCGTTTTATTTTAAAAGACAGGATTAGAATTGATGAACAACAGTCAAATTATTTCTACTGCCATGGCGCAGTCCGCAACAGACCTCGGATGTGCGCCGGAAGACTTTATAAAAGACAAAAATATTATCGTTGAATCAACAGCAGACCCAAATGCGCGAAAATATTTGAAGCTTCCGTTTATATGCGACCTCGTGTCATACGGAAACAACATTGTAGCATCCGTTGACATGAAATATAAGGACATTGTGGAGCAGTATATAAACAGATTTGCGCCGGAGCACTGCTTCGAAACACCGAATATGCATATTCTAAACGATGCTTTTCAGGTGCATGGTATGCGTGTTTGTTTCATGGCTGAGTATTTTCTGCCGCGTATGGAGTCGCTTCAGGAACTGCCATGCCGATATGAACTCAAGGTTATGTATCCGAATGACTTCAAGGATTTATATCTGCCGCAGTGGAGCAACGCGCTGTGCACCGACAGAAAAGATTTAGATGTGCTGTGCGTCGGTGCATACGACGGCAATACTTTAATAGGGCTTGCCGGAGCTTCAGCCGACTGCGACACGATGTGGCAGATAGGAGTCGATGTTCTGCCGGAATATCGCAGGAAGGGCGTAGCCGGCGCGTTGACAAGCAGACTGGCGCTGGAGATTATAAAACGCGGCAAAGTCCCGTTTTACTGCTGTGCATGGTCAAATATCAAATCTGCCGGAAACGCAATAAAAAGCGGATTCAGACCCGCATGGGCGGAGCTGACCGTAAAGCCCGACGATTTCGTTGATAAACTGAACGGAATAAAAATTTAATAGATAAGCTAAAATGTCCTCGCATGGATACTGCGGGGACATTGGTATTTTTCGGGACAAAGCCTCATATTATTAGATAAAATAATGGAGGTAAAATGCTATGGACATAAACGCGGCAGCAAAGGAATACGGGAACGGTGTTATAACTTCACTGAAAAAGAATCGCAGAATACTTATTATGATGCTGCTTTTTGCGACGGGAATGATAATAGGCGCGCTTTCTCTCAAAAGGGCTGACAGTTACCTTTCCGGCGCATTTTCGGATATGTTTTCGGTTTATATAAGATCAAAAAGCAGCCAGTCTCTCGGCATGAATTTTATAAATTCGCTGGCTGTCAACGCCGCATTTATGCTCGCAGTATTTGTATTCGGGCTGTGTGCTGTCGGGCTGCCGCTGATATGCATTCTACCCATAATACGTGGAGTGGGGATAGGTATGCTGTCGGGCTATCTATACTCAAATTTTGCTCTGCGCGGGCTTGGGTACTGCGTTTTGGTGATATATCCCGGGCTTATACCGGCTATTTTTGCGCTCCTGCTTGCTTGCAGTGCCGGAATAAATTCATCATATGAAATGCTCCTCTCACTTTCTTCAGCTAAAGCACAAAGAGGGGAGGGGAGCATAAAAATTTACTGTATGCGTTTTTTGATAATATGCATTCTTATAGTTCTTGCCGCTGTAACCGACGCCGCCGCAAGCAGACTTTTTTGCAGGTGTTCAGCTTTTAATTTTCATCAGAATCAGATTCAGACTTTTTGCGGTTGATTTTGACTTTATTAAGCGGGTTGGAGTCAACGGCACTGCGCAATTGTTCGTCGACAACATGAGTATAAATTTCAGTCGTTGCCAGATTCTCATGGCCGAGAATCTCTTTTAGTTGCAACACATCGACATGGCCGTATTGATACATGAGCGTAGCGGCCGTATGTCTTAGTTTGTGAGTTGAAAATCCCTGACCGCTGAGCCCGGATTTTTCAAGATACTCGTCAACTATATGCTGAACCGTTTTGGGGCTGATCCTGGTCTTTCGGTTGCTCAGGAACAGTGCTTCTTTGTCTTTCACGCCGTCAACCGGACGCACTTTCATATAATCTTTTATTGCGCTTACACACGCATCATTGAGATAAACCGTGCGTTGTTTATTTCCTTTTCCGGTTATTATAATTGTGTTATCCGGTTTTATATCAGAATAATTGATTGAAACAAGCTCCGAAAGACGCATTCCGCAGTTCATAAAAAGAACTAAAATGCAATAATCTCGCTCCTTATTTTTACCGTCTACGGATTCGAGCAAACTCACGGCCTGTTCAAGAGACAGATATTTCGGCAATGACTTCTTTATTTTCGGCGATTCCAGATCCTGCATGGGATTTTCATCAATATAGCTGAACTTTTAAATAACGATAAAAGCGTTTGATAGAAACGACTTTGCGAGCTCTGGCTGCCGTATCATTGCCGCGCTCGGCGCGACAGTATTCCAAAAAGCCGTACGCAGTCGGTATACGGGCAAGCGAGATAAAATCGATATCAAGCTTTGAAATATCAATTTCATCTATAGGAGTATTTTTATACTGCGAAAGGTTTTCTTGCTTGAGCATGTACGCAAAGAAAAGCCGAAGATCCGAGGCGTATTCGCAGACAGTAAGCTGTGATTTGCCTTTGACACTCGACAGATAATTCAGATAATCCCGCACCAATCGCGGCAGGCATACAAAATCCTCAGGTTTCATACACAGAACCTGTATAGTCATGTAATAAAGTCCCCTAAATTATACAAAACATTTATTTTGTATAATTTTAGCAGGAGCTTTAGTCAATATGACTATTGATTCAGTTTTCCCTCCCTTCGCACAAAATCAGAACTCTATCCCAAACAACCGTTTAGTGTTCTCGGTTGCGGTATCGACAAGTGACTGTACATCAATATTTTTTATATTCGCTATCGTCTGTGCAGAATACGCAATCATATCAGATGAGCATCTGGTTCCTCTGAGCGGCACCGGCGCCATATAAGGACAGTCGGTTTCAAGCAAGATTCTGCTACTATCAGTTACCGCTGCGACTGCAACAGGTTTCTTCGCGTTTTTGAAAGTAACTGCTCCGCCGAGACCGATATACATTCCGAGTTTTAAAACTTCCTGCGCCATTTCAACGCTGCCGGAAAAACAATGGACTACGCCTTTTGGTCTGTATTTTTTGAGCAAAGTCATTGTGTCCTCGTGCGCTTCCCTGTCGTGGATTATAACAGGCAGATCGAGCTCTTTTGATAGTTTCAACTGAAGCTCAAAAATCTCTTTTTGAAGCTCTCTTGGCGAGAAATCATAGTGATAATCGAGCCCAATCTCCCCTATTGCGACGCATTTTTTCTTTTTTGTGAAATCAATTATTTTTTGTTTTATTCCGCTGATATTAGCGCTTTTTAATTCTTTTTCAGCCTCATGAGGATGAATTCCGCACGCACACCAAAAAAAAAGGATATTTTTCAGAAAGCTCCGCAGATGTTGCGGAGCTTTTCAGGTCACTTGCGCAGTTATAACAGCGCAAACGCCCTTTGACGGCAAGGACGCTATCAATTCGTCCCTGTCGCCGTCAAACTGTTCGTCGTCGTAATGGGCGTGGCTGTCAAAAATATTGTTTATCATCTTATCCTTGCTCCGACCGGGATATCGTCAACGAAAATCACCTTGACATCATCGTCTGCACAGTCAGCCGCAAGAATCATTCCGCAGCTTTCAACGCCGCAGAGCTTTGCGGGCTTGAGGTTTGACACAAGGATTATATTGTGTCCGACAAGATCCTCGGGCTTGTACCATTTGGCAATTCCGGAAGCAACAGTACGCAGTCCGCTGCCGTCGTCGATAGTCAGTTCAAGCAGCTTCTTTGCGCGTTTTACGGGCACGCAATCCTTAATTTTTGCAACTTTGAGCTCAACTTTTGCAAAGTCGTCAATGCAAATCATTGCAACTCCGGGAATCTCTTCTTTCTTCTCTTCGAGTGCCGCTTCGGAGACGGAAGTCTCCTTCTCTATCTCCTCAAGCATCTTTTCTGCGTCGATTCTGTTGAACAGCGGAGTCGCCGTTCCGACACATCCGCCGGCTTTGAGCGCGCCAAAGGACTGGATGCTCTCATAAGAAGATATATCCGTGTTGAGCTGCTCAAGAATCTTGTCCGAGGTATCGGGCATAAAGGGCTTGAGCTGAACGGCAATTATTCTGATGCTCTCAAGGAGATTATAAAGCACCGTACCGACCTTGCGCGCTTATCTTCATCCTTTGCGAGCAGCCACGGAGTCGTCTCGTCGATATATTTGTTGCTGCGTCTTGCTGCGCTGAAAATAGCCTCAAGCGCATCCGCAACATGGAAATCATCCATGCATTTATCAACCGTCTTTACGCTGCCGAGAACGGTATTTTTGAGATCCTCATCGACGGCTTCCGGAGCTTCCGGAGCGAGTATCTCGCCGCCGAAATATTTATTCGACATTGCAATGGTTCTGTTGACAAGGTTGCCGAGCGTGTTTGCAAGCTCGGAATTGTAGCGCTCGATTATAGTGGTATAAGTAATCGAACCGTCAGCGGCATAGGGCATCTCGGAGAGCAGATAATATCTGATGGCGTCAACGCCGAAATGTCTCACAAGATCGTCCGCATATATGACATTGCCCTTGGACTTTGACATCTTGTCCGTTCCGAAAAGCAGCCACGGGTGGCCGAATACTTTCTTGGGCAGTTCAAGACCGAGAGCCATGAGCATAATCGGCCAATAGATCGTGTGGAAACGAAGAATGTCTTTGCCGATTATATGCGCGTCTGCCGGCCAATATTTGTTGAACAGCTCGGAGCTGCCGTCGGGATCATAGCCGAGAGCGGTGATGTAGTTCGAAAGCGCGTCTATCCAGACATAGATGACATGCTTGTCATCAAAGTCGACCGGAACGCCCCATTTGAAAGACGAACGTGAAACGCAGAGATCCTGGATACCTGGCTTTATGAAATTGTTGACCATTTCTTTTTTGCGGCTCTCGGGATAAATGAAGTCGGGGTTAGCCTCGATATAATCCTCAAGCTGCTTCTGATACTTTGACATTCTGAGAAAATATGCCTCTTCCTTTGTCGGGACAAGCTCGCTGCCGCAGTCCGGGCACTTGCCGTCAACAACCTGGGACTCGGTGAAGAAGCTCTCGCAGGGCACGCAGTACATGCCTTCGTACTCGCTCTTATAGATATCGCCCTGGTCATAAAGCTTGCGGAATATCTTCTGAACTACCTTTTCATGGTAATCGTCGGTCGTTCTGATAAACTTGTCGTAAGTTGTGTTGAGCAGATCGCAGATACCGCGTATCTCCCCTGCCACTTTGTCAACATATTCTTTCGGGGATACGCCTGCATTCTTGGCGTACTCCTCTATCTTCTGACCATGTTCATCGGTACCGGTAAGGAAAAACACATCATATCCCTGCATTCGCTTATACCTGGCTATGGCATCGGTGAGAACTATCTCATAGGAATTGCTATGTGAGGCTTGCGCGATGTGTAAGCAATCGCAGTTGTGATGTAATACTTTTCTTTGGACATGATTTGTTTTCCTCCTCGTATGTAAATACTTATATATTATACCATCTTTTTTATATTTTACAAGACAAAACCGTGCCTTGCGGCACGGTCATCGTGTTTTCTTTTTCATATTTACGGCAAGTATACCTCCGATGCAGGCACATACGGCCGCAACAGCTACCGCAATCGCTGTTTTTATGCCTACATTGCCGCCTGCGGCCGCGGCGGATACAACAACGCAGGCAATGAGCAAAACTGATGAACACAGTCCCAACAGAAGTCCGTTTTTTCTTATCGGGATGACAGAAAAGAGTCCGGCTATAAACGCCGCTATTGCGGCACACACAATTGAAACGGGCGTATAAGCTCCCGACGGAACACCTTTTTTGAGTATCACCGCAGAGGCAATCGAAAGCAGTATAAAAAATATTGCGGCGCCAAGCGCATTGCCGATAAGCAGACTTATCAGAAGAGTTTTCTTATCGTTGGTTTCCTTTCGCTCTCCCCTTTTGGCAGGCATAAAAAAATCCCCCTCATACCGTTTGTTAAAAAGTATGAGGGGAAGTCTGATTTTATGTCAGATTACTCGGCGTCCGCATCCTTGTTCTTCTTGCTCTTCTTGCGGCTTGCCTTGCTCTTTGCCTTGGCCTCTTCCATCTTTGCGGCCTTCTCGGCTTCCTGAGCTTCCTTCGCGGCAGCTCTCTCAGCCTCGAGCTTCTCGTTAGCGGTGTTGTTGGTGCTGATAGCCCATCTCATAATCTTGATTCTGTTTCTTTCAGCGCCGGTCTCTATAATAAGAGAATCATCCTTAACAGTGACAACGCGTCCGACGATACCGCCGATGGTGGTGATCTCATCGCCGACTTCGATGCTGTCGCGCATCTGCTGCTCTTCCTTCTGCTTTTTCTTCTGGGGGCGAATCATGACAAAATACATGACCGCGAACAGAAGAACCATCATGACGATAAGGGAAATCTGGCTCTTACCGGCATTCGCACCGTTTGCAGCTGTACCGCTGGCAAGATTTAAAAACTGTACAAAATTCATAATGAACCTCCAAATGATAATAGAATAATTATAACTGCTGTTTCATATTTATGCAAGCATTTATTGAAATTTTTAGACTGATGCGAGCGAAAAAACATAATCTTTGTGCACAATGCCTGTCTCAATAAAGGATATTCCGCTGCATTCGAATCCCCTTTCGGTTATTTCGAGCGACATATCGCTGACTGTACTTACCTTTGGACTCAGCGTCTTGAAGCAGGCTTCTTTGACAGACCACAGCGTAAGCAGGCTTTGCGTATCTGTCGCATATTCCCTCTCGGCATCGTTGACGCATATTTTATTTATAAGTTTGGGATTGACATCACGCTTTTTTTCAATGTCAACTCCGATTGGAAAACTGCTCACCGCACAGACTGCATAGTCGCCGGAATGACTGAGAGATATATAACATCCATCGCACAGCGGCTTCCCGCTGCCGTCACAAGTTATTCTGATTTCGTCCTCATCAATACCCAAAAAGTCGGCAGACGCGCGCCTTGCGGCGAGATTCGCGGCAAGCGAGCGTTTTTTGTCATCTTCAAAGCGCATCTTGGAAACGCGCTCGCGTTTCTGCGGACAAAGAAAATTCATTTCGCGCTCGTACTGCTCGTTGGTCAGTTCGTTTATATTTATAAAAAGTGTCAGTGCCATTACTTTGCGTATATCTTCTGACCGTCTTCAATATCTTCGGACGGTATCTTGACTATCTTATCCCCTACCGAGCAGCCGGAAAGTATCTGATAATGCTCTCCGTCAAAAAGTCCTGTTGTGACTTCGGTTTTCTTAACGGTCTTTGAATCCGGATCATAGAGATAGATATATGACTTTCCATCCTCGTACTGTATCGACTCGACCGGGACAAGAGTTGCATTCTTCTGAGTTTCGAGCTTTATGGACATATCGACCGAAAGACCGATTATTATGCTCTTATCGGGCTGTTCGATCATCGCTTTCGCCTCAACTTCGCTGCCGCCGGATGTTGAACCGAGAAGCGAAGTAATGCTTGACGAGGCAGATTCAGAGGCGGTGGGCTTATAAAGCTGACGTAACCGCTGAACTTCTTGCCTGTTGCGCCGGTTATCTCGACCGGCTGGTCGAGTTTTATTTTATATATATCCTTGCCGCTGACACTGAAAGTCGCAGAGAGCGGATAATATTCAACAACTATGCCGCCGGGAGTGCCCGGGAAAAGCTGATTGATAATGCCGGAAAAGTCCTTTGTGTCCGATGTTGCGGACGAAAGAAGCGAAGATATATCAATACTGTCGAGCGAGACTGTTGAATTGCTTTTCGGCGTGTGATATGTCTCGCCGCTGACGATATTTATTTCTCTTACAACGCCGTCATTCTCGCAACCCAGCCTTTTTTAAGCGCATTCACGGCTTCAACAGTGCTGTCAAGATCGTTTTTGGCGGATTCGGCAACGGAGAGATAGAGCGACGCGAGCGTATCGCCGGACTGGAGCTTCAATATACTCTGGCGCGCTTTTAACTCAACAAGTTCGAGCTGCGCCGATATCAGCTGCTTCTCTTCGTCTGAAGCCGAAATAAGATCGATTATCGAAGAAATCTGGTTATTAGCTCCGTTAATTATATTCTCGAGATGCTGAAGTATCTCCGAAACCTGAGTGCCGGAAGAGAAGAGCCTGTCAACTATTTCTGCCGCCAAATTACTGTCGCCGAGAAGTTCGGTGAGCTGCTTTTTCAGCGAGATAGTTTCCTTTGTGTCGTCCTTCGGTTTTGCCGCATCGACTTTTTCGCTGAGTTTCTCTATCTCTTGCTGCTTCTGCTCTATCTGCTTTGAGAGCGACTCAAGCTGAGCTACGGAGGCGTTCGCGTTTGAAGCATACTTTCTGTACTGCGACATGGCGGCGTTATAGTTCTCCCTTTTCTGCGATACAATATCGCTGAGGGAGCTCGTATCAAATGTCGCGAGCACATCGCCTTTTTTAACGGCATCTCCGACTCTGACATTTACGCTCTTGACATATGTGCCGTCAAGTATTTCGAACGACGCCTGATTTTCGGAGTTCACAGTACCGGAAAGCTTGAGCGTTTCGGTGATATCGCCGGCAGTTACATCCGCCATGGCAACCGTAGTGCGTGTCTTCTTGCTTATCATAACATAAGCGGTGACACCGAGTGCAATGATAAGTAGCGCGGCGACGATACTGATGATGATTTTTGCTTTTTGTTGAGTATCTTCTTTGTCATCCCAATTCTCCATCATGTATTTTCTTATATATTACACTTATGTTTCGGCGAGTTAAAGTACATTTTGTAAACTTTTTTAAAAAAGTCGGATACATGCGGCGAACACACGAATCCGACATAATTGTTTAGTTGCAGCGCTTCCAAAGCGATGGCGAAAACAAAGCGAGAACCGGGAATATCTCCAGTCTGCCGATTATCATGTCCGCGCTGAGCACAAGCTTGCTGAACCATGAGAATCCGCCGAAATTGCCGGCCGGCCCGACTATATCAATGCCAGGTCCGATGTTATTCATGCAGGATATAACCGCAGTTACATTGGTCGTGAAGCTAAAATCATCGATTGAAACAAGAAGCGTTGATGCTATCATAACAATAACATATGCAACAAGATACATAGAAACGTTTCTGACGAGTGCTTCATTCTGAACCTTTCCGTCAATACGGAGCACTTTGACGCTACGCGGATGAACGACGCGCTGCATCTCGTTGCGAAGAGCCTTGAATAATATAAGGACTCTCGACACCTTCAAGCCGCCGCCGGTAGAGCCCGCGCACGCGCCCATGAGCATGAGCACAACGAGAATATATCGCGAAAGCTCAGGCCAAAGCGAAAAATCAGTGGTAGAAAATCCGGTTGTCGTGATAATCGACGAAACCTGGAAAAAGCTGTGATGAAAAGCATCAAACCAGCTTGAAAACATTGAGCGAATATTTATTGCTATCACCGTAACCGAAACCAAAACGGTTATGATATAGAAACGAAGCTCCTCGTTTTTGAAAACGAGCTTGAAGTCTCTTGCAAGCAGCAGATAATAAATATTGAAGTTCACGCCGAACAGCAGCATAAACACGGCAATAACACCCTGAAGATAGTAGCTGTCATACGCGCCGATACTGGCGTTCTTTATTCCGAAGCCGCCCGTTCCGGCGGTTGCAAAAGAGTTCAGAACACTGTCAAACAGCGGCATTCCTCCGGCGAAAAGCAAAATGATTTCAATAATCGTCAGCGCAATGTATATGATGTAAAGAATTTGTGCGGTCTGGCGCATCTTTGAAACGAGCTTTCCGAATGTGGGACCCGGGCTTTCGGCTCTCAGAATATAGAGCGACTGAGCGTCGTTGTCCTTGCCATTTGGTACAACCGCAAGCAGGAACACAAGAACGCCCATTCCACCGAGCCAATGCGAGAAGCTTCGCCAATAGAGCAGACCTTTGGAAAGCGCCTCGACATTTGAAAGTATACTCGAACCGGTCGTTGTGAATCCGGAAACGGTTTCAAAAAAGCAGTCTATAAAATTCGGAATCTCACGGCTTATAAAGAACGGCAGTGCACCGAAAAGCGATATCGCAAGCCAGGACAGCGAGACTATCGCAAAGCCCTCTCGCACAAATACATTACGCTTTTGGGGCTTTATCATATGCATCAGCTGACCGATGACAAGGAGTGCCGCGATGCTGATTCCGAAAGCGAGGACGCATTTGAACTCGTTATGATACAGCGAAACAAGCAGCGCCGGAATCATAAAAAGTCCTTCTATCCGCAGAATATTGCCTATATAATTTGCAATAAGTTTATAGTTCATTTTCGCGTCTCCCGGCTCAGTCCTCGGCAAAGATATCGTTTATATCCTTGAACTTGCCCTCTGCAGTGGTGATAACGATTATCGTATCCCCCGCCATTATATAATCATTACCGCTCGGGATAATGACCTTTCCCATGCGGGTTATGCAGGCAAGGAGGATATTGTCCTTGAGGTTGACTTTTTGAGCGGTTCGCCGATGCACTTTGTGCTGTCGGTCACCGCAAACTCAAGGGCTTCAACCTTTTCGTCGACTATCCTGTACAGAGTCTTGACCGAACCGCCGGTGGTGTTGTCCATAGCCCTGACATAGCGGATTATCTCATAGCTCGCGAGCATTTTCGGGCATACGACGCTGCCGATATCCTTGTCTTTGAAGAGCTTGATATACTCGGTACGGTTAATTTTTGTAATTGTCTTTGGCACTTTGCAGACATCCGCGTACATTGATATAATGAGGTTTTCCTCATCGATATTCGTCAGCGAGACTACGGCGTCCGTATCTTCAATACCCTCGGACGAGAGCAGATCCTGGAGCGTTCCGTCGCCGTTGATTATAACAGCACCGGGCAGACGCTCCGAAAGAGCGCGGCACTTGTCGAGCTTCTGCTCGATTATCTTGACATTGACACCGCTCTTGATAAGCTCATCGGCAAGATATACTGCAATCTTGCTTCCGCCGATTATCAGCACATCTCTTATCTTCTGATTGCTTATCTTGAGCGCCTTGAGCATTTTGACAAGCTCGCTGCGCGGAGCGGTGACGGTTATCTTGTCGTTTGCCTGAAGCTCAAAGCTGCCGTCGGGAATGCAGACTTCGCCTCCCCTGTCAACGGCGCAAACAAGCACTTTCACGCCGCGCAGAACATCAGATAATTTTTCAAGCTTCTTGCCGACCAGCGCGCAGTCCTCTTTTAACTTGAGCTCAACTATTTCAACGCGGCCTTTGGCAAAAGTATCGCGCTTGAGGAAGCTCGGGAACTGCAAGATGCGGAATATCTCTCTTGCGGCGGTGAGTTCCGGATTGACGGTCATCGAAAGGCCGAAATCGTCGCGCATATACTGAATCGACTGAACATAGTCCGGGTTGCTCATGCGGCAGATTGCATGGCGGCATCCGAGTTTTTTTGCGAGGATGCAGCACAACAGGTTTATCTCGTCCGCAGAGGTCGCGGCGATAAGAAGATCGCTGTTTGCAACATCTGCCTCTTCCTGCGTCTTGAGCGTGACTCCGTTTCCGTCGACAACAAGCACATCGAGCTTCTGGAGCGAATCCTCGAGCACATCCGGATTGTTGTCTATGACTACGATATCATGACCCTCGGCAAGCAGCTGCTTCGCGATATTGTAACCAACCTTGCCGTCGCCGACAATAACAATTTTCATTTAAAGTTCCATCCAATCAAAATAATAGGAGTAATAGGAAAAATCCTTATCCAATATTATAGCTTTCTTTTCTGCTATAGCTATAGCAATTGTGCACAATTAAGCCATAACAATTTTGTGGAAAATTTTCTTTCCCTTCTTAATTATAGCCGGATTGACGGCTATTTCGTCGGCGGAAAGCGAAAAATCGAGGCTCTTTACTTTTTCATCGTTGACGCTGACGCCGCCCTGCTCGATAAGTCTTCTTGCCTCGCTTTTGGATTTTACAAGTCCCGCTTTGACAAGAATATCTATAACGCTGATCTTTCCGTCGCGAAGTCGTCTGCGCTGAGGCTTGTGGACGGCATATCTGCGGAATCCGCTCCGCCGCCGAAGAGTGCTCTTGCGGCATCCTGCGCCTTGTTCGCTTCATCCTCACCATGGACGAGCTTTGTCAGCTCATATGCGAGTATCTCTTTTGCCTTGTTGAGCTGGCTGCCTCCCACTTGTCCATCTCGTCGATCTGCTCGAGAGGCAGGAAAGTAAGCATACGGATGCACTTGAGAACATCGCTGTCTGCAACATTTCTCCAATACTGATAGAACTCGTAGGGCGAAGTCTTCTTGGGATCGAGCCAAACGGCGTTGCCCGCGGTCTTGCCCATCTTATGACCCTGGGAGTCGGTAAGGAGGGTTATAGTCATTGCGTGAGCATCCTTGCCGAGCTTTTTGCGTATGAGCTCGGTTCCGCCGAGCATGTTGCTCCACTGATCGTCGCCGCCGAACTGCATGTTGCAGCCGTAGTTCTTGAACAGATAGTAGAAATCGTAGCTCTGCATTATCATATAGTTGAACTCAAAGAAACTCAGACCCTTTTCCATGCGTTGCTTATAGCACTCGGCACGAAGCATATTGTTGACGGAGAAGCAGGCGCCGACCTCGCGCAGAAGTTCGATATAATTAAGGTTGAGAAGCAATCGGCGTTGTTCACCATCTGAGCCTTGCCCTCGCCGAAGTCGATAAAACGCTCCATCTGGCGTCTGAAGCACTCGGCGTTGTGATTGATATCCTCGCGGGTGAGCATCTTTCTCATGTCGGTGCGTCCCGAGGGGTCGCCTATCATTGTAGTGCCGCCGCCGATAAGAGCTATCGGCTTGTTGCCAGCCATCTGCAGTCTCTTCATGAGCGTAAGAGCCATGAAGTGACCTGCCGTGAGGCTGTCTGCGGTGCAGTCAAAACCAATATAGAATGTAGCTTTGCCGCTGTTTATCATCTCTCTGATTTCCGGTTCGTTCGTAACCTGCGCGATAAGTCCGCGCGCGACGAGCTCTTCATAAATTCCCATAGTTATTTTTCCTTTCATTTTGTTCATAAAATTAAAAAACCTCCGCACGGAGAACCGTGCAGAGGGCGAATTACCGCGGTACCACCTCTGTTCACTCCTTTCGGAGTCTCAGGAGCATTGCGCTCTGCGTATAACGCACGCCTGCGGCTCGACCTACTACAATTGTTCAGCCTCGCAGCTCGGAGATGTATTTCACCGCCATGCCGCGTCCCCTCACAGCGCCCGGAGACTCTCTTTGCCGGCATGATGCGGTTACTTCTTCCCGTCACAGCTTTTAAAATATGCAGTCATTATAAACCATACTTCAAAAGTTGTCAACAGTGATATGATTTGTAAATTATTTTATATGTATACTACATTTATTGCATACTTCTGCGACTTGTGGTAAAATATGTTTGTTTATCCGAAAACTAAAAGCATCAAGGAGTTAATCGCAAATGGCTGAATACAACTTCAAAACGGGCGTGGATGCCGGAGAATACAGAGACTTTCTCAACGTCTCCCCTGCCTATTGCTTCACACAGCTGCCCGAATGGTCCGAGGTCAAGGACAACTGGGATCACGACATATGCATGCTCTACAAAGACGGCGCGCCCGCAGTAGGCGCACTTCTTTTGATAAGGCATCTGCCGATGGGCAAAAAGCTCATATACTCTCCGCGCGTCCCGTCGGCGATTTCGGCGACACAGAGGCAATGCGCGAATTCTCGACTCAGCTGAAAAAATACGCAAAGAAGATCGGCGCGATTGCCGTTAAGGCAGACCCGTTCGTAATAAGAGAAAACTACGAAAAGCAAAATGCCGCCGATTTCGGCAACTCATTTGACGAGACGATAAGAGTCATGCAGGAGTGCGGATTTGTTCACAGGGGCTTGAGCACCGACATAAACGCATATTTTCAGCCGAGATTCAACATGGCTATCCCGCTCTTCAACGAAAACGGACCTATCGACAGCGCGGGATTTTTGAAATCCGTTCCGAAAAAGACCCGCTATTATATGGGCTCGTTTCATAATTCCAAGGGCATTGAATTCATAAAAGCCGACCCGGACGACGATCTTTCGGAGTTTGTCCGCCTGCTCGGTCAGACCGAAAAGCGCCAGGGTATCTCGCTGAGAAACGAAGAATATTCAAAAAGATACGCCATGCGTTTGGCGACAGAGCGGTCATATATTATGCGCGCATGCACCTTGACAGATATGTTGAATATCTCGAGGGGCTGATTGCAAAGAAGCAGAACATTCCCGAAAACACGCGCAAGCTCGATGAGGCAAAGGCTCTTATCGAAGAAAAGGGAAACACCGTGAATCTTGCCGCCAGCCTTGTCATTATGCCTGATCCGCAGGCGAAGCTCAAAATTGCCGAGTATCTCTATGCCGGCTCCGATCTCTCTGTGCTCTCGACCCTCTGTGCATCTGTCGGGCTTATATATGCGGGAGTCTGCGATTCCATAGACGCCGGATGCGACTATTTCAACCTCGGCGGAGTTGACGGAAGCTTTGAAGACCATCTTTCAAAGTTCAAGATAAAGTTCGTTCCCCATATTTTCGAATATGTCGCGAGTTTGACATGCCGGTTGACAAGGTTATGTATCTCGGGTTTGAAAAGCTTCTGCCTATGGCAAAGAAGGCAATCAAAAAGATAAAAAAATAAGGCAGGTAAAGAAATGAAAATAAAAAATGAAAAAGGATCTGTTATCAGCAGAATTTTCAAAGATAACAAATACTGTTGGCTCGCTTTCGGCTGCTCGGCAGTTATAATGCTGATAGTCTATATCTGCTACAGCCTCATACCGTTCGGCGATGTGACCATTCTCAGAATGGATCTCTATCATCAGTACGGCCCGCTTTTTGCGGAATTCTATGACCGTGTCACGCAGATGAAGAGCTTCCTTTATTCGTGGAATACCGGACTCGGGAGCAGCTTTCTCGGCAACTTCTATAACTATCTGTGCAGCCCGCTCTCGATAGTTATGCTTATCTTCGGTCATAAGAATATGCCCGAGGCGATAGCGACAATGATTCTTCTCGCTGCGGCGTTTTCGAGCGCGACCTTCTGCTATTATCTCAAAAAGTCGTTCGGCGAGCACTCCCCCGTGACCGCTGCGTTCGGTGTGCTCTACTCATTCTGCGGTTTCTTCATCGCATATTACTGGAACCTGATGTGGCTCGACGCCATGGTTCTGTTCCCGCTGATGATTCTCGGCATTGAGCGCATCATCAACGAGCGCAGACCCGCTCTCTACATTTTCTCGCTGTCGATGACACTGCTGACGAGCTATTATATGGCTACATGGCGTGCATCTTCGCGGTACTCTATTTCCTTGTATATTATTTCAGCCGTTACAACATCTCCGACACTACGAAAGTTCTCGAAGTTTATACAGACCCGGACGGCGAGCAGTACAGCAAGCTAAAAGATAAAATCAGATACAACTCATTCCTGTCTGACGGAATAACGTTTGCTCTTTCGAGCATTGCAGGCGCGGCTCTCGTTGCGTTCGCGCTCATTCCCGTCTATTTTATTCTTCAAAGCTGCTCCGCGACGAGCGGAACATGGCCCGAGACCGTCAAGTCATATTTCAAGATATTCGACTTCCTCGCAAATCATCTTGCAAGCGTCACTCCCACAATAAGAAGCAGCGGAACCGATGTTCTTCCCAATGTCTATTGCGGAATGGCGACAGTAATACTCGTCCCGCTCTATCTTTTCTGCAAACGCATACCCGTAAGAGAAAAGATAGCAAATGTGCTTCTTCTCGGGCTTATATATTTCAGCTTCAATCTCAATGTGCTCAATTATATTTGGCACGCATTCCACTTCCCGAACGATCTGCCCTACAGATTCTCATTCATGTATTCGTTCATCCTGCTCACCATGGCATATAAGGCGTTCCGACACATTACCGAGTTCTCCGGCAAAGAGATACTCGGCGCGGGAGTAGCTATTCTTTCGGGAATAGTTATAATCCAGAAAGTCGGTTCAAAGAACGTCGATGAAACAACTGTTATTATCAGCCTGCTGTTTGTCGTGCTCTATACGCTTATATTCTATCTCTTCTCGACCAAGAAATATCAGGCGTCGGCTATGGCTGTTCTGATGCTCTGCTGCGTCTGCGCCGAGGCTATAAGCGCCGACACCGACAACTACAGCATGGACAGAACAAAGACCGAATACGCCGGAGACTATCAGGATTTCAGAGACCTCAAGAATGAACTTGATGATATTGAGGGCAATGACACTTACCGTATGGAGCTCACCTCACTCAGGGCGCGCATGGATCCCGCATGGTATAACTATAACGGCGTATCCACTTCTCGTCCATGGCATACGAAAAGGTTGCAAATCTGCAGGAGCAGCTCGGTCTCTACGGCAATTATATCAACAGCTACACCTACAATCCGCAGACCCCGGTCTACAATTCAATGATGTCGCTCAAGTATATTGTCGACAACAACGAATACAACCCGCCGCTGAGCGATGAATTCTATGAATATGTCGGCTCATCCGGCAAGTTCCATGCATACAGGAACAAATACTGGCTCCCGATAGCTTACTGCGTGAATGAAGATATCACTGCATGGAGCTTCGATTCGGACAATCCGTTTGAGGTGCAGAATGACTACTTCTTCCGCGCAACCGGAATCGATGAAGTCTTCAACAGGCTTGATATCACAGGTTCTTATTTCTATAACATCGATCCTATTTCGATAGGTCTTGATACGGGCTACATGAACTACTACAAGACTTCTTCGGACAGCACCGGAACTATTTCGTTCACCGTCTCGCCCGAAGAGGATCAGAATGTTTATCTGTTCGTTGAATCTGCCGGAATCGAAGATGTTCTTATCTCGGTCGGTTACGAGCAATATTCCCAGAACACGAGCCGCGAATATGTCTATGACCTCGGCATGTGCAAGGCGGGAACACCGATAACCGTTGAAATGACCGTCAAGGATGATGTCAACAGCGGTGCGCTCAACTTCTTTGTCTACGGGCTCGACACAGACAAATTCGTTGAGGGCTATAACAAGCTCAACAGTGGCGCGCTGAATATCGAGAGCTTTACCGACACGGAGATAACCGGCACGCTGAACGCCGCAGAGGACAGTATTATTTACACCTCCATCCCCTATGACAAGGCTGGAAAGTTACCGTTGACGGAAAAGAAGTCAGCGAGAATGATATTGTCGCCGTCGGCGACGCACTGCTCGGAGTCAGAGTCAGCGCGGGAAGCCACAGCGTGAAGTTCAAATACACTCGCGCGGAATGGTTATCGGACTCGGCATATCAGTTGTTACAGCACTGATTCTTATCGCTGTTGCGGTTATTCTCAAAAAGAGAAAGAAGCATCAGCCTCAGCCTGTCGCAGTGGAAAGAGGAAGCGTTGTGTCCGACACTGCATCTACGGAAATGTCGGACATCGGCAACGATTCCGCTGAAGAAACATCCGAAACTTCTATAGATAAATCAGAATCAACTGAGAGCGACGAAACCGAATAATAAAAGCAAATGCGCTGCCGTATAAACTGCGGCGGCGCATTTTAAAAGAGGTAAACGAATGCTGAAATTCAACAGTGACGGCAAGTTCACAATAATGCAGATAAGCGACGCGCAGGATCTCCCGCTCGTTCGCAAAAGCCTTGTCCGGATGATAAACAGAGCCTGCGATGTTCTGCACCCCGATCTCGTGCTGTTCATGGGCGACAACATACTCGGCAATCATATAAACGATGCGTGATAGGCACAAGGCAAGTAGCCTCCGGGCATGATGCGACAAGAAAGCGTGTGGAGCGGGCAATAAGTCATATTGTTCTGCCGCTTGAAGCGAGAAAGATACCGTTTGCCGTGCTGTACGGAAACCACGATGATATGAACTGCATAGAAAAATCCGAGCAGTCGGAAATATACGGCAATTACTCATCGTGCGTCGGAAGCGGCGCGGACGTCGGCGCAGGATGCGGAACTTATGATATCCCGATAATGTCGTCGGACGGAACGCGGCGCGCTTTCACCGTGTGGATGCTCGACTCCGCAGGAAAAGGCGCAGACGGCAATTGGTACACGACCATAAGCCGCAACAAAATAGATTGGATGCTCCGAAAGAATGAAAAAATCAAAAAAGGTTTCGGTGTTCTCCCCTCTTTTGTATTTCAGCATGTCCCGATTCCGGAGACTGTGCAGCTCATACGCGAGTGCGAAAAAAGCAACGATTGTATAGAGCATGACGGGCGATTTTATGAGCTCGACCCCCAAAAAGCCCACGGCACTCTCGGCGAATATCCGGACGTATGCTCTGAAAATGTCGGCGAATTTGAAGCGTTGAAAGAAATGGGAGGCGTGCTTGCCGCAGTCGCGGGTCACGATCATCTAAATTGCTTTGAGGGCAAAGTCGATGACATTGACATAATCCAAACAGCCTGCGCATCATTTCGATGCTACGGCAACAAGATGCGCGGCGTGCGTGTTTTTGAACTCGATGAAAACAAGCCGTTTGAATATCGCACAAGAACGGTAACGTATTTTGATCTATTCAAAAAGACTCCGCTTTCAATAATGCGGTACATAAACGACGCAGACGACAAAGAAAAGCTAAAATACGGCATATGGGCGGGAACCGCGGCGACCGCCGCCGTCGGCGCTCTTATGATAGCGCTCGGCAAAAGGAAATAAAAAAGGAAGTATGGCTTTGAGTCATACTTCCTTTGCTTTTAATCAAGATGATATCTCGGTTTGCCGACGCTCTTCTTGCCGTATTCAATGGCTTTTGTCGGGCAGAGGCAGATGCACGCCATACAGTGAGTGCAATTCTTGCCCCAGACAGGTTTACTGTTTTTTAATTCAATGTTGTTGAGCGGGCACATTTTTGCACACTTGCCGCATCCGATGCACTTGTCATTTGCCGTAAAGGAGTCCGCCTTGACAAAGAGTTTATAGAACACCGGGTTGACTATATCGCTCATAAGCTTATCATAAACATTTCTGCGCGGCTGAGCAAATTTCTTTTCGGCTTTTATAGTCTCTGAAGCGTCTGCAATATCCGGCTGAGCCTTTTCAATTATCCGTGCAGCCTGCTCAGCATTCGGCACACCGAACATAGCAACATAATTTTCAGGCATCACTATCTGCTTGACACCCATATAGTCAAATGACTTTCTTGAGCATAACTGCCTGATATATTTGTCCGCATCGCCTATCTCGCCGCCGCAGTCCATGACGAACCACACTTTAAAATTTCCATTGAACGGTGTCTCGTCTATCCACTTTTCGACAATGCGCGGAATGCGCCAACCGTAAGTCGGAACGACAAAAACAAGACGACCGTCAGCGCTTATCTCAGATGTATCCCACGCTTTAATTCTTTCGTTCATATTCAGCAGCTCGTCGCCGAGCGAATCGGAAATCCTGCGTGCGATATATCTGCTGTTGCCCGTTCCTGTAAAGAACAAGATCATATTATCATCTTCCATTATCAGTCTTTTTCTATGTATCCGCTTATTGGCGTCGTATACATATTATCATCGGTGACCGGTTTATATCCTTTGCCTTTGTAACTGCTCGTAAATCCCTTCGCTGCGCGGTATATTTCTTTGGTTCTTGTGTCGTAAACTCGTTCATATCCGAGAGTCGCATCGCTCTGCTTTTGGCTTATTATATCTATGCTCTTGTTGCGGCTGTCCCATGACGACATGATACCGTCCATAGTCTGATTGAAATTTTGGTTTATGCATCGTGCCTGAAAAAAATCTCTTTCGATTGCACCACGAATATTATTTTCAAAAATGTCGGAATACTTAAGTGTTTTCAAGCATTCGGTGAGCAGGTCCTCCCACTCGATAAAAGTATCTTTAGCGGCTGTTATCGCAACAATATTATAGGCCATGTAATAACCGCTATCCACAGATTCCAGTCCATAGTCAGCAACCGTTCTGTCGGAGTACAAGGATTCTTTGAAATCAACTACGCTGGCGGAGAACATTCCCTCGCCTGCTCTTCCGTTATCCGTAAAGGTTGCTCTTAAAAACTCGTCACCGAGCGAATATTTGACCATGTCACCTGAGCCAGAGAAGCGATCGGTAACGGTAAAATTATCATAATGCGGGAAAGAATATCCGACATACGCCGCTTCAAACTTTGATGCCATATCTGCATATTGCGAAAATATCTTAAAAAAGCTTTCGGTTGACGGTTTTTCAAGCACAGGGGCATTTGCGAAAATAACTGCGTCCCGATTGCCCTCGTTATAAACAGCCTTCCATGCGTCCTTGCCCTCCTGTGAATGAAGAAGACAATCGGCTTTGAGCAGAACAAACATACAGTTAAGCGGCTCATCAGGATCGCTTATTCTTATTGAATGATATATGTCAGAGCCGCCGCAGGTTACTTTCCATCCCTTTGGGATAGTCATGCTGAAGACTGCGTCGTTGTATTCTTCTGTCTGCTCTGTTTTGGCGTCGGTCGCAGTTATTTTAACGCCGTTTTTTGCTCTATCCGTATTCCCCGCACACGAGCAGAGAAGAAACGCGAGCAAAACCGTCAGCATTATCGCGATGCCGTTTCTTATTTTTTTCATCTTTTATCGCTCCTTTATTTTTTTGCTCCCCCCGTTCGGAGCATAATCCGTTATATCTACGAGAAAATTATATCAGAAACAGTACGCGTTTTGCAACAAAAAGTTATGCTTAAAATCGTTCAAGTCGAAATTTGCAAACCTTGACACAAAAAAAAAATCCTGTTAGTATAAAAACGCAGGCATTATATTTAAATTATTAATACAGTAATATTGCAAACCGATTGGAGAAAAATGAGCACTTTAAACAGCAACTCAAAAGAGCGGATATTTGCTTTCGATGCCGCTAAGGCTATCGGTATATTCTTTATAGTTATCGGGCATGTGTTTCACGACCAGGGAATCTATGCTCAATATGTATATTCTTTTCATGTTCCGCTGTTTTTCTTTTTGACCGGCGTTACATTTTCGCGCGGCAAGAACGGATTCTGGAAGTTTCTGATTCAAAAACTGACGCGCCTTCTCGTGCCGTTTTATATATTTGCCGCAGTCAGCTGGGGCGCATATGCTATTCTCGGCAAGTTTGTCTCGTCATTCGCGGAGAAGGTAATCGATAGCAGTGTTCCTGCCATAATCATAAGCACTTTGAAAGGATACTGCGCCGTAAATACTCCGCTTTGGTTTTTGCCGTGCCTGTTTCTTGAACTGCTGTTTTTGTATGCCATAACATTTATAATAGACAGAATAGCTTCAAAACGCCGATTGTCATACGCTTTGTTCGGCATATCTATAATTTCAGCAATTGTCATACAATATGTAATATATAAATTTTCTCTGTTTCCGACAAAAGCGCCGATATTCAAGGCTGATGTTGCCATAGCAATGCTCCCGTTTTCTCTGAGCGGGGTTTTATTCTCAAAATTTGCAGCACAAAATCAAAAAAACTTGCGCAAGCCATACATATTTATTTTATCATTGTTATGCGTCGCCGCCGGAGGATTTTCGGCGCTGAAGCTGAATGTTCTCGTAGGATATCAGAGCAGCGAATACGGCAGGATACTGATATTTTATTTATCCGCTTTCATGTCCGTACTCGGATTTACCTTGTTGTGTTTCTTCATCCCGAAGCTTAAAGTTATATCTTATATTGGCTCCAACACTATGCCGATACTCCTTATGCACAAATTCCCGGTAGTGTTTTTCCACACACTGTGCCCGTTTATATCGGAAAGACTCGCCGACAAATCTCTGTTATGGAGCGCTATTGCGGCATTGCTCTCCATCGGACTGTGCCTTTTGGTAGCTTTACCTATACACAAAATCGCACCATTTGTGCTTGGAGAAAAGATGCCGCCGAGAAAACGCTCAAAATCTTAAAGCTATATTTAAAAGGCTGCCCTTCGGGCGGCCTTTTTTAGCAAACTCGTTTTGAATTTTATTAACTTTGTATGAACATTTATATAAATATATTGACAAGTTTTTAAAATAGGTATATCATGGGAACAGAAAACAAAGGGAGTTGATACTCTTGAAAAAAACATTATACAGTTTGATGCTCAGCGACGAAGTCGTCCGCGAAGCGGATAGACTTGCGCATCAAAAGGGCACCAACCGATCAAATTTAATAAATCAGATACTTGCCGAATATTTCGGCATGGTCACGCCACAGAGGCGCATAAACGATGTATTCCAGGCTATCGAAGAAGCGGTCGCTTCATACGGGCAGCTTGTGCCGTTCTTCACTCCGAACGACCTTACAATGTCGCTCAAGAGCAGTCTGGAATATAAATACCGCCCCACCGTCAAATATGAAGTGGAGCTGTATGAAAACGGGCAGGATTCCATCGGCGAGCTTTCGGTGATATTCCGCACGCAGAGTGCCGCGCTTATCTCCGACATGACCGACTTCTTCCGCCTGTGGCACGGTATAGAGCAAAAATATCTCCCCCACTACGGAGTGGAGAATGTTGACTATGCCCTTTATTATAACAAGTTCTGCCGCAGTATAGTCGTGCCGAAGAAAAACTCCTCAACCGAGGAGCTCGCGCAGGCTATATCCGGATATATAGAGCTGTTTGACAAACTTATGAAAGGCTTCCTTGCCGGCAGATATTCTCCGGCAGATATCGAGCACTGCTACGCCGAATACATCGCGCGGCAGTCAATAATAATATAACTCAAAACTCAGACTAAGCAGGTGATTTTATGAACACTCAGAACTATACTCAGAAGACCGTTGAGGCAATACAGAACGCGCAGAACATAGCAAGAGAGAACGACAACCAGTCGCTCGTCCCTGAGCATCTGCTCTACTCTCTGCTCGATCAGGACGGCGGGCTCATCCCCTCCCTGTTCGGCAAGATGGGCATTGACTGCAACACCGTTCTCGGCGAGCTTGATTCTTATATTGCCACTCTCCCCAAGGTTTCCGGTGGCGAGATGTATCTCTCTTCGGAGACCGACCGCGTTATCCGCACCGCCGAAAAGACGGCAAAGAGCATGAACGACGAATATGTTTCGGTTGAACATCTTATGCTCGGCATATTCACGAACATGACTCCGGAGATAAGAAAAATATTCAATGCCCACGGCATAACAAAGAACGCTTTTGTCGATGAGCTTTCAAAGGTCAAGACAAGCCCGGTAACCAGTGACAACCCCGAAGATACTTACGACGCACTTTCGAAATACGGCACCGACCTTGTCAAGCGTGCGCGCGAAAACGAGCTTGATCCCGTTATCGGCCGTGACACGGAGATAAGAAATGTCATTCGTATTCTTTCGAGAAAAACTAAGAACAACCCCGTGCTTATCGGCGAGCCCGGCGTCGGCAAGACCGCTATCGCCGAGGGCCTTGCGCAGAGAATAGTACGCGGCGATGTGCCCGAGGGACTTAAAGACAAGACTGTTTTCAGCCTTGATATGGGTTCGCTTATCGCCGGCGCAAAGTACCGCGGCGAGTTTGAAGAGAGACTCAAGGCTGTGCTCGAAGAGATAAAGAAATCCGAGGGCAGGATACTGCTCTTCATCGATGAGCTGCACACGATAGTCGGCGCAGGCAAGACCGAAGGCAGCATGGACGCAGGTAACCTTTTGAAGCCCATGCTTGCAAGGGGCGAGCTGCACTGCATCGGCGCAACTACGCTCGATGAATACCGCAAATATATTGAAAAGGACGCCGCTCTTGAGCGTCGTTTTCAGCCCGTTATGGTAAACGAGCCTACTGTTGAAGACACGATTTCTATACTCAGAGGACTCAAGGAGCGCTATGAAGTTTATCACGCGTTCGCATACACGACAGTGCACTTGTCGCCGCCGCTACCCTTTCGGACAGATATATTACCGACCGTTTCCTGCCCGACAAGGCAATCGACCTTGTCGATGAGGCGTGTGCTTCCATCCGCACCGAGATCGACTCCATGCCCTCGGAGCTTGACGATGTACGCCGCAAGATAATGCAGCTTGAAATCGAAGAGATGGCTCTGAAAAAGGAAACGGATAAGCTCTCCAAGGAGCGTCTTGAGAAGCTCGGCGCCGAGCTCGCCGAATACAAAGACAAGTTCAACGAGATGAAGTCGCGCTGGGAGGCCGAAAAGCAGAGCGTTGACGAGGTCAAGAAGCTCAAGTCGGAAATCGAGCAGACTCACGCAGATATTGAGCAGGCTCAGCTTCACTACGAATACGAAAAAGCGGCAAAACTCAAATATTACGATCTGCCCTCTCTTGAAAAACGTCTCGCAGAAGCCGAAAAGAAGAGCGAGCAGCGCACCGAAAATACCCTTGTCCACGACACCGTGACCGAGGAAGAGATAGCGACCATAGTCGCAAAATGGACCGGTATACCCGTTGCAAAGCTCATGGAGGGCGAGCGCGAGAAGCTGCTCCACCTTGATGATGTTATCCATCAGCGCGTTGTCGGTCAGGATGAGGCCGTGCAGAAGGTTACGGAGCTATACTCCGCTCCCGTGCGGGTATCTCCGACCCCAACAAGCCCAATAGGCAGTTTCCTGTTCTTAGGCCCCACCGGTGTCGGCAAGACGGAGCTTGCGAAAGCTCTTGCAGACTGCCTGTTTGACGACGAGCACAACATGGTTCGTATCGATATGACCGAATACATGGAGAAATACTCCGTCTCCCGTCTTATCGGAGCGCCGCCCGGATATGTCGGATACGATGAGGGCGGTCAGCTGACCGAGGCGGTACGCCGCAAGCCCTATTCTGTCGTGCTGTTCGACGAGATTGAAAAGGCGCACCCGGATGTATTCAACATCCTGCTTCAGGTGCTCGACGACGGCCGTATAACCGACAGTCAGGGACGCACCGTGGACTTCAAGAACACGATAATTATCCTTACATCGAACCTCGCAGCCAGTATCTGCTCGACGGCATCGACGAGAACGGCAACATCTCTGAAGAGGCTCGCGAGGGCGTTATGAACGAGCTGCGCCGCAGCTTCCGTCCCGAGTTCCTCAACCGTCTTGACGAAACGATATTCTTCCGCCCGTTGACGAAAGACAACCTCAAGGGCATCATCGATATCATGCTCGACTCCCTCAAGAAGCGTCTTGCGGACAAGAGCCTCGGACTCGAGGTTACCGACGCCGCCAAGGAGCTCATCATCGACCGCGGATTCGATCCCGTTTACGGCGCAAGACCGCTTCGCAGATATCTGCAGAGCAGCCTTGAGACCCTCGTCGCGAGAAAGATTCTCTCCGGCGACCTTGACGCGGATTCGACCATAACCGTTGATGTTGAAAACGGCGAGCTCGTCTGCAAATAACAAAATTATAATGCCCGGCTGCATAGTGCAACAACTGTGCAGTCGGGCAGTTTTTATATCTAAATGCCGCTTGACTAAAATATACCTGTATTTTACACTGCAATTGATATAAAAAGAACCGAAAGGGGTCCTGATATAAAATTTTTCAAAAAAGTCGGAAGCTCGATAAATTCCCGTGCTTTCGCCTACACGAGCTTTGTGCTCAGCGTCTGCGCCGCAGTATTTTTGAGCAGTGCGACATGGACATACGGCTGGATAGCAGATCTCTATCCGCTCGGGGACAAATTTGTTCCAACTCTTCTCGGCGTAATATGCGCGTGCGCGGCAGTCAATCTTATTTATCTGCTCATCTGTGCATTTGCCGGAGATAAAAAAGACAGCTCAAGGGCATAAAAGTATTACAACATCCCCCGACGCCGGTCAGATATATGACGGCACATTCTGCTCCCCTGCTCTCGAAGGCGACAAGACGGCATATGCTTTGCTCAGCGGAGCGGGCGAGTTATGTCTTCCGTGTGGGATGCGACAGGCTGATGGATAACCAAAACTCAGTCACCGGCGGCATTGAAGATACACTTAACAGATATGTAACAGGTTGGTAAAACCAAAAGCAGGCGGGAAAAATTCCCGCCTGTTTTTTACAGCCGTATATAGCAGAAGGACTGCTGACGCTTATCGCGGCAACAGCCCACCTGCTAAGAGATATGAGAACAGAGATATTTTTAAATTAATAAGCCGTACAAATTCAGTACTTTACTTAATTACAGCTCAATTATAGCACAGAAAAATATAAAGTACAGCACTTTAAAGAAATATGCAACAGAAAGACCGGAAATGTTTCTATATTTATCCTTGCCCGACAATGTCCTCAAGAAAATCAGTCTCTCTGACTTCTCCGTCCTTTGATATTCGCAAAGTTTTTATTTCGTTATGACCGAAATCGACGTTGAAATCGGCGTTGAGCATTTCGCAGACTATATGCGCTCTCGTGTCCTCGCCGCGAGTCTCATAGAAACGCATGATGCAGTCGCCGCTGCCGTCCTCGCAGAACTTGAAAGCGGTCATTATTATATTATCCTTGTCAACCGACAGATAGCTCTTTCTCTGCGGCAATGCGCCCTTGTGGAAGCTTTCCGGCACGGCCATAGGACGAATATTAAACTTTGCCGCTTCATTCATAATGCCGCTTTTCTCGGCTTCACCATCGCCGACGAAAATACCGTATTCAAATCTCTGCATTCCCTCGTCGGTGAAATTGAAGTTTGCCGCAGGGCGATCCGAATAGTGATCGGCAAAGATAACATTTCTGATAACCGTAAGTCGCAGGTCGTTGTCCGGGCAGTCGTATGAATACTTCGAGTCGTTGACCACAGCGAGCGTTCTTCTGCCGCCGTCGTCAAAGCTTATCGCGCCCCAGCGTCCCGCAGGCTCTTCCTCGCCGTTTGTCGGGCGTTTGATATATGCGCCGGGAATCTCATAAGTATTTATTCTGTTCTCTCCGCCGACCGGGAAGCTCATCTTGAGCAGCGTGAAATCTTCCGTCCAGAGCGCCTTGCATTTGGAGCGAAGAACCTTCTGTCCGCTTGCAAGAATAAAGTCCTGAACAAGATACGATCCGCCGAAGCTGTGACGCGTTCTTATAACAGCTCTCGCGTTGTCGCTCTCAACAAGTTCGATTTTTTCAAGCTTCATGATGCCTTTGATATCATGGAATCTGAACACCATATGCGCCCATGTATCGGTCTTGTGGTCATCTATAACAGTCGGCACTGCGATGGGTTTATCTGCGGATGCGTAGTTATATCCGCTTATTTTATCGACAAGCGAAGTTATGAATCCGGTGTGCTCGTCAAACTTGACTTTGAGATACTCGTTCTCCATCGAGAAGCCGAAAGCTGAAACATCTGTATCGATATGTATTTCCGGCAGGTCGCGGTTTTCGTCCCAGCAGGACTTGAGCCAAAAGACGGCATAGCCCATTGCGGGGACATCGGCAATGAACACCGTGTCAAGATGGGAGTCGTTGGAGCGCGAGGAGCGGACATTGCTGAAAATCACATCGTTGCCCGCATCATCGGTCACCTGCTTTGACGGGTGATATGTTCTGACCGGTGCTTTGACCGGGAAAGAGAGCGGGTTGAACACAACCACGGGACGCGGGAACTTGCCGCAAGAGTGACCTCTGACCTCGCAGACTGGGTCGGAAACGCCGTCGATCCAAGTATCTATTCTGCGCGCAATACGCAGGAACGCCTCATTCTGTATTCTGTCTGATATCGTCAGCGCGTGACCCATAGAAGCATTAACATCGTCATATGCCTCCATTATCGAGCAGCCACAGAGTATATCGTGGAACTGATTGAAGCAGACATCGAGCCACGCCTCTTTGAAATCTTCGGTTCTGTCGCGCATGCCGCAGTCTTCGATGCGACGGTCGCGAAGGCCTCTGAAAAATAGAGTGAATTTTCGAGTTTTCTGTTGAGCTGTTTTACAAGGCTCGTTGCGGAATAACAGCCGCTCGAATGATGCTGAAGGTCGTATTTCCAGACCGGCAGCTCGACTTTTTCAATGCAATGCGCCTCAAAGAAAGCATCGGGCGAAGAAAACACCATATCGTGATATCCGTCTCTTTTGAGCTGGGTCTGAACATATTCGATCAATCCCCTCGTCGGACCGCCGCCGTGGTTGCCAACACCGTAGAAGATCATCATACCGTGTCCTTCTTCGTTTATCAGCTTTTCCGCGAGGTCGCGCGATCTGTTTATAGCTTCTGCATTGCCCGAACCGTATCCGCTCGCATCCGGGATATGGAAAGTCGGTATCTGAGTGCCGTCAAGGCTCTCCCACATAAACATATTGGGTATCTCGGCGTTTTCATGAGCACCGGGGCGCATCATGACATATGCGGTCATACCGCCGTTTTTTATAATCTGAGGAAGCATTCCGCTGTGGCCGAAAGAATCCACGTTGTATGCGGTTTTACATATCCTGCCGAATTTTTCGTTGTAATAGAGCTGAGAATAGAGCGCCTGACGGGCAAAGCTCTCCGCCGAGGGCATATTGCAGTCCGGCTGAACCCACCAGCCGTTGACGGGCACCCAGCGCCCCTCTTTGACCCTCTCTCTTATCTCTTCAAACATATCGGGATCGATCTCCTCGACCCACTTATAGTACGCCGCAGATGAGCAAGTGAACACAAAATCGGGATATTCATTGAGCCTGTCGAGCGCGCTGCGGAAAGTCTGAAGCACTTCCCCGCACCCCTCCTGCCAACGCCAGAGCCAGATAGGATCAAGGTGCGCGTTGCCTATAAGATGAACTTTAGGTTCATTTGACATATATTTTCCTCCTCAAAGAAATTACTTCTTTTTATGAGTACGGTATTAGCCGTTTATTCTGTCTATAAGCGGACGGGCTGCAATATCGGGCTTGTATTTTTCCGACTCTTTGAGCGCAGAAAGGCGCATTGAGTTCCATTTTTCAGGAGCAGCCGCAATATTTATAAGCTCCTCGGCAAGCCTTTCGGCATTGCAGTTTTTTATTATAACTCCTGTCTTTCCGGGAACGACAAACTCGGGATTATATTTCCAGTCGCTCGCTATCACCGGCACTCCGGCTGACATGGCATCGATAAGCGTCCCGGCAAAGCCTCGCCTTTATAATAGGTCGGGAACAGCAGAGCAAAATATGATTTCAGCGTTTCAACGCTCTTATTCGCCTCAATCGCTCCGCCGTATCTGATATAATCCGGGAATGATTTTTTGAGCTGTGAAAATCTTTCTTTATACTCGACATCAACCTGACCGAAAATATCGAGCGTGTATACCGTTCTTCCGAAATGGGCATTGACGCTCTCGACCGCATTTATCGCGTCTTCTATGCCCTTTTCTTTCATAACACGTGAAAAAGTACAGAGCTTATATGGTTCGCTTTTGGGATATTTAATATCGCTCTCTGCCAGCGGCTCAAGTTCTTTGAAATTGTACATAACAACCGCATTTTCAAAGCCCCGTCTCTGCAGAGCGGATTTCATCATATCCGATTCCACATATATAGCATCAAATTTTTTAAGCAGTCTGACAAGCCATTTATGCTCATCCAAAAAAGAATCGAGCCATCCGCCGATGACCACATAATGTATCATGCGGTGATAAAGCTTGTTATAGAACAAAAACAGCGGCGCAAAAACGCGCAGTCCCCTGTTTGCGGGCATCATTATTATATTTTCACAGCCTTTGAACAGCTTCAAGACATCGATTGCCATTCGCGGCATGGCTTTTATCCCGCCGCAGCTGTCAGCAACAGCCACCTGAGCATCGCCAAAATATTTTTGGAGCTCGTCGGTCACATTTTTTGTTTTCACTGTTTGACCGTTGAGCAAGCTGCACCCAAATCCGAAGTGGCCGCAAACACCCGCTTTTTTCATTGTTACGCCATATCCTTTCGCCGTCAGGCAAAAGCCTGCGAGTTTTCCGAAAATATAAGTAAATGATAACAGAAATGTTGCGTTTACGCAACACTTTTTAGACTTAATCGCCAATGGCGCAGACAAATATAACACAAAAAAGTAACAGCCCCGAAGCGATTAAGCCTCGGGGTTGCCAATTAACTTTTAACACAAATTTACATGTACAGCACAGGCTGTATTTTGTCAGGCGAAATCAGTCGTCATCAGTTTCTTCGGTCTCCGCCAGCTCTTCCCAGTCCTCGAGCTCACCGCATCTGCGGAGATATTCGTGTCCTCCGTCAACGGCACATGCGCCGCATGAGCAGAATTTGAAATCGTGTACGGATTTGCTCTCGATAACCTCGCCGCATTTTTTGCATCTTATTGCATTTCTGATTATCTTCATATAATATGCCCCCTGTTATAATACATTTTCAACATTATTATACATCGCAAAAATCTCTGAGGCAAGGTTTTGTTTTGTCACATTGGTGAGAAAAAGCCGGCAGAAATATAATTCACACCTCAGCGGTTATCTGCGCTTTTGCTTTTCTCGTTTTACTCAAGTGTTAGAAAAGATGTGTTTTATAATCGTACACAAAAAATCAAAAGCCCCGAAACTGTTGAGTTTCAAGGCTTTTCGCTTGGTGGAGATAAGCGGGATCGAACCGCTGACCTCTTGAATGCCATTCAAGCGCTCTCCCAGCTGAGCTATACCCCCAAATATTAAGTTCGTTCGGAACGGTATCTATTATATCAAAAGAAGCGGATTTGTCAATAGTTTTTTCAAAAAACTCGTACAATACGCATTGCAAAAACATGACTGCGGTAAATATCTGCCGCAGTCATGTTTTTTGATTTATTTGTCCTCGTAGTCAAGAACTTCTCTTGCAATATATATTGGTCTGTGCTTCGTCTCAATATATGTTCTGGCAAGATACTCGCCGACCATGCCGGTGCAGAAAAGCTGAAGACCGCCGAGCAGAAGAATGAGCACAACGGTTGTGGCGTAGCCGGGAACCTTGATATCAAACGCCAGCTTCTGGATTATGACAACTATCATGTAGATTATGGACGCGGCAGAAGATGTCAAGCCGATATAAGTTGCAATTTTGAGCGGCGTAGTAGTAAAAGCGATAATGCCGTCCATTGCATATTTGAAGAGCGTCGCAAAATTCCACTTGGAAGTGCCGTTCGCGCGGTCTTCAACGATATAGGGCATATAATATGTGTTGAATCCAACCCACGAGAAAATGCCCTTGGAAAAACGATGATATTCGCTCATGCTGAGCACGGCATCGACCACACAGCGTCTGAGAAGTCTGAAATCGCTTGCGCCGCTTTTGAACTCGATCTCCGAAGTTTTATTGATTATCTTATAAAAACAATCTTTGAAAGCCGAGAGAACTTTTGATTCGCGTCTGTCCTCCTGATAACATGCCACGGCATCGTAGTTGGGATCCTTGTCGAGTATCGCCATCATATCAAGTACCAGTTCAGGGCGCTGCTGCATATCGGCATCGATAAGGCAGACCATCTCTCCCCTGCTCTCTTTGAGCCCGGCATATATAGCCGACTCTTTGCCGAAGTTGCGCGAAAATCCGACAACTTTTACATTTTCATCGGCTATCTCATAGATGTGGCGGAGCTTGTCCATCGTCTGATCGCGGCTGCCGTCATTGACGAATATGAGCTCATAATCAAAGCCTTTGTCTTTAAAAACTTCAGTTGCGGTGTTATAAAATAATTCAACATTATCCTGCTCGTTATAGCAGGGAATTACTAAGGATAATTTCATCTTTCCCTCCGAAATTGCACAAATATAGCTTCTGAATTGTATCACAAATTTTCATTATTTGCAACAATTATTCACTGATCTCTATGCCGGCTTTCTTTTCAAGTGATTTAACAAAATCATTCAGCTTCTCATAAACATATCCGTTGACAAAAAGGTTCTTCGTTTTGAGACGGAGTGTATCGATTTTGAAGACGGTTTTGTTCACCTTTTCAAACGATTCGTATGATTTGAGCTCCCTTTCGCTGAGGCGCTTGACTGTTATCTGATCATAGGTTGAAGGATCGCCGTTGAGCTCCGCGCGAACCGTACATTTTTCAAAATCATCGTCAAACACGAGCGCGTTTCCCTCGAGTTTTACGCTGTCGCCTTCGATTATTTTAATTGTGTATCCGGCGTTCGGGTCGGACGCATACGCGCCGAGATTCAGAGACTTTTCATCGGGAGTGATAAGATAATTATATATATAATCGTCCGTATCGGCATTCTTGAGCTTTATAAGAGAGAAGCCCATATCATAATCGGCATTTTCAAAAGCTTCTATCTCATCGAGTCCCGCCACGCCCTCATACTCGGTCACTTTGAATGTAAAAGAAGTAATATTATGCTTCGGTTCAAACACAACGCGGGTCTCGCTGCCATCGGCATTGAGAGCGGGAACTTCGACTTTGCTTCCGTCGCTGAAAGTAATTACTCCGCCAAGTATATTTGAATTGAGCCCGAAGTTGTCATACAGAGACACACATGAAACCGTTTTAGGGCTGTCAAATTTCACAGTCACAGCCTTTTGTGCATCATTTTTATCGAATCTCGACACACAGTTTTCAAGCTTGACATGGGGACCGGCAGTCCTGTTTCCGACACCGATGAGTCTGAAATCGTTAAGCAACGAAGCATCGCCGGAGGACACGCTGATATCGGCATTATATGTGAGGCTGTCCGTGCGGCGATTCCAATAGACCGAATCGCCGTTTATTATGCGTTCGGAATAGCAATAAGCATACTGTGAAAGATGCTCGCTGAGCGCTTTATATTCGGAACATCTGAGTATCGAATGGCTGAGAGACTTTTTATCTATCGGCAGTCTGACTCTGCTGCTCCATCTGTATTGCGGAACATCGGTCTCATATGACGGATCGTTATTCTTCTCTCTGTCCTGCATCACGGTGCTCTTGATATTAAGTGCATAAAATCCGGCTTTGATTTCCACGCAAGTGAATAGCCGAAGCACTTGAGCACTTTCGGAGTGTATCCACTCTCTTTTTTCAGGATACGCTCCATCGCCTTTTCAAACGATATGCTGACTCCGCGGTGATCCGTGTGGGTATCGAAATCTATTGCAAAAATATAATCCGGGCGATATTCGAGAACAACACTTTCGATATCATCGACCACATTTTCGGCTGTATATTTGGCGTGAGTTCCGAAACGGTCGAAGTGATAATCTTTAAATCCCTTTCCCGCATAAGTATGATCCCATCCGGAAGAGAAAGAAAAAGCTTTTTGCCGACGTAGAGCTGCGTTCCGTCGGGATATCCGAGAAATATTACTTTCTCTCTCGGTATACCGAGTTTTTCAAGCGCATTGCAGGCTTCACTCTGACGGGTATATGCAGAAACTCTTTTATCACCGTTTGTTGCGAATACGACACGGACATCGGCGCCGTTTTTGTACATAGACGGAAGCACCTGACCGGAGATAAGCAGATCGTCATCTTCGTGAGGAACTATAACCATGACTTTTTTGTTCTTAAACTGAGAATCATAGAAGCTGTTGTCTACGCCGTCGTTTGAATCCAGCTTATTGAGCTCGGTCTCATATACGCAAACCACAGCAAGAACGGCAAGCACAAGCGCCATGAGAACTATCAGCACCGCTCTTTTCTTCTTTTTCCTTTTCATATTTTCTGCCATGTTGTTACCTTAACCTTTAACAGAGATTTTTTGCTTATTTTTTCGGCTTCTTCACCACGGTAACGCTGTCAACACCGTAGTACACCGCAGTCCAATCATTGAACCATTTGTTGTTCGCGTTATCGTTGGTAATATTTATCATATATGAATTCAGCGACCAATAAGATTTGCGCGGTCGGCTGCGCGGTATTTTGACATCCTTTATGCCTGCCGCTTTCTGCTCATATATCGCCTGCTCGGCCTCTTCATAAGCGATGCTGTCGGACTTGAGCGCATAATATTCGCCGACATAGAGTGTCCCAAACCCTATCGCGAGCAGCGCGGATATCACAATTGCAGTCCGCTTCACGCCCGAAAGCTGCTTATCCATAACCTGCGCGGCAAGAGAGAACGCTGCACAGGCAAACATAACATTTGCGCCGAAGAACGAGCGCGGCGGAGCTTCGGGCGACAGCAGCATGACACCGGCGCCGGCAAATCCCGTTAAAGCATAAATGCATGGGCGCAGCCAATCTATCTTGAGCTTTTTTATGCGCCAAATCAAAAACACTATAACAAATACTATCAGCATAACCAAAAGAGCTCGCCATATATTCCATGTTAACTGATCAAACGACCATTTCAAATGCTTCAGAATATTTCGCTCTCTTTTTGTATTGTCAAACCGTACTCTGTTTCCAGGAGCCAAAATAAGTATACCAAAGCCGATAACGGTTCCGATAAATCCGGTAATATGATGCGCTCGCACCGGCATCTTCTTTATCTTGAAGTAGATGAGGAAAAGTATTACGGCACCAATTGCAGCACCGCCCATATTTTCGTTTGTCCAGCCGGCTAAGATTCCGGCTAAAAGCATAAGAACGGAAAAAATCGTCTCTTTTGCGGCGCTGGGATTTTGTGATTTTTCCGTATTGATACGGTAAAACATGAGAAACGTCAGTATCCACACGGTTGTCCACAAATAGTTAAAGGCTGCGCTGTACCACAAAACCGAGGTTGCGGGTCTGTAAAAGCCGAGCCACTCGAAAGCATAGATAAATATAAGCAGAGGTATATTTATCGGGCGCTTGTAGTTTGCGTGAAAATATATCAGCAGGCCGAGCAATGTAAAGAACAGGGAGTTCACAACATTGAAGACCGATTTATCGAACAGAGTAAACAGCTGCAGAAGAAAATGCGCCGGTATTCTGCCGTTGCAGATCTTGTAATGCGTCACCATGCCCGTAAAAATATCCCTTATTCCCGTCAGGCGTTCCGGCGTGCCTTTGACAACATGTCCGGTGTACTTGAAGAAATAGAGATAATCATCGGCGGCATATCCTATCATGCCGTTAAACACAAGTATAAGGCTGAACATAAGCGCCGCAATAGCGACTACAGCCGCAATTTTTATTACCATTTCACGATTCACGGTTAATTTTTGACTGTTCAATACAATTTTCCTCCGATTTTTTCGGTAATAAACCACCGTCGGATATATTACCACAACTGGAAATATAATGCAATTAATTCCTGTTTACAACATAATGAAAAAACGGTTACATACGATAACAAAACTGTAACAATTGGTATATTACTTCAAAAACAGACAAAAAAGCTGAATAATATGCAAATTTTTCATTTTATTTCAAATATATTGATATTATATACATTTTATAGAGTTTTCCTATAAATTTTTCAATCCGTTTCTTTTTCATACATATAAAAATCTCGCCGTATTAAGCGGCGGGATAAAAATATTTAATTTCAGCACTTGATGACAACATCGTTGGGGAAGAACTCGGGAAGATAAGCCTTGTGAGCCCACTTCATCTCCTCGAAGCACTTGTGTGCCTTCTCCCAGTCGCCGACGAGCGGATGCACGAGCAGCGCATTGATAGCCGCTGCCTCGGAGCCGGTTGTCGCGGCTTCGACGGTGTACTTCTCATATGCCTTTACAACGCGCATAAGACCGATGATATGTCTGTTATCGACCTTGTCGATAGCGACGGGCTCTGCGCCGTCCTTGCCGATAACAGCGGCTATCTCGAGAACGTCGTCATCATCCATGAAATCAACAGTGCCGTTATTCTTGATGTTGACTATCTGGACATCGCGCTTATCGTTGGCGATAGAATCGATAAGAGAAACTGCGGCAAGAGAATACTTGTGACCGCCGCGCTGATCGAGAAGAGCGGGCTTTGTGACAAGAGTCTCGTCCGAATACATCTCAAGCAGCTCTTCCTCGATCTCCATGCAGACGCGGGCGCGGCACTTCTCATCCTCTTTCTGATGCTTAAGCTTCGCATCTCTGCAATAATAATACTGGAGATAAGACGAAGGAATTCCGCGAACGGCGTTGAGGCAATCGAGCGAGAAGCCGTCGTCCTTTATGTTCGCCATAACTTTTGTCGAGAAGCCCTGAGCGAGCATATCGTCGATAAGCTCTTTGCCGTCCTTCTTGACGGAGGTTATCCAGCTGAGGTGATTAAGACCGACATATGTAATATCGCAGTCATCGCCCATAGCCTCTTTTGTATCGTCGATCATGTTGATCGGGACATTGCAAAGACCCATGCACTTGACATTGGTGTGGTTGAGCACGAACTCGGTGATGATGCCGGAGGGATTGGTGAAGTTGATAAGCCATGCGTTGGGGCAGATAGCTCGATGCGGTCGCAGATATGCTGCATGACCGGAATAGTACGCAGAGCCTTGAAGAAGCCGCCGATGCCGGTGGTCTCCTGACCGATGAGGTCATATTTGAGCGGGATAGTCTCATCAAGATAACGTGCATGAAGCATGCCGACTCTTATCTGAGTGACAACAAAGTCTGCGCCCTGAAGAGCCTCGTCAAGGTTATCGGTGAGAAGAGTCTCGCACTCTATGCCCGCCTTCTTGAGCATTCTCAGGCAGAGGTTGCCGACTATCGTTCTCTTCCTCTCGTCTATATCCATAAAGGATATCTTCTTGAGCTTGAGCGAGGACTGAGCCTTTATGAATCCGTCCACAAGCTCGGGGCAATATGTGCTTCCCGAACCGATGACTGCTACTGTAATTTCTTTCATATATATTACTCCCTTTTCTGTAAAATCCTTATTTATACTGCCTGAATATCCAGTTTATGCAACCGGTGACAGGCTCCTTATCGAGCTTTATGAACTTCAGCTTTCTTCCCGCTCATCTGCTGCGCATATTCGTGCAGCTTTTCAATATAAGCGTCGTTCGGAAGCTTTGTGTGCATTGAACCGGAAAGAACAACCTCGATCTCGTCACCGTCGAACTCCATCTGCTTTGCGAGCGCCGCGATGAACTGCGCGCCGCGCTTTGCCATCTCGTCCGTTTTGGCGAGTGCAGGGGCATCGCCCATTGCAGCCGCTTTGAAGAACGAGCCGATAAGAGTCTTGATATAGAGCGGAGCCTCCTCCGTCTCAAGCTTTGCAACGGTTCCGACGAACTCCTCGCGCGAAGTGATGCCGAATGCATCGTAGTACATCTTCGTGATAAGAGTGGGTTCAAGCCCGAGATAGACTTCATCGTATATGAGCCTGAATGCAGTCTGGGCTATCCAGTTGCCGTTGCCCATATCGCCGGTGCACTCGCTGAGTCCGCCGAGCTGGAGCATATTGCCCTTTGAATCAATCGCGTTGCAGCAAGTACCCGTTCCGCAGTTATAGCCTATTGCCGCGCCGCTCTCGGAGCCCGCCTGAACGACGATAAAGCCGTCGTTATAGATAGCAAAGTTCCGAAGCCCCTTTTCCGAAAGCTTCTCGCACATGATATCATGCTGGACTGATGGTCGATTCCCGCAAGACCCATCAGCGAAAAAGCAACATCGTCAAGAGATATCCCCGCCTCGCCGACAAGCTCGGTTATACCGTTCCAGATAACCGCGCTCGCCTCGTCAAACGCGCCCTCGAGATTCTCGTGGTTGCTTCCCGGTCCGTAGACCGTTTTGACTACATTTTTGTCCTCATCAAAAAGGGAGAACGCCGTTTTTGTTCCGCCTCCGTCAACACCGATGTAAAAGCTCATTCACCTTTCTCCTCATCACTGAAAAACTCTTCGCAGATTTCCTCTGCGTTATATCTGCTGCGTCTTGCCGGAGCTCTGTCGATCCACATGCCGTTTGTGAAATCAGGCACGGGCACGGGCATGCTGCCCATTGCTATCGACTGCTCCGAAAGGCAGGTTATAGCCATCCATGTTGCCGCATCATAGACATCTATCGGAGGCTCGAGGTCATACATCGCGCTCTCGACAAATGCGGAGAAAACGAGATAATCCATACCGCCGTGGCCGTGCTTCTCACTCTCGGAAGCGTAGGTTTTCCAAAGCGGATGCTCATATTTTTCAAGATACTTTTCAAACGGCTCCCAGCTGTGCATCCAGTCGCCTTCTTCGTGCTTCGTCACGCCGTCGATATATATTCCTTTGCATCCTCGTTATAAGCCGCGCGGGTGCCGTGAATCTTATAATTGCGCGAATAAGGCCGCGGGAGCGTGCAGTCATGTACGAGCGTTATCGTCTCGCCATGGGCGCACTTTATCATAGTAGTGACTATATCGCCCTGGTTGAATTTATAGTCTGCAAGGTCGTAATCTTCGCCCTGGGTGTTCTTGAGCCAGGTGTTGAGTCCGCACGCCTTGCTTGCCATTGAAGTAAGAGTGAGGAAGCGGTTGCCGCGGTTGATATGCAGCGCCTTAGCTATAGGGCCGAGCTGATGAGTGGGATAAAGCTCACCGTTGCGGTTCTTGAAGTTATGTATTCTGCCATGACGGTTTTCGCGTCCGAGACCTATCTCGTCTCTGAGGTCATGCTCATAGCCCCCCTGCATATGCACAACTTCGCCGAAAATGCCCTCACGCATCATACGCAGAAGAGCCATTTCGTTGCGGTCATAGCAGCAGTTTTCAAGAAGCATGCAGAACTTGCCGGTCTCTTCGGAAGTTCTGACGAGCTGCCAGCATTCCTCGATAGACGCTGCTCCGCCGACTTCCATGGCGACATGCTTGCCTGCTCTCATGCAGTCGACCGCTATGCGGGCGTGGGTTATCCAAGTAGTTGCGACCATAACAGCCTTGATATCGTCGCGCTTTAGCAGTTCTTTATAGTCGAGATACATCTCGGGTTCCTCGCCAGTTTTCTCTTTGACTATCTCAACTCCGCGGCGCGCTCTGTCCTCATACTTATCGCAGACGGCGACAACCTTTACACCGTCAATGCTGATAAGCTCGCCGAGGTTGCCCTGACCGCGTCCGCCGAGGCCGATTATTGCAAAATTTGTCTGTTTTATCTCCATATCCGATTCCTCCGTGGGGATATCTTTTACAACACATTCGCCTTTTCTGTCGAATGTTATTATAATACTTTATTAATGATACTTCAAGTGATTGGCAAAAATAAACAGCTTTTCAGAGAATATTATCGAGTATCTCTATCACATTTGCCACAGCGCCGTCATTATTCGAGCGTACGACATAGTCGGCGTGTTCGAGCGCCTCCGGCGAACCGTTTTCAGGGACGAATCCTGCTTTTGCCGCGACTAGCATTTCAATGTCGTTATATCCGTCGCCCACAGCAAAAGTCCTGTCGTGAGGAACACCGAGAGCGTCGGCGAGGAAAAGCAGACCTGTGCCCTTGTCTGAGCCTTTCTTCATAACTTCTATATATCCGCCGTTTGTCGGCAAAAATGCGGGATCATCAAAATTCTCGCGCATAAACGTCTGCACTTCCTGCGATATTCCCTCCGCGTCAAACATAGCCTTCGCCCAGGGGAACTCCGTCTCGGACGGATCACTGACAACTTATAGGGTATACCCTGACTTGTGAAATGACGGTGGGAAGTGTCATCAAGATGTATTGCATAGGTGCTGTCAAACGGATACATCTCTATTGAGACATCCGGAAATTTTTCCATTATAGCCCTGACGAACGGGATTCCGTGTTCGGCATCTATACCGTTTACGAACACAGGCTCGTTTTTTCATAGTCATACGCCATGGAGCCGTTTGTCAGCAGAACGGGCGCATTGATATAAGTTGGATCATAGAGATGAAAGCCCTGATATGTCCTGCCGGTGCAGACCGTAAAATATCCGCCCTCAGCAATAAAATACGCTATTGCCGAACGGACATCATCGGTTATTATTCCGTCGTCATTCTTGAGCGTGCCGTCAAAATCACTCGCTATGAGCACTTTTTCAAACTTTCCCAAAGCACTTCCTCCGCACAATAAATTTCGCGCTAAAATGATAACATTTAAGGATATCAAAGTCAATTGAAACGCCTGTCTTTTTGCTTTTCTTTTTTGCGCGAAGTTGAAAAATCTGATAATAGTGATATACTATATATCAGGGACGAAGATAGAAAAATTCTTGCAAAGGAGAAGTCATATGATAAAGGATATCCTTTCGCCGCACAGGGCGCTGCTCAGCGACCACACAGAGCTGCGTGCGCAGAAGAACACCTCGCGCGGAGTGTCTATGCTCGGCGGAAATCTCGTAGGCAACACGCGCGCCGAGAAGAGCGGCGTCAACGCAAGAGTATATAAAAACGGAGTTTACGGCTTTGCTTCAAGCGCGGAATACTCGGAAGAGAGCATAAAAAGCGTGCTCAAGGCCGCGAGCGACAACGCCGCATTTTTGAGTTCGAGAGTCAGCCACGAGGCGAAAATAATAAGACCGATTCCCGCCGGGATAAAGACGATGAACGGCGACATAAATGACTGCGAGCAGAAAGTATATATTGAATTTGCAAAAGAGATCGACGAATATATCGCAAAGAAATATCCCGATCTCGTCAGCCGCTCGATAAGCATCAGGCGGATTCGATGGAGAAAAGGCTCTGCGTCAACGACGGATTCGATTCATATTCACTCGTGCCGAGAAGCTTTATCTATGTTTTTCTGACCGCCGAAGCCAAGGACGGAACAAATGTTGAACTTTATAAAGTATTCGGCGGGCGCGGATTCTTCACCGAAGTATTTTCCTCCCCCGATGAGCTTTTCGGCGGCATAGATATACTTTACGAAAATCTTATGAAAAAGGCGGAGGGCGTATATGCTGACGCGGGATACCGAGATGTCGTGATGCATCCTAACCTCGCGGGAATACTCGCGCACGAGGCGGTCGGTCACACGGTTGAAGCCGATTTAGTGCTCGGCGGTTCGGTCGCGGCGCACTGCATGAACAAGCAAGTCGCAAGCGAGCTTATAACCATGGTCGACTTCGCTCACACCCTGCCGGACGGCTCCTCGGCTCCCCTGCCGTTCTTGTCGACGACGAGGGCACGCCCACGGAGGACGCAATTCTCATAAAAGACGGCATTCTCAGAGGATACATGAACAGCCGAGAGAGCGCGGAGCATTTCGGAGTCAAGCCGCAGGGCAACGCGAGAGCTTATGCATTCTCGGACGAGCCGCTTATAAGAATGAGAAACACCGCAATTCTTCCCGGCAAGGACAAGCTCGAAGATATGATAGCTTCGATAGATGACGGATATTTTCTCACGGAGACCAACAACGGTCAGGCGGACACGACCGGAGAGTTCATGTTCGGCGTCTGCATGGGTTATGAGATAAAGCACGGCAAGCTCGGCAGAGCAATAAGAGACACGACAATATCTGGCATAGCGTTTGACATGCTCAAGACTGTCGATATGCTCTCAGATGACATGGTGTGGACCTGTTCGGGCATGTGCGGCAAGAAACAGCCGATGCCCGTGGGCATGGGCGGCCCTGCCGTCAAATGCAAAGTAAATATCGGCGGACGCTGAGAAAGGAGCGATGAAAATGACTGATATATATGAGATAGCAGAATACACACTCAAGGCGCTAAAAAATTGCGGCGCGGATGCGGCTCAGTGCATCGTCGACAGAAGCAAAAAAGATGAGCTGAACGTTGACGGCGGAAAATTCAGCCTGATGCGCTCCACATTCAACACGAGCATCTCGATGAAAGCAATAAAGGGCGGCAAAAAAGGCGTCACAAGCATAAATCAGGCGACAAAAGAAGCGATTGACGAAGCTGCGACTCAGTGCATCGCCGCGGCGGAATCTTCCGTTCCCGACGAAGCAGAACAGATAGCACCTTTCACTGCAAAAGCCGAATACAAAACCGGAGTTTTTGAGCCCGATCTTAACAAGTTGTTTGACAGAATAGAGGAATTCATGAGCCAAACTAAAAAAGAATATCCGAAAGTCATTCTCGAGCAGCTTATCTCCGACTATGAGCACAGCGAAAAGCTCTACATGAACACCAACGGAACAAGCCTCAGATATGAGCACGGCGAATACTCGTTCAACACGATGTTCTCCGCACATGAGGGTGAAAAAGCCTCGTCATTTAACGGATATTTCTGCGCGCTCGACAATCTCGACAAGCCGTTTATGGACGCAGGTATGCAGAGGCAGCTTCTCGAAGAGAGCGAAAAGCAGCTCAACACAGTCTCGCCGAGCGAAAAATTCGTAGGCAAGGTAATTTATTCCCCCGACTGTTTCAACGAGCTTTTGCAGACGGCGCTCGAAAATTTTGCATCATCCGGCGTGCTTATTGACGGCACATCTCCCTGGAAAGACGCGCTGAACACAAAAGTCGCGAGCGAAAAGCTGAATCTCAGGAGCGTTCCGCTTGACGACAAAACGGTGGTCGGTCAGCGTTTTACCTCCGACGGCTACCCTGCCGAGAACATGGACATTATTGTTGACGGCGTTCTCAAGACTTTTATTCTTTCGCAGTACGGAGCGAACAAGACCGGGTTCCCGCGCGCGCTCAATGGCGGCAATAACCTCGAAGTTCTCCCCGGCGACAAGACGCTCGAAGAGATGATCGCAGGAATAGACAAGGGTCTGATAGTCAACCGATTCTCCGGCGGTCAGCGTCGTCAAACGGCGATTTTTCCGGCGTCGCGAAGAACAGTTTTCTTATCGAAAAAGGAAAAGTCAGCAGTGCAGTCAGCGAGACGATGATAAGCGGTAACATTATCGACATGCTCAACAACATCGTCGCGATATCCAAAGAGCAGACCACGGACGGACTTCTTTCATGCCGTGGGCTGAATTCGACGGAGTCACGGTATCAGGCAAATAAGAAAAAATTTCCTGCGGCTTTTATGTATTTTAAGCCGCAGGATACACATAATGATACTGGCAGCCGGAGCTGATATTATTTCGGGCGCTTTTAAGTGAAGAAGCTATTGTTTATTGTCTTTTCAACAGCGCATTTCAGCATTTGCTGCCTTTGACGGAGTCGGAGCTCTGCGGGTGTGGTTGACAGCCCGCAGACCCGGCTCTTTCGCGTATATAAAAAGAGGAGCCTTTGGCGCGGTGTTCGTAAAACAGTTAAAGCCAAGCTGCAAAATGCAGCTTGGCTTTTATCGTTGTTCGCACTACATAGCAAGACGCTATGTATAGAAGTGCGCCCTTGGTATGCGCAGAAAAATGGAATCGAACAAATCCGTCATCCGAATCGATTATCTCGTTATTGATAGCGAAACGGGATTTCACTATGCTATATATCTCTCGTTGTTTTAAATTTTTTTGACTGCTTTTTTTGCTAATTTATATGCCAACTCTCTGGATTGGTCTACATCACCGGACAATTCCAGTATAATAAAGTCAGCAGCCTCTTTGACGCTCATGATACCGGTGTCTTGTGCTCTTTCGAAGGACGCACTCAAGCTTTTCCGAACATCATCGCCACTTATGTTAAGTTCGTCCAACAGTCGAAGCAATTCCGTTTTCTGATAAGGATAAAGTTGAATCTCTTCATAGTACCGATTTATCAATGTTTCTCTAAATTTCTTATCATAATTAAACGTCTTATAATTCACCAAAAGCTGCAATCCTGCGTGAATGTTAATCCTTTTAAATAAGTATTGGAAGTACATATCGGATGCATTTACATAAGATTTGCCTTCTTCTTCAATGAACAAACCCATCAAACGATAGCATTCACAATAACGACTTGTTGCAGCTGATCCTAAAGCAGGATCCTTTTGAAACTGGAAGAAAGCCTCGTTCATAGCCTTATTAAGCTGACCATAAATAATATCTCTGTACGGTCTTTTTGGCCCCTTAACAAATTCCTCGTTTACTGTCCAAATATTTACTCCTACTTCAGTAACATCATAATTGTGTTTTTCCAAAAAATACTGGATATATGGATTTGCTTTAAGTTCCTCAATTCCTTTTTCAGTAAGTTTCCATGTGCGTTCTTTAACCAAAGCACCCAATGCATCCTCCGAAACAGCTGACAACTGATCAACGATCTCCGCCTTTTTACCCTTGACAGATATGTTTAAAGTTGCCGCTATCTCTTTAAGTTCTGTTAGCTTAAATCCCGACAAGCAGTCCTTTGCGTTTCCTATGTCAATGAACATTCTATTATACAAATCCTTTAACATTTTTAAAGGATTAGAAATCTCATATGTGTGGGTCAAATAGCTTGGAAAGCAGGTTTCAGTCGTTTTGTACTTTTCTGCAAGCGAAAGCATAACAAGCTCACCCGGATACAGCCCGCATGCATCCGGTTTGCCTTTTAAGTGAAGCAAAGGAGTATTTGCACTTCCTTTGTTGATCTCTACATTTTTGATTTGAGATTGATTGTTGCTTGAAGATTTTTTCCCAAATAACGAAGAGAAAAAGGACATCTAATCACCTTATTTACTGTTTTTGTTAATATACCATGCGAAAACAATTATTGCAATACTATTCGCTCATAAGAAACGCCACAGCAAGACGAGTTGCTGTGGCGAAAACTGTTTTACGAGCACCCGCCTTTAAAGCCCCTCTTTTATCGTCTTTTAATATATTCAACGCCTATATTGTCATCGACAGCCGCCGAAGTATCGCTTTCATTTGTGCGTCTGAAGGTTATGTTTTCTAAATCGTTTACTGCCTTTGCGGTGTCCTCGGAACTTTTTTCAATATCCGTAGGACTACCGATTATCTGTTTTGCTCCGAAATTGTTTCTGACTCTCTGCATTCTTTGATCGGTCTGTCTTATAGACTTAAAAAATACGAGAGTCACCATAGCCGCAGAAGCTTTCACATTCGATAATTTTTCTATATCGTGATAAAGCTTCCAATAATATTTTATCAGCTTGCTCTTGCGCGTGGATGAAATGGAACCGGCGCGGACGCGGTAGCTTGCGAGAACTTCGTCGAGTCCGTAAGCGCGGTCGCAGTCGTGCATTATTTTAAGCCAAAGTGCAAAGTCGTTGCGCTTTTTTATATCGGGGACATAAAATTTCCCGAGCTTTTCTGCGTTATAGACAACAGTCAAATTGCCTATTGGGTCGCCCTGATAAAGCATTGAAGAATAATTTACGCTTTTCGGCGCGGAAATGACAACGCCCATATGCTCGCCGCGCTCGTTTATTTTTTCATATGCGGTGTATGTAAAATCATATCCCATTTGCTCCATGAAGCTTATCTGCCGGCTCAGCTTGTCCGGATACCAGATATCGTCGCTGTCGAGAAAGGCTATATAATCGCCACGCGCCGCATTTATCGCCCTGTTGCGCGCCGCCGCGGGACCGAGATTGATATCGGTTTCAAGCAGGTGTATTCTGTTGTCGTCTGCTGCCACACTGCGCACCGCATCAACTGTACCGTCCGTGGAATTGTCATCGGCAACGATAAGCTCCCAGTTACGGTAAGACTGATTCTGCACGGATCTTATACTCTCTGCGATATAGTCCGCGCAGTTATACGCCGGCATTATAATTGAAACCAGCTTTTCCACCACTCAAATCTCCCTTTTGCGGCTCTGCCGCACGCGCCCGATTGGCGCGTATGTTATGTCTACATTTTATCACATTTTGTCATGCTGTTCAACCGACAAAATCAGGCAAACTGTGGATTATTTGCGTGATTTTTCTGTCCACCCACAAAACGCCTATGTAAGACACCTAATATAATAGTACAACAAGCTATGCTCTTTTTCAACGCACATAATATACAAAAAAATACCGCCTGATTTTACATACAGATAAGTGCCCGCACGATATTGAAAAGCTTATGTTCATAGCGTATAATTGAATAAACCTATGTCAACGGAGGAGAAGATATGAAAAATCCGGCAAAGGCAAGCGATTTAAGTCTCATTGAGCCTGTCATAAGCAAATATAAAAACACCGCCGGCTCGCTTATAACCGTCCTGCAGGAGATTCAGGATATTTACGGTTATCTGCCGGAAGACGCGCTTTGTCATGCGGCAATCGGGCTGGGCATTGCCCCGGCAACCGCTTTCGGCGTTGCAACATTCTATGCACAATTTCGTTTCACGCCGGTCGGCAGATATTTTATAATGCTCTGTCAAGGTACGGCATGCCATGTCAACGGCTCCGAGATGATAGAGAAAGCCGTGTTTGAAACGCTCGGCATACATAACGGAGAGACAACGCCCGACGGGCTTTTCACACTGAAAACAGTCGCCTGCCTCGGCTGCTGCTCGCTCTCCCCTGTTATGATGATAAATTCCGAGACCTACGGCAGTCTGACTCCGCAGAGGGTCAAAGAAATAATCGCTGAAAAGGCAAAGGAGCAAACGCCGATGTATAAAATTAAAATCGGAGAAGGCAGCTGCGGTATATCGGCGGGAGCCGGAAAGATACATAAACTGCTCGACGAGAAGAACAGCGGAAATTATACGGTTCACTCGGTCGGATGCATCGGAATGTGCTTTCTTGAGCCTATTGTTGATATCTATAACGGCGATGCGCTCACAGCAAGGCTCGTTAAAGTAAGTCCTGATGATGTGGATAAAATCATAAGCTTCACGGAAAGCGGCAACATGTCGCAGATAAGCTCTCTTGTTATATCCGACGAGGACAAGGGCTTTCTCGAAAAGCAGACCAGGATAGCCTTGCGCGGGTGCGGAATAACCGAGCCGGAGAGCATTGAAGATTACGAAAAGTACGGCGGATACACGGCGCTTTCAAAAATTCTGAAAACAATGACATCCGAGCAGGTCATTGAAGAGATAAAAATTTCCGGGCTCGCCGGACGCGGAGGCGCGGGCTTCCCGACATGGTTCAAGTGGAACGCCGCAAGGCAGAGCACAGGAGACGAAAAATATCTGATATGCAACGCCGACGAAGGCGATCCTGGTGCATTTATGGACAGAGCTGTTATTGAGAGCGACCCGCACGCTCTGATAGAAGGTATGCTCATCGCGGCGTATGCTATAGGCGCAAAAGAGGCAATAGTCTATGTCCGCGCCGAGTATCCTCTGGCTATAAAAAGGCTTCGCAACGCAATTAAGCAAGCCGAAGAAAAAGGCTATATAGGCGAAAATATTCTTTCTTCCGACTTCTCATGCAGATTCAGAATCAAGGCAGGCGCGGGAGCATTCGTCTGCGGCGAAGAGACAGCTCTTATTGAATCCCTTGAGGGTCAGCGCGGTATGCCGCGCCTCAAGCCGCCGTTCCCTGCGCAGTCGGGATATATGAACAAGCCGTCGAACATAAACAATGTCGAGACATTCACAAATGTAACATGGATAATCAACAACGGCGGAGAGGCGTTTGCCGCTATAGGCACTGAGACCAGCAAAGGCACAAAAGTTTTTGCGCTGACAGGCAAGATAAAGCGCGGCGGACTCGTTGAAATACCGATGGGCAAGACGCTCAGAGATGTTATTTTTGATATCGGCGGCGGAATACGCGGCGACAAAAAGTTCAAGGGCGTTCAGCTCGGCGGCCCGTCGGGCGGATGTATCCCCGCGCAGCTTGCCGACACGGTTATAGACTACAAGGCTCTTTCGGCAACGGGCGCGATAATGGCTCGGGCGGAATGGTCGTTATGGACGAGAGCACCTGCATGGTGCGCATGGCAAAATTCTTTCTCGATTTCACAACGAACGAGTCGTGCGGAAGTGCGTTCCCTGCCGCATCGGCACTATGCGCCTCAGGGAAACTCTTGAGCGGATATGCCAAGGCAATGGCAGAGACGGAGATATCGAGCTGCTCGAAGAGCTGTGCGCTCAGATAAAGGACGGCTCGCTCTGCGGACTCGGTCAGACGGCTCCGAATCCCGTGCTCACCACGCTCAGATATTTCCGCGACGAATACGAGGCTCACATAAAAGAACACCGCTGTCCCGCTGGAGAATGTCCGGAGCTTATAAGCTATCACATAGACTCTGACAAATGCCGCGGATGCACGCTGTGCAGCAAGAAATGCCCGGTCGGCGCGATATCCGGAGAAGTAAAAAAGCCGCATAAAATAGACAGCGACAAGTGCATAAAATGCGGCAGCTGCAAGGTTGCGTGCCGCTTTGACGCGATATTTATAAAATAAGGAGGTGTGACGATGAAAGAGTATATTACATTGACCGTTGACGGGAAAAGCGTAAAAATCGAGAAAGGTTCGACACTGCTCGAAGCCGCAAGGAAGGCGGGCGCGGATATTCCGACTCTCTGCCATGACGAGCGGGTCAAGCCATACGGCGCATGCGGAATGTGCGTTGTAGAGTGCAAGGGCAGTCCGAAGCTGATGCGCTCCTGCGCCATTGAAGCCGCCGACGGAATGGAAATTATAACGGAGTCAGACAGAATAAACAGGGCGAGAAGATTCTCGCTCGAAATGCTGCTTTCGGATCACACCGGAGACTGCAAAGCCCCATGTTCTCTCGCCTGCCCTGCGGGCACGGACTGCCAGGGATACGTCGGACTCATTGCCAACGGAGAAAACGCACAGGCTCTGTCGGTAATAAAAGGCAGGATTCCCCTGCCCGCATCAATAGGCAGAGTATGTCCGCATCCGTGCGAGAAAAAGTGCAGACGCGGACTCGTTGAAGAGCCTATATCTATAGCCGCACTCAAGGCATATGCGGCAGACCGCGATCTTGAAAGCGGCAATATATTCATGCCTGAGGTTGCTGAACCGACGGGCAAAAAGGTCGCGATTATAGGCGGCGGTCCGGGAGGAATATCAGCGGCATATTATCTTGCGATAAAAGGACACGGCGTCACTGTTTTCGATATGATGCCAAAGATGGGCGGCATGCTCCGCTACGGCATACCGCAATACAGACTGCCGAAAGAAGTGCTTGACAAGGAATTGGCGCTCGTTGAAAAACTCGGCGTTGAGTTCAGAAATAATATAAAAATCGGCAGAGATATTTCTCTTGATACGCTTAACCAAGAATACGACGCGGTAATTGCCGCGCCCGGTGCATGGTCGAGCACAAAAATGCGGGTTGACGGCGAGGATGCCGAAGGAGTATTCGGCGGAATAGATTTCCTGCGTTCCGTGATACTTGGCTCACCCGTTGATATCGGAAAGCGCGTAGCCGTATGCGGCGGAGGCAACACGGCGATGGATGCCTGCCGCACGGCAGTCCGCTAGGTGCGGAGAAGTTTATATCATATACCGCCGCACCCGCGATGAGATGCCCGCAGATGCACTCGAAATCGATGAGGCACAGGAAGAGGGCGTAGATTTCAGATTTCTCACAAATCCCGATAAAATATTGACGCAGGACGGCAGGGTCTGCGGAATAAAACTTCAGATAATGGAGCTCGGCGAACCCGACGCGAGCGGCAGAAGAAAGCCGGTTCCGATAGAGGGAAAATTCGAAACTCTTGAAGTTGACAGCGTAATAATGGCTATCGGTCAGAGGCCGGAGCTCAGCGGATTTGAAGAGCTTGACAAGACCTCTCGCGGCACGATAAGCGCAGACGAGAGCACATTCAGAACGAATATAAACGGTATTTTTGCAATCGGCGACGCCACAAACAAGGGCGCAGACATAGCCGTATCCGCTATAGGCGAAGCGCAGAAGAGCGCGGTGGTTGTCGACAGCTATCTTCGCGGCAATATTATCGGCTACAAAAATCCGATACTTGTCAAGCGCGAAATAAACAAGAGCGACCTTGCGGACAGAGAACATATCGCGCGCGAAAGGATGCGCGTTCTCCCTGCAGAAGAGCGAAAACACAGCTTTGACGAGGTCGCACTCGGACTCACTGACGAGCAGGCGCGACGCGAGGCTTCGCGATGCCTTGAATGCGGCTGTCTCGACTATTACAGGTGCAAGCTCATAAACTATGCGAATAAATACAATGCTGAATTTGAGCGCTTTGCGGGTCAAAAATCACCTGCAAAGAAGGACACAGGGCACAAATACATCCTGCGCGACTCGGGCAAATGCATTCTCTGCGGACTTTGCGTGCGTGTGTGCTCGCAGGTCATGGGAGTCGGCGCAATCGGTCTTGCCGGCAGAGGCTTCACAACTGTTGTATCTCCGGAATTCTATAAATCGCTCGGGGATTCACAGTGTATCTCATGCGGACAGTGCGTATCTCTCTGCCCGACGGGCGCACTTGTTGAAAAAGTTCCGTTCCAAAAAGATGTTCCGCTCCGCGAAATTTGCACCGCGACGCACTGCACCGGCTGCGCCGCAAAATGCGCGATAAATGTTTTTTCGAACGGCAATTCGATAACGCGGTGCGAGCCGGCAAACGGAAATATCATCTGCACATACGGCAAGTTCGGCTTGAGCAAGCTCGCCAATGTGGGCAGACTGAAGGTCTGCAAATCAGGCGAAGAGACCATTTCTCTTGAACGCGCCGCGGAAATAATATCAGAGAAAACAGCTTGCTTCTCTCCCGCCGAGATTGCCGTCACGGTGTGTGAAAATATGACAGACAACGAGCTTGAAAAAGCCGCAGAACTCAGCCGAAAGCTCGGCTGCGCTCTTGTTGACATGGGCAATATTGACCGGGATATCAGCGCAGATAACTGCGAAAAATTTGAAAAAATCTTCGGCACGGATTTTTATATCGGTGCAAACCGTGAAAAGACTGTTTCTCTCGGCGCAGTTGATTCGGATGCGATTGATTTTTCAAAAATCAAGGCTGTTATCTCATTTGGCGGCAAGACTTTCGAGGGTAATTTTGATTTCGCCGCCGTGCAGTCGGCAAAAGAAACAGGCGATGTTTCTTTACCGTTTGCGTTGTCCGTTGAATGCGTAGGTACAATCGGCGAAGCAGATATTTCACCCGCGCTGAATCCGACATACAGCAATGAAGAGATAATCGACGCTATAACAGCAAAAGTAAAATAACTGCAGACGAGCCGCTATATTGCAGCGGCTCCGTTTTTTCATAAATACATACATAAATTCATAGTATACCACCGAGGTGATATTATGAAATCATCGCGGCTCAAGCCCTTGATATTCTTGGCTATTCCGCTCGCGGTCGGCGGTCTTGCGGCGCTGTTTTCGGCGGGCAGCATGGACAATTTTTCCGCATTGAATCAGCCGCCGCTCTCCCCTCCCGGATGGCTGTTTCCAATCGTCTGGGGCATATTATATATTCTCATGGGCACGGCATCGTATATAGTCTACAGCTCGGATGCGCCGGAGATAAGCAAGAAGAAAGCACTCGGACTTTATCTCGTCCAGCTCGGGTTCAATTTTCTTTGGCCGATACTGTTTTTCACTTTCGGGCTCTGCACCGCCGCGGCGATTCTTATTGTTATTCTCTGGGTACTCATTCTTCTGACGCTTCTGTATTTTTACAGAATATCAAAAGCCGCAGGCTATCTGATTATCCCGTATCTTTTATGGGTGACATTCGCGGCGTATCTCAACATCGCGATATGCATTATAAACTAAAAACAAACCTCCCGCAGACTTTTGTAAGCCACGCGGGAGGTGTTGATTTTATCAGAAATATTTCGGCAGATAATCGCCGTGAGCCTCAATGAGATCATCGCACAGGTGAACGATTTCATCTATCGACAGCTCGGATGAAGTGTGCGGATCGAGCATGGCCGCCTGATAGATATAATCTTTCTTCTGCGTCACAGCCGCCTCGATAGTGAGGAGCTGAACATTTATCATCAGATTATTCATTGCAGCAAGCTGAAGCGGCAGCGGCTCCTGACGGCAGGGCTGAATTCCGCATTTGTTCACAAGGCACGCGACCTCGACGCAGGCATCGTCCGGAAGATTGGGAATGAGTCCCCTGTTTATGACATTGCCGCCTATCTTATACGGAACGTCTGTAACGATGGCTTCCATAATATAAGAGGCATATTCCTTTGTGCGCTCATGCGAAACTTTGTCACGAATATAATTATCTTTCTCGTTCTTCCAGTTCTTTATCTGCTCGACACAGCGTCTCGGATATTCATCGAGCGGGATATTATATCTCTCGATAAGCTCGGGATACTTTGCCTTGATAAAAAAGTTATTATATTCGGCGTTGTGCTCGCTCGACTCGGTGCAGTAATAGCCGAAACGTCTTATATATTCGAATCTCACGAGGTCGTTATGGTCTGTAACGCCGCTTTCGAGCACTGCTGCAGCTCTTTTTCTTATCTCGGGATAGAGATCTGTGCCGTCCGCATCCTCTATTTCAAGCAGCCAGCCCATATGATTTATTCCCGCGATGCGCTCGCGGATAGGCTCGCTGTATTTGATATCAAGCTTATCGAGAAGTCCTCTCGAACAGGTCTGCACAGAATGGCAGAGCCCGACCGACTTCACACCGGAATATCTGCCGAGCCAGCCGGCAAGCTGAGCCATGGGATTGGTATAGTTAAGGAAATATGCGTTCGGGCAGACTTCTTTCATATCGTCGGTGAAATCCTTGAGGACGGGAATAGTGCGCAAAGCTCTGAAAATTCCGCCGATGCCGTTTGAATCCGCGATAGTCTGGCGAAGTCCGTATTTTTTCGGCACTTCGAAATCGATTATCGTGCACGGATCGTAGAGACCGACCTGAATGGCGTTTATAACAAAATCAGCCCGCGAAGCGCGTCCTTGCGCTCTTCAACGCCGAGATATTTGCTGACCGACGCACGGTTCTCGTTTATATTCCTATTGAGCGCCGTGACCATGAGATAAGACTCTTCGAGTCTCTCGGGATCGATGTCATACAGCGCGATATCGCACTCGCGCAGAGCGGGAGTGAGCATAATATCGCCAAGGACATTCTTTGCAAACACGGTGCTTCCGGCACCCATAAAAGTTACTTTCATAAAGGACCTCTTTTCTGTTGTTTTTTATCCGCTTTTATTATAACTGCTGTTTTTCCCGATGTCTACATATATTTAAACTCCGCCGCAATTTTGCACGATCTGCGGCGGAGTTTCTGTTCAGTTGAAAATCACCTTGCGATTTTATTTGTCATCGTAAGGGCTGCCTTTTGTTACGCCCGTTGTTCCGAAAACGACGAGCACGACCGCTAGAGTCACGGTTATCACCCACGGTCTGATATCGCCGCCGTCGAAAGCCATAACAAAGAAAGCCACTATAGCCGCAACACCTATCAAAAGCTGAGCGGCAGACGCTATCTTGTACCAGTAATTTTCATAATTATCCCTCAACTGAATTTCCGGGGTTTAGTATAGCACAGTGATGAAGCGGGTTCAATGAGTTAAAAGGCAAAAACAGCAAAAAATTTTGAAAAAATGATGATTTATCCATCAGTATATGTATTTCCGGTCATTAAAATTATTGACAATATATCTGACCACTGCATCGTGAAACTCGTCCGGTGCGGACATATTTTTCCATATGTTTTTATTCGCTTTATTGACACTTTCATACATCTGCTCAAGCTGCTCATCGTTTAGAGGTAGGTGAACTCCCGAAAAATACTTTTCAATGATATCAGAAATAACATCCGCTATCTTATCGGCGCCGATTTCGCGCAGGGAATCGATTATCTTATATACTCGTTCAGATGCAAGAAGCTCCTGAACATCATCAACAATGTCGTTCCAAAATTCGAGGCAAAGCGCCAATGTCTGTTCATTGTGGGGCAACCGTTCAATATTTTCATTAAAAATCGCATCAAAAAGCTTGTCAAAATGAAATGACGGCAACTGCTGCATTTGAGCATCTGCGCAAATATAAAATTCGCAATGCGCTTCTGTTCTCCAACCGCCTCGAGTTCTTAACACAAGATTATATTCTGCTTTGTTTTCGTTGCGAATAACTGCATTTTGTTCAAAAGATCCACCGTCTATATAATATATCTCAGCCCTCGGAACTTCTGCTGAAATGGTCCTACCGTTTTTTAACACACCTACATACTGACCGTTGATATAAATTTTATATGGCAAAAGACTATCTGCAAGGTCGGGTTTTCTTTGTATGTTGAAACGCACAGTTTTTTCTAAAAAATTTTTTGCCATTTTATTCTCTCCATTTGTTTTTTCACTAATGAGGAAAATTTGTGATAGTTTCTTTTCGGAGTTTACACGATTGTTTATGTTATAACTTTACACGATTTTTGTTTTTTGCAGTTTATACGATTTTTGTTCTAATCTTTTTCTGTTTTCCTTTGACAAAAAATAGAAGCCGAAAGCCCTTATGTATCAAGGCTTTCGGCTTTGGCGGAGAGCAAGGGATTCGAACCCTCGAAACGCTTTTGACGTTTACACGATTTCCAATCGTGCTCCTTCGACCAGCTCGGACAACTCTCCGTATCTGCAATCAAATGCTCGTATATTATATATGACCACGCCGCAAAAATCAATCTTTTTTTCAAAAATCCTGAACTTTTTATTTTTGCACTCCCCGCTTATCGAATAAACCGGGGTTTGCGTGGAATCAATATAATATGTAAATCAGCAAATTTTACCTGTTTTTTACTCTACTGTATTGAACCCGGAGATGAAATATAATATAATGGATTTGATTAATATAAAATGGAATGAAGGGATATCCATGAGAAAGACGAAGATTGTATGCACGATAGGGCCCGCCAGCAGCGACCCGAAAGTATTCACCGAAATGTGCAAAGCGGGTCTCAATGTTGCGAGGCTCAACTTCTCCCACGGCACCCATCCGGAGCAGCTTGAAAAGCTCAATATGGTAAAAAAAGTCCGCGAGGAGCTCGATCTCCCGATAGCAATAATGCTCGACACGAAGGGACCGGAATACAGAATCAAGACTTTTGAAAACGGCAAGATAATGCTCAACGACGGCGACGAGTTCTCGTTCACCACAGAAGACATAGTCGGCGATCAGAGCCGCGTCAGCGTGACCTATGCGGGACTTGTCGACGATATTTCAATCGGCGACCGCATACTCGTCAACAATGGACTTGTGATTTTCGAGGTAATCGGAAAGACCGATACAGATGTAAAGTGCAAGGTCATAGCCGGCGGCGAGCTTTCAAACAGAAAGAGCATGAGTTTTCCGAACAAGGTGCTCAATCAGGTTTATCTCAGCGAGCAGGACAAGGACGATCTGCTGTTCGGTATTCAGAACAATGTTGACTACATCGCGGCATCGTTTGTCTCATGCAGGCAGGATCTTATAGACCTCAAGGAGTTTCTGCACGCGAACGGCGGCGACGGCATAGACATAATCGCAAAAATCGAGAACCGCACGGGAATAGACAACATCGAAGAGATATGCGAAGAGTGTGACGGAATAATGATAGGCCGCGGCGACCTCGGCGTCGAAGTCCCCTTCACTGAGCTTCCCGCGCTTCAGAAATATATAATCACAAAGTGCCGTCTGCTCGGCAAGCGCGTTATCACGGCGACCGAGATGCTCGAATCAATGATAACCAATCCCCGCCCGACGAGAGCGGAAATTTCCGACGTTGCGAACGCTGTCTACGACGGCACGAGCGCGGTCATGCTCTCCGGCGAATCAGCTGCGGGCAAATATCCTGTCGAGACAGTCCGCACGATGGCGGAGATAGTCGAAGAGACAGAGAAGCACATCCATTACGCCAAGCGTTTCCGCAACAATGATTTCAAGATAAAGAACCGCGTCGACGCAATATCACACGCGACTTGCGGGATGGCTATTGACATAAAGCAAAAGCGATAGTTGTTGCATCTATATCCGGCATGACGGTGCGCATGGTGTCGCGCTTCAGAGCACCTACGGATATAATCGGAATGGCGACGAACAGAGCCGTTTGGTATAAGCTCGCGCTCTCCTGGGGCGTTATGCCCGTACTCAGCGAGAAGTTCGACTCGACCGATGTTTTGTTCTATCACGCGCAGAAAGTTGCAAAGGACGCACTCAACCTCAAGCCCGGCGATAATATCATAATGACCGGCGGCGCGATAAACGGGAAGTCGGGCAACACCAATCTGATAAAGATAGAGACAATAGAATAAAGACAAAAATAATCTCCCCTGCTTCGGCAAGGGAGATTTTTTACTGCAAAAAGCACCTGTACCAATTACGATACAGGTGCTTCTGTATTTTTTTAGAAATCCGCAGAACCGGTAGTTCTCGGAAACGGGAGCACGTCACGGATGTTCGAGATACCCGTGAGGTACATGACCAGTCTCTCGAAGCCGAGGCCGAAGCCGCTGTGCTTGACTCCACCGTAGCGGCGAAGGTCGAGATACCACCAATAATCCTTGGGGTCGAGTCCGAGTTCTTCGATACGCTCGGTGAGCACATCCAGTCTCTCTTCACGCTGCTGCCGCCGATTATCTCGCCGATGCCCATAACAAGCAGGTCGACCGCCGCAACGGTCTTTCCATCATCGTTCAGGCGCATATAGAAAGCCTTAATCTCCTTGGGATAATCTGTAACGAAAACGGGGCGCTTGAAGATACGCTCGGTCAGGCAGCGCTCGTGCTCTGTCTGGAGGTCGCAGCCCCAATAGACTTTGTAGTCGAACTCGTCGTTGTACTTCTCGAGCTCTTTGACGGCGTCGGTATAAGTGACGCGCGCGAAATCAGAACTGACAACGGAATGAAGCCTCTCGAGCAGACCCTTATCAACAAACTTGTTGAGGAACTCGAGCTCAGACTTGCAGCTCTCCATAACATAGGAGATGACATACTTTATCATCGCCTCTGCGAGCTCCATATCGTCCTCAAGATCGGCAAAAGCAATCTCGGGCTCGATCATCCAGAACTCCGCAGCGTGGCGTTGAGTATAGGACTTCTCGGCTCTGAAAGTAGGACCGAAAGTATATATTTTGCCGAAAGCGAGAGCCATCGCCTCGCCCTCGAGCTGACCGGAGACGGTAAGATAAGCGGGCTTCTCGAAGAAATCCTGCTTGAAATCAACTGTGCCGTCCTCGTTCTTCGGCGGGTTTGCGATATCAAGAGTCGTCACCTTGAACATCTCGCCTGCGCCCTCACAGTCGCTGCACGAAATGAGCGGAGTGTGGGCATAGATAAATCCGCGCTCATTGAAGAACTTGTGGATAGCATAAGCGGCGGTCGAGCGAACACGGAAAGCCGCGGAATAAATATTCGCTCTCGGGCGCAGATGCGCTATCGTTCTCATATATTCGAGAGTGTGGCGCTTTTTCTGAAGCGGATAATCGGGGGTCGACTGACCCTCGACCTCAACTGAAGAAGCGTTGAGCTCGAACGGCTGATTCGCCTGGGGAGTCAGGATAAAAGTACCCGTAACTCTGACAGCCGCGCCGACATTCAGCTTGACTATATCCTTATAGTTTTCAACCTTTGCGCTCTCGAAAACAACCTGCAGGCTCTTGAAGCAGCTGCCGTCGTTTATCTCCATAAAGCCTATCGCCTTTGAGTCACGGAGGGTCTTGATCCATCCGCAGACTGTCATCTCCTTGCCGCCGAGCTCTTCGTATGAGCTGAACAGCTTTGAAATTTCAAGCCTTTCCATTTATATGTCTCCTTTGCTTATGACTCATAATTATAAATGATATCAAAAGCGGAATTGAAAATCAATAGCGAAGGCTCTATTTATTCAAAATTTTCCGGCGCAGGGTCGGGTTCGATGTCTATGGGGTCCGCCGAACCCCTGTCTTTATCTATATTATAAACAAACTGCGTGATAATAACTGTCAGTGCGACGCCGACGGTCATGACTATGAGGTACATATTTGATGTTCAAAGCCGTCTGTGCAGTCTGGTCTGCACCGAGCTTTCAACATATCCGCAGGCCGCGAGCATAACTGCGGAGAACGCCGAGCCGAGACCTGAGCGAGCTTGCGGAAGAACGAGAACAGCGCATAGAGCGAACCCTCATCGCGCTTCCGGTCTTTTCATACTGATAGTCGATGCAGTCAACGACCATAGCCCAGAGGATAATTGTGAACACTGCGTTGCTCGTATAGAGAAGCATAAGCGCACCTATATAGAGGAACAGCGAGCTCTTCGCCTCGGGCGCCATGGGAAGCAGGCACGAAACTATACCCGCGACAACGCTTATAGATGAAGATATGACGACCAGCTTTTTCTTGCCTATCTTTTTTGTTATTCTGCCGATGAAAGGCATGATAACAACAAGAGGCAGATAGGAGACAATATTGACAGCCGCCAATATCTGAGTGTTATGGAAATAGGACTGGAATATAATGCTGTTGACCGAGGTCATTGACATGAAGCAAATGACCTGGATGAACGAAACAGCGGTTATTGCGAGCAGCGGACGGTTTGTGAAGAAGCCCTTGACCGCCTTGAGATAGCTCATCTTCTCTGTCTTGTCGTGTGCTTCGACAACGACACGCTCGGTCACGAGCAAGCGAACAAGCATGAAGCCGATGAAGCCTATAGCCGAACAGACAAGCGCAACATAAACCATTCTTGAACCGATGAGGTTGTTGTCCTTATCATAGACGATAAGGGGCAGAAGCATTGCAAACACCTGTGCGAGACCTGCGCCTATCGATCTGAAAGTCGAGAGATTCGTGCGCTTCGAGGGGTCATTGGTAATGCACGAATGGAGCGCGCCGTAAGGCACGTTTGCCATTGTATAAGCAACCGACCAGATGCAATAAATAACAAGGCAGTAGATGACCTTGAAGATATAGCCCATAGAGGCTATCGGCATAAACGAGAGCGTGGTGAAAATTATCAGCGCGCTGCCGCCTATGGTTATCCACGGCATGAACTTGCTGCCCTTGCCTATGCGGACATTATCGACCATTCCGCCTATCAGCGGGTCGTTTATAGCGTCCCATACTTTTCCGACAACGATTATCCAAGCCCAGTCGCTGAGCCTGAGTCCGATATACTGGGTATAGAACAGCATGAGATAGTTCGTTATCAGCGCAAAGCTCATATTGCAGCCGAAATCGCCCATCGCATAGCCGAAATAATCCCGCATACCGAACGGTCTTGTTTTGTTTTGTGCAGCCATGATACAAATATCCTTTCGCAAGATATATTTTTAGTCAATTATAATATAAGAGCATATCAAAAATCAATATTCAAAATGTATTTTACCGTAAAATTTTGAAAAAATACCGCAGCAGGCATTGACTTTTAAACGGCGGCATAGTAGAATTATTGACTGTTAAAGGCTATGAAGAGGAAAAGTAGGTTTTTATGCCGGCAGAGAGATGAGACGGTTGGTGCAAGTCTCAGCGGCAGAGACTCCGAACCCGCCCCGGAGCCGCAGTGTCAAATGCGCTGACGCATTCCGGCGTTATTGGAAAAGACGGTTTTCGTCGCTTTGAGAGCGGACAGTATTTGTCCGAACTTGGGTGGTACCGCAGACTTTATAGTTTGTCCCAGGCTTTTGAGCCCGGGACTTATTTTTTTGAAAGGATGAAAAGAAAGATGAAACTTGACAAGCTTGTCGGCGAAAGATTCAAAGAGAAGCCTCCGACTGCGTTATCGACAGCCACGCGCTCATGCTGCGCGGCGGCTATATGAAAAACGTTGCCAACGGCATCTATTCGCAGTTCATGCCCCTGCGCCGCATAACGAAGAAAATCGAGGATATAATCCGCGACGAGATGGACAAGATCGGCGGACAGGAGGTGCTGTTCCCGGTAGCTCTCCCCGCTTCGCTCTGGGATGAGTCCGGCAGATACGAGAGCGTCGGCAGCGAGCTTCTTCGCTTCACCGACCGCAACAATGCGCGCATGGTGCTCGGCATGACTCACGAGGAAGCGGCGGTTCAGCTCGTGCGCGACTACGCCAACAGCTACACCAAGTATCCGTTCATGATATATCAGATTCAGACGAAGTTCCGCGACGAGGGACGCCCGCGCGGCGGACTTATCCGCGTTCGCGAATTTACGATGAAGGACGCTTATTCGTTCCACACCTCGCAGGAGGATCTTGAAAAGTACTATCAGGAGTGCTACGACGCATATAACCGCATATTTGCTCGCGCAGGCATTCCCGAGGTCATAACGGTCAAATCAGACTCCGGCATGATGGGCGGCAGCATCTCCCACGAGTATATGCTTCTGACCCCCGTCGGCGAGGATTCGATAGCCGTCTGCTCCGAGTGCGACTACCGCGCAAACATGGAAGCAGCGCAGAGCATTGTCGAAAATAAAGCTGACGATGTACTCGAAGAGCTCAAGAAAAAATACACGCCTAACATTCACACCATCGAGGACATCTGCGAGTTCCTCCACTCCCCGCTTGAAAAGTCCTGCAAGGCTGTTGTATATCAGAAGAACGCGACGGACGAATATGTTGTTATCTTTGTCCGCGGCGATCTTGACATAAACGAAACGAAGCTCACAAACCTGCTCGGCGAGGCGGTTCATCCCGCAGTTATCACCGAGGAATGCGGGCTTCATGCAGGCTTCATAGGTCCCGTCGGTCTGCCGGAGAACATGACGGTTCTGTTCGACAACTCTCTCAAGGGTGCCACTAACCTCTCCTGCGGCGCGAACGAAGAGAACCACCACTATGTCGGTCTCAACATTCCGCGAGATGTCGGCGAGGTTGAATATAACGACCTTGCGAAGATAGTTGACGGCGGTATCTGCCCGCAGTGCGGCAAGCACACGATAAAGATATCCCGCGGCATCGAGGTCGGCAATATATTCCAGCTCGGCACGAAATACACAAAGTCGATGCACATGACCTATCTTGACAAGGAGGGCAACGAGCAGTACCCGATAATGGGCTGCTATGCATCGGTGTCGGCAGACTCGCCGCCTCCGTCTGCGAAGTTCGCCACGACGATTACGGCCCGATCTGGCCGATAACGATAGCTCCGTGGCAGGTACATCTGTGCTGCCTGAGAGCGGACGATGCAGAGGCGAAAGCGCTCGCGGACAAGCTCTATGACGAGATGCAGAAAGACGGCATCGAGGTTATTTACGACGACAGAAATGTGCGCCCGGGCGTTATGTTCTCTGACGCAGACCTGCTCGGTTGCCCGGTCAGAGTTGTTGTCAGCCCGAGAAACCTTGCCGAGGGCTGCTGCGAGGTCATGACCCGCACGAAGAGCATCAACGAGAAGGTTGCCGTTGATGACGTTATCCCGCAGGTCAAGAAGATGATCAAGGATATGTTCGACGAGCTGAACAAGTAAGATAAAATGAAGCAAATCCCCGAAAGCCGTTGTGGTTTCCGGGGATTGTTGTTTTTAATTTTTCAGATCAGAATGCGAAGTACTTTTTGAGCATCTTTTTCATTCTGCCGTTCATTACGGTCAGGGTGTTTATCGCATCCTGCTTTTCGTCTTCGGTGCCATATATCGCCTGTTTCATGAGTCTGCCCTCTTCAAAGCAGGCATCGTCATGGATGGGGAAATAATTCTTGAGCAGGAAGCAGCCGTAGCGGACATATCTCATCTCGCCGACGAGCCTGAACTCCTTGCTTATCGTGTCGACGGCAACGCTCCTGAAATTCCTTATCGAATCGATAAGTGCTTTTCGCTCGTTTTCTGGCGAGAACACTATTGTCGAGCAGATATATGCGCCCTTGTTTTCGGGAGTGCAGGAGTGGCTGTCCGTGCTGCCGACAACGGGATATTTGAATCCGCGTGCTCTGTCCTCATAATATCTCACGGTCTGATAGCCGTTTTGTTCAAAATATCGCTCGCCGCCGAGCACTTCAAAGGCATCGAAAATCTTATTTTCAACAAGCCAGTCGTTGAGCGCATCTGACACATGGAATGCTTCGCCGGTTATCCATGTCGGATGCGGGAATATTCCGAGTCCGCCCGCTTTTCTTATCTCGTCATAGAGCCATTTGAGCACCGCCGCGTCATTGCATCGACATTGTCGGGAACTTTTATATCCTTGGCGAGTGCGGTCATCTTAGCGGCGAACTCCTCCTGAGTCATGACATCGGGGCAATCGTCTCTTATTGCACGGACTTTTTATCCTTGCCGACTTCTTTGACCGCCACATCCTCGACAAGCGAGTTGATGCTGTATTCGCCGCCGAAATTTATTGTATGCGGGTCGACTCTGAAGCCGTTTATCGCGGGAAGATGCACCTCTTCACCGGGCACGAGATTGAACTCTGTCGGGATATTCTTGAAAGCTTCAATAGCTCTGAGTGACGGATAGTAGCGGCGATGGTCGGTTATCGCGAGGAAATCATAGCCATAAGAACGGTAAGTTGCGGCGACATTCTCGGGATCGTGCGAACCGTCGGAGAGGTTCGTGTGCATATGCAGATCGCCTATAAACGGATACATACCGACGAGATCACCGGAGACGGCATAGACACAGAAAGTGAAGCTTTTCTTATCGCCATCGGCGTTTTCGCCCTCGATGCGGATGTGATATTCGCCCTCATGCGGAAATGTTATAGAAATATCAAGTCCGTTTTCTTCGTTTGCGGTCACATCGAGTTCTTTTCTGAAAGCGGACGCCGGGGCGTGTTCGATATGTCCGCCGTCGAGCCATGTTATCGCTGCCTCATACACGCTGCCTGCGGGGAAAAAGTTATCGCCGCCGAAGGGGCGGATATGTATAGTGCTCTCCTTTTCGGTCCCGATGACCTTCGGGAACACATCGTAAGTCCAAAGTTCGCTTCTTCTGACAAAATCTGCCATCTCATACTCTCCTTTACGAAAAATTTTATTAATTTATGATAGCATAAAGCAGCCGAAAAAACAATCAAAAGAACAGAAAATATTAAAAGGGTCTGTCACATCCGAACAGACCCTTTTCTTTAATATCCGCTGTCGTCGTAGACATAGCCCTTAGATTCGAAATACGAAATCGATTCGTTGCCGTCCTTAACTGTGAATACATATGTGCAGTCGCCCGCAAAATATATATTTCTGCCCCGAAAAGCGAGGTCAGATACCGTATATTATCGCAGAACCTGGTCATTACGGTAAATCTGCCCTGTGGCGCCAAGAGCTTCTCGGCTCGGATGTTGGCATAGATGCTTCTGTCATCGTTTATCAGATGGTGCGCACCCTGCAGATACTTGCAAGAGAGCAGATTCTTTCCGTAGAGTGCTATAAGCGCCTCGCCGTTGGATTCCTCCGCATCGCCGAGAAAAATCACGGACGCGTCGTCGAATATTATCTGAAACACGGTGGTGGTCTCGTTCATGCCGCGATATGCGCCGCCGTCCCTTGCCCGGATAGACAGCGGAAGTATATCCTCGTGTGTTGTAAGCACCTCAAGATACGAGTCCGGAAAATGTACCGTCTGCCCCGTATGCAGTTTCAGATATTTTGCGTTAGGCGCATATTTCTTGAGTCTCTCGCGGAGCCTGTCCGTACAGCCGCTGCTATAATCCAAAAGCGTTCTTGACGGAAAGTTGAACATAACCCTCTCGACGCAGAGAACGTCCTTCTCGCGCTTGAGCAGCTTCGTAAACACATCCATATGGTCATCGTGGTTATGGGTGCAGATCCATGCGGCAACGCGGATTTTCCCGCCCTTTTCGGTATTTGTCAGATCCTCAAGGCGGCGCATAACTCGTCGCAAGCCTCCTCTGTTGCCTGCTCTATCTCGCCGCCGTCGATTATTATAACCGAGTTGTCGCGCAGTCTCAGCACATAGAGCATTCCGCAGTCGCAGCTGTGATAGCGAACCATTGAGCCGTATTTTAGCGAAAACTGCATGAGCGCCGTATCTCCACGCACATCCGGCTCGTTGTCGTTCATCTCGGAAAGCGGACAGCTTGCGTTATCGATTATCACCCTCGCCTGCTCCGCTTCGCGGGTAAAATAGGTGTATATGATTCTGTTTTCTTCGGCAAACTCCGAAAAGATATTGCCGTTTATTTCGCGGTGAAACGTCTCCTTTCGACCCGTGTTCGCGAGCGCCGAGAGAAAATCGCGAAACATTTTCGGCGTAACGCCGTCCAAAACGACCATATACGAGTCGTCCGCGCCGCCGCTGACGCTGTCCTCAAGCTCAAGTCCCGCGCCGCAATTTACGGGCTCGCACACCTTTGTTCCGAACGCCGGAACACCGATAGATTCAAAAAATTCGCTGAAATTCATCTTATTCTCCTCATGATAAAATCTATCCGATGACAATTATATATGCCTGAAGACGCAGTGTCAAACATTATTGAAAAAAAGCCGAAAATGACTGTAAAAAGAGAGAAATATATGATAATATAAAGGCGTATTAATCCGGCTCGGATGCCGGAAATATTGAGCCGGAGGTAAATAAAAATGCTGAAAGTCGCACTCGTCGGCGTTGGCGGAATAAGCGGAGCGCACATCCCCGCATGGGAAAGCATGGACGACGCCGAGCTTGTCGCAATATGCGACATCCGTCCCGAGAGAATGGAAAACTATCCAGACAAACGCCATTACACCGATTTTGATGAAATGCTTGAAAAAGAGGATGTTGATATTCTCGACATCTGCCTGCCGACATTTCTGCATGCAGATTTTGCGGTCAAGGCGATGGAGAAAGGCATCAATGTCATATGCGAAAAGCCCATATCGCTCAAGCGCGAGGATGTTCAGAGGGTATATTCGACCGCTAAAAATAACAATGTCTGCTTCATGATAGCACAGGTGCTCAGATTCTGGCCGGAATACGAAGTTGTCAAAAGCATATACGACAGCGGCAAATACAGAAAATTGCTTTCTGCATCGATGCGCAGGCTCGGCGGGATACCCAAATGGAGCTGGGACGATGGATGAGAGACGAGAAGCGCAGCGGCCTCGTGCCGTTTGACCTGCATATACACGACCTCGACTTCATTGTATATGCATTCGGAAAGCCCGAAAAATGCACTGCAAGGAGAGTAAAACGACCCGAGCAGGACTACATAACCGCGACATATGATTTCGGTGATTTCTTTATTTCAACCGAAGCCGCTTGGTTTGCGGGACGCTACCCGTTCTCGGCGCGCTTCATGTTCCAGTTCGAGGATGCCGTTGTGACCTGGGAGAACGACGAGATGACAATATATGAGTCCGACGGCGCGGAACTTCACCCAGTGACACAAGACGGAGAGGACACCGGAGACATTGGACTGCCCAAGAGCAACGCATATGCAAACGAGATTCGCTACTTTGCGGACTGCGTAAAGAGCGGCGTTTTCCCGGACAAAGTCAAGCCCGAAGAGCTCGAAACGGTAATTGACATACTCAAAGCTATCTAAATTAAGCTGAAAGCCGCCGGATAAACCGACGGCTTTTCAGTGTGTTATACGTGGCGACAAAAATTAAAAAGTTGACAACTGCATTAAATATTGAAGTTCTCGCAGACTATGGAATTCAACTGTTCCGCTATTTTTTCAAACGGCTGATTCAAGTCGAGCGTTTTAACGCTTATCCGGTTTCCGCTCATCATATACGAGCTGTCGGGTTGGATATCCTCATCGGTCGCGGCATACAAAAGCATACCAGAAACGCTGTGCTCTTTATCGCCGAACTCGGCATCTTTGTTCTTCACATAAGTGAATATCTGATACAAATTGCCGGAATGCAGAGTGTGAACATCATACTGCACCTGCGTGGTGTGAGTATAATATTTGGCATCGATTATCAGAACATCGCTGCCTTTTGTCAGCATAATATCGCTCTGCATTGAAGGAAGCATCGTTCCGATTCCGTCATCCAACGCCCACGGAATTTGTGATGCTCTCGCTGTTACTTGCGGACACTCTTTTGCATAATATTCGAGTATAAACTTTTCATACAGACGATTCATGCGCTGTTCGTCAACAAACGAAGCTAATTTATACTCGCCAGAGTCTGTTGTCAGCAGCATTCCCTCAAGAATAAGCCGGCAAAGACTGATAAGCATACGATAGGTATTGTTGTTTCTTTGAAAATAAATTGAAGACCAGCGAACAGAGACGGGATCAACAGTATCGACTCCGGAGAAGAAAAGCATTTCTTTTTTCAGCTCGTCTTTGTACTTCTGTTCCACTTTTGCATGGCGGAGCAGGAGCATGACCGTTGTTTTCAGAATCTGATTCAGCAGATTGTTTTCGGATAGCTCGTCATATTCACAGGTCAGCACCCGCTTTCTCGCAAGGTGATCCCGTATCGTTCCGGGCATATCAATCTTCCCGCGGACAACGGCAATATCCTCTTTTTTATCAATATATTCCCGATAAAGCCCTTGTTTCAGCTGCCTTCCGATACCTTTTGCGAGAATCGCCGCAAAGAGATTATGTATATTCTCAAACTCTTCGACAGCTATATCTTCATATCCGCCCTGATTCAGAATTTCAAAGGCATACGCGAGCATATAATATATGTTTTTTATGAAGATGCTCTTATCTTTGATCATTGAAACACACCCTGCAAAATGTTCTTCCAACGCTGGAATTCGTTCTCGTCATCAAACCAGTATTCGCTGAGCATAGGCAGGATATCGTAATCGACGACCGAATGGAGCCATTCATCCGTGCAGACATCTCTGCCGCAAAAATAGCTGTGTCCGATGCAGAATCCCCTGCCCAGAGATTTATCTGCGGCTATTTTGCGGTTGAGTTCTTTTACTTTTGATATGAGTTCATCCAAAGTTTCGCTGTTCAGACCGTTCTGATAGCTAATAAAGCCCTGAGAATCAAAGCCCGGCTCAATTTCAAAGAAACTGAAGCGGCGGCGCAGCGCATAATCAATCATAGCAAGGCTTCGGTCGGCGGTATTCATCATGCCGATAATATAAAGATTTTTCGGTACAGAAAAGGGCAATCCGTTATATGCCAACGTCATTTTTGTACCTCGGTAATCTTTTTCAATCAGCATCAGCAGCTCGCCGAATATCTTGCTCATATTGCCGCGGTTTATCTCGTCTATAATAAAGAAAAACTCTTTATCCGGCTGATTTGCGGCCTTCTGACAGAAACGATAAAAAATACCGTATTTCAGTTCAAATCCGTCCTCGACAGGCTTATATCCCATCATAAAGTCCTCGTACGAGTAGTTCTGGTGGAACTGGACAAACTCGATTCTGCTGTCGTCTTTTTCGCCCATCATCGACCACGCCAAACGCCTCGCGGCAAAAGTTTTTCCGACTCCGGGCGCGCCCTGCAAAATTATATTCTTTTTGTTGCGAAGAACATTGACGAGTGTTTCGTAGCGTTCTTCGGTCATATATACTTCGTTTAGAAAATTGTCCTTTGTGTAAGTCGGAAGATGAG
>ENA-OQEN01000002-OQEN01000002.1-human-gut-metagenome-genome-assembly--contig:-NODE-2-length-80055-cov-3.471862_pt1 | contig 80055 bp, 94 predicted proteins | sample MGYA00242791_ERZ504627 | MGnify/ENA primary metagenome ERZ504627 (study PRJEB26092, sample SAMD00036316) | human gut metagenome | host: Homo sapiens | study: EMG produced TPA metagenomics assembly of the... | reverse complement strand
CGTATAAAATCATCAATAACCGCCTGAATCCGTCCATATTTGTCCTTGATTCCGGTATTTAACTTTCCGTCCGAGAAGGTTCCGGCACCGCCCTCGCCGAAGGATACATTGGAATTCGCACAGATCGGTGTCTCTCCCTGCCAGAAGCCTTCAACATCCCTTGTCCGTTCTTCCACACACTTTCCACGCTCATATACAATCGGTCTGTATCCGGCACATGCTAATTGTAACGCCGCAAAATATCCCGCCGGACCAGCGCCAATAATAACTGGGCGATATATGGACACGTCCGTTTTCTCGTTACAATCGTCTCTGCATCGATGCGGAAATGTATATTTCTCATCTTTAGTTAACATAATATTTTTATTGTCTATTATGTTGCGAGGAAAATCCTGTGATCGTTCAAATTCCACATCAACCGTATAGATATGAAGCAGATTTCCCTTGTCTCTCGCATCTAAGGATTTCCGAACGATCTGATATGTATACGGATGATTCGTCCTGAGCGTCTTCTGTATTTTCTTTTTTAAAGCGCTTGTTTCGTCTTTTTGTACTGGTATCTTAATCTGGTTAATTCTTATCATGACATGCTCTCCCTGCGCGTAATCCTGTAAGTAACGCAAACGTCAGATTATATCCGCCGCAATCTCCATCAATGTCCAACATTTCTCCCGTCGCATACATTCCGGGATGTCCCAGACATTCCATCGTCTCTGGCTGAATCTCAGTCAGTCGGATTCCACCTGCGGTTACCTGCGCCTGTTCATAGTTTTTCAATGCACGGACATGAAATGGATATCGTCTGCAAAGATAATAAATCTTATGTAACTGGGCTTCTGTTAACTCTGTAAGCGCCTGCTTTGGCTGTTCACACGCGGTCTCCAAAATATACATGGCAAGCTTATCCGGCAAATACGCATTCAGATATCCATACAGACTCCGGTTCACATCTCTGCTTCCCTGCACAAATGCATTCTCTTCTATCTCCGGTAAAAATCCACATACAGCTTAACACTTGATTCTTCTGATAAGATTCTGCCAAGTTCCGAAGATAAATTGAATATCATAATCCCGGATAAACCATACTCGGTAATCTGTAATTCACCGGACTGTTTCCATTCCGTGTTACCTTCTTCAAACCATGCCGAACATGCCACTCGAACGCCTTTTACCGCCTCAGTATTTTCCTCTGTCATAACAGCACATAAAGCCGGTCTTTGCGGCTCCTGTTTTACACCGAGCTTCTCTGCCAGTCTTGCGCCTTCCGCGCAGCCGCCAAGCGATGGATATGATCGTCCACCACATGCAAGTATCACCTTCCTGGCAATAATCTCCGTATTACACTGAATATGATATCCATCCTTTTTTATCCGAATATCTGTCACCGTTTCCGACAGATACGTGGTTACCTGCAATGCCTTTATTCGGTCTAAAAGTGCCCATACAACCGCTGATGCCTGCATTGATATCGGATAATAATATCCATCGATACATCTTGTATATACACCAATAGAATGCAAAAATGCAAACATTTCATGCAATGGTTGCTCGCCCAGACAGGTATGCAGAAATTTCTGATACGTTTCTGAAGACGAATGATAATGACCATCCTTCATATCTGTATTTGCCAAATTGCATCGACCATTGCCTGTGGCATATAATTTCTTGCCCAGTTTTTTATTTTTATCAATGATACAGACGGTGTTTCCGCCCTCTGCAGCCGCGATTGCTGCAGCCATTCCGGCTGCACCACCGCCAACTACACATACATCATACTGTGTTTTCATTGTTTTCCTCACTGTAAGTTTATTCTAGGTTGATAATGATTCCAGATATCGATACAGTTCCTTTTTCGAATCAAAATGCACATTTTTTAAGAGATCCTGATATACACTCGGATGTAATTTCTGCAAGACCGCCGCATCAATATCAGTATATTCATACACCTGTTGCGTATCTGCCTCGTACACTATCACACGTCCACTCTGAATCCCTACCAAAAATCCATTGTCTTTCCATTCTGTGTCAATGGAAATGGAATCCGCTGCAAGTTCCAGCTTCTGTCCCTCTTTTTCCTGCATACGTTGTTTAAAATATTCATTTGCAAGCAAAAAGCATAACGAAAAAATCCCTACAAATAATAGTACATATAAAAATAATTTCTTCATGGCACCAACTCCTTGAAGAAATTATTTCCATATTTGTATTTAATTATTCAAAGATAATCTTATCCTGCTTTGTCTCATCAAATACTGTTACAAATGTCTTTCCCGGATTCATCTTCAACTGCTTGCCATCAGCGGTATAGTACTTTACAACTCCATTATCCTTTCTCCATGAAATTGCTTCATACTCACCATCTGTAATATAATATCCGGTTCCAGTCTTATCCCAATCGATATTCTGTAAACCATCGCCAAGATCTGTATACTGAACGAACATAACAATCAAGTTCTTGTAGCGAAGCTGCTCATTTGTCTGATCATCAATCTGCTCTGTTCCATACTGGAAACGATAGTACAGTTTCTCATCGGCATTGTACTCATACCATCTTGTACTGCTGTCATTGTATGCAGTTGTCACTTTGTTTGCTGTCTGACCACTGCCAAGCGCTGTATCTTCTACATTGAATGCAAACGCCTTAGATTTCTCACCCAGATACTCGGTACTGTAACCAGCTGCCGCAATACCTTCCTTCAGCTTTTCGCTGTTTGTATAACAGTTGTGTGGTGCAACCCTTGACTCATCACGATAAAAAGTTTGTGGAATCATACAGACCATTCAGGTTATTTAATCCTGTATCCTTAATCCATGATTCCGCATAGACAGACCATCCTACATGTGCATAAATACCGCCAAGCATATTTGCCATCTGTACATAATAATGTCTGGCACTACGAACTGGTCCCAGCTTTTCCAGATTGGAATAATCCTTAAATACACACATATATCGGGTAATACCACCCTCAACAAGCATCTCATATGTGATATCTGCCTGTGAGATACCTGATTGTGGCATTGCATCTACAATGTTATTGATCATGATACAAAGTGGTCTCTGATTAGAAAGACTCTCGTCAATCCACTCACCCGAAAACTCATTGATCACATAGCCTTCCTTTGTCGGTGCAAATTCAATATCTGCATCCGACATCGTTGCAGCCGCTTCGGTCGTGATAGTTGCCTGCTCGGTATCCTCCTCTTTCTTTTTTCCACATCCTGCCAGGCAAGATACGGTAAGTGCAGTTGTCAGTGCAAAAATAGACAACTTCTTTAACTTATTCTTCTTCATTGTCTCTCGTATATCCTTTCTTTGTTAATATTTCCTCTTGTAGTTTTTCCATATGCAGACGTTCTGAATCATCAATATGATCATATCCTGCCAGATGCAACATACTATGTGCCGTTAAAAACGCAACTTCACGTCGTCTCGTATGACCATATTCCTCCGCCTGCTCAGCAATCCGATCTACATTTAAAATGATATCTCCAAGCATCAGCTCTCCGGTGTCCTGATTGAAATAATCAAGTGGACTGTTCTCACAGAAATCAAATTCACCCGGCACTTCATACTCTATCATCGGAAACGATAAAACATCCGTCGGTGCATCGATATCCCGGTATTCTTTATTGATTGCCTGAATCCCTGCATGATCTGTAAAGATTACATTCACCTCACATTCATATGGACATTTCAGAAAATCCAGAGACGCCTCTATGATATCCTCTACAATGTCCTGATAATGTGCAGGAATTTCTGTATCCAATTCATTCTCAAAAAATACGCTCAATGTATCTCTCCTTTATTGCCTGTTACATTTTATCCCAAATGTATCAGATAATCAAGTTTTATCTTGTACAATTTAATGTTTATTCTGCGTCTGTTTTTTGTCCCGGCTATGTCGGTTTTCATATTCCTCATACGCATTGACGATTCGCTGCACAAGCGGATGCCGAACAACATCCTCACTTGTAAACCGTATCACAGAGATCTCATCAATATTATGCAGGACACGAAGTGCCACTTCCAGACCTGACTGCGCATCCTTCGGCAGATCCTTCTGGGATAGATCTCCGGTAATAATTGCTTTGGAACCAAATCCGATACGCGTCAGGAACATTTTCATCTGCGCCGGCGTCGTATTCTGTGCTTCATCCAGCACGATATAGGCGTTGTCCAAAGTTCGTCCACGCATATACGCAAGCGGTGCTACTTCAATCAGTCCTTTTTCCATATTTTTCAGGAATGCTTCCGCGCCCATAATCTCATATAACGCATCATACAATGGGCGTAAATATGGATCCACCTTGCTTTGCAGATCCCCTGGCAGAAATCCAAGCTTCTCTCCAGCTTCAATCGCCGGTCTTGTCAGGATAATCCGGTTCACTTCATTATTCTTAAATGCTGTGATTGCCTTCGCCATCGCCAGATATGTTTTTCCGGTTCCTGCTGGACCAACACCAAACACGATCATATCCTTGTCAATGGCTTCCACATATTTTTTCTGTCCCAATGTTTTCGCCTTAACCGGCTTTCCATTTGTTGTATGACAGATAATATTCGAATCTGCTGCAAGCGTCGATACGGCTTCTTCCTCGCCAGTTCTTGACAATGATATCGCATAATTCACATTCTGATCAGTAATCTCTTCCCCTTTATCTGCCAGAGCAACTAACTGTTCAATTACTGAAACTGCCCGTTTCACGCTGCCCTCCGAGCCTGTGATACGCAGCTTATCATCCCGTAAAACCACCGCTACATGATATGCCTTTTCCAGATTCTTGATATTGCGGTCGAACTGTCCGAACACCAGCTGAATCTGATCTGCAGGCACTGTAATTGTCTCATAATATGCACTCATAACTGTTCCTATTCCTCATTTTTCTGAATCGTCTCTTCCGGGATTACAAATGTCTCCGGCGCACCAATGATTTCCCTTACAACCAGTATTCCCGATGCAAGACATTCTCCATCTTTACACTCTATTGTAACATTATTTTCTAGTATTTCCACCCCTTTTTTCTTGAGGTCTGCAATATAAGTCTGCAACAGCTGTTCCTGCTTTTTGCGTGCCTCTTCCTCAGTATAAGTCTTTGTCTCATAAATCGGCTGATAATACTTTGTGACAGTCACAGAAAATGGCAGATAATATGCTTTTCCTATATGAAACGTATGCGTGGTGGATACCTGTTCATAACCGTCTACCAACTTTGGCTGATGCAGCGTTTTCACCGAATTTCCAAGCTGGATCGTTATTCCTGTCTTTTTCTTTTTCCCCTGTCTTTTCTGTGTATAATCAAGTGGAAATGCCTGTTGATACTGATACTTCGTCTGCGCATATACAATACCATCTGCCGCCACATAATTCGTCTCGATCAATTCTTCATATTCATTATAGATGTTTACAACTCCAGTAATCAACACATCCCCTTTTTTTACTTCATCGCCAGGATTAACCAGCTTTGTTCCGCTCTTGGCAAGCAGATCAAGCACAATGCCGTCCTTGACTGCCACTATATTGCACGGTGTATCAAACGTCGTTACTTCTTCCTTTTCTACCGTTTCCACAAATCGGACAACCAACCTGGTTCCCTCTACATCACAAGTGATCCATGCGATCTGGTCATACTGCATCCGCAATGTTTTTTCCAGTTCAGCAATCGAAATTGCCGCCCGTTTTGTCCCAATCGGCACGAGTGAATCACTGATATACGTCACGATTTCCTCCTCTGTATAGATAGATGTTCCCTCCACATCTATATGCCAGATAAAAAGAGATGAATAAAAAACGATCCCGGCGCACACCATCAGACTGACAACAAACGCCACCCGCTTCTTATACTTTCGTAAAAATGGATACAAGCCTGTCTCTGTTACAATACTACAGCTTACCTGACATTTCTCCTGCAGCTTCTGGACAGTCTTCCATGCTTTGTACGAGATTGTTGCAAATACCCCGGTCTTATCCATGATTACATCCGTAAACAAAATATCATTATGCTTACAGATGTTCAAAAAGCGTTCTACTTCCCAACCGGTTATATGAATGACACAGCGGTATGCACAAATATCCGACCATTTACGCATGCTTCTCTGCCTCCTCCACCTTCCATCGCACAGCCGCAATATCACCACGAACCGTGATCTCCGCTCCATCGAACGATGCAATCCGAAGTGCATTTCCTTCAATGACGAGCATATTTTTCTTACATCGAAGCAGAACCTGCGTTGTGTCAAAGCTGACAATCTGTCTGTACCCATCCACATGTACACATGTCTGATCGTAAAAATGCACCTGCGTCATATTCCATCTCCGAACAGCTTTTATTTCCAATATATGCTTGTGGCGCTCTCATTATGATGTATCCAAAATTTACACAATAAAAAAGGTGCTACTAAAATAGTAACACCTTAATGTCTGTATTATTTGAACTTGCGCTTTCTAGCTGCCTCAGACTTCTTCTTACGCTTTACGCTTGGCTTCTCGTAATGCTCTCTCTTACGAATCTCCTGCTGAATACCGGCTTTCGCACAGTTTCTCTTGAATCTGCGAAGAGCGCTATCTAAAGTCTCGTTCTCTTTTACGATTACGTTTGACATACTTCTCTCACCCTCCTCCAGTTGTAAAATATCTCGTGTTTGTGCGTTTCATAAACAACTGTTTGGGTATTTACCAAATTGCACAAGTTAGATTATAACACATAAATCAAATTCGTCAACCAAAAATTGAAATTTATTGTCACGAATTTACATTTTTTCTTATTTCACTTCATCTCTGCTTGAGAAGATGTGATCGATCAAGCCATATTCAAGTGCCTGATCCGCCGTCATCCAATTGTTACGATCGGTATCCCGCTCGATTTCTTCCATGGACTTACCTGTATTCGCACTTAAAATACGATTTAAACGTTCCTTTGTACGAAGGATATTATCCGTTGCAATCTTCATATCCGTTGCCTGATTGTGTCCTGGAAGTCCACCCAATGGCTGATGGATCATAATCTCGGAATTTGGAAGCGCAATTCTCTTTCCCTTTGTACCACCAGCAAGAAGGAATGCACCCATGCTGGCTGCCATACCAACACAGATCGTTGATACGTCACACTTGATATAGTTCATTGTATCGTAGATACCAAAGCCGGCAGATACAGATCCGCCCGGGCTGTTGATATAGAGGCTGATATCCTTGGAAGGATCCTCAGACTCCAGAAACAGAAGCTGTGCGATAACCAGACTTGCAGTTGTATCGTTTACTTCATCTGCCAGAAAGATAATTCTCTCCTTTAACAATCTTGAATAAATATCGTAAGCGCGCTCGCCTCGGCTCGTCTGCTCTACGACGGTAGGTACTAATGCCATATTATGTTCCTCACTTTCTATTTATGTCAAAAATCTATGAAAGCTGTGCTTCAGCTTCCTTTACACCAGCTTCCAATGCATCCTTGATGCCTGCCGGGTTCTTACCACCTGCCTGTGCCATGTTTGGACGGCCACCACCGCCACCACCGACCATCGGTGCAATCTTCTTGATAATATTTCCAGCATGCGCGCCAGCCTTCACTGCATCATCCGTTGCCATCACAATCAGGTTTACCTTATCTCCCATGTCGGAAGCTAAGATACTACGCCAGATGCAATCTTTGTCTTCATCTCATCACCGAGATTACGGAGTGCATTCATATCAACACCACTGACAGATACCGGAAGTACCTTGTAATCTCCAACAGAAACAACGTCAGACAATACATCGCCAACAGCCGCCTTTGCCATCTTATCTTTGAGCTTCTGGTTCTCAGACTGTAACTGCTTGATCTCTGCAAGCATGCCTTCGATCTTCTCTACAAGGTTAGCAGGCTCTGCCTTTGCAGCAGCACTTGCCTGTTTCAATGTATTCTCTAAATTATGATAATATGCAAATGCACCGCGGGAAGTAAGTGCCTCAATACGACGAACACCCGCTGCAACACCTGCCTCTGACACGATCTTGAATGTTGCGATCACGCCTGTCTTTTCTACATGTGTACCACCACAAAGCTCGATAGAGAAATCGCCCATATTGACAACTCGTACCGTCTCGCCATACTTCTCACCAAAGAGTGCCATTGCACCTGTCTTCTTTGCTTCCTCCAGGCTCATAACCTTTGTTACAACCGGAAGATCCTCAGCGATTTTCTCATTGACAATAGCCTCTACCTGCTCAATTTCTTCCTTGCTGAGCGCCTGATTATGTGTAAAGTCAAACCGGAGACGATCCTGATCTACATAGGAACCTGCCTGCTCGACATGTCCACCGAGAACTGTCTTCAATGCCTTCTGCAGCAAATGTGTTGCCGAATGGTTCATACAGGTATGCAGACGCTTATCTGCATCGACAGAAAGCTTTGCTGTATCAGAAAGCTTGATCTCACCATTTTCTACATATCCAATATGTGCGATCTTACCACCGACAACCTTGATCGTATCTTTGACGATGAACTTACCAGTTGCTGTCTCGATCACACCGGCATCGCCGCACTGACCACCCATAGTCGCATAAAATGGTGTCTCTTTGACAAGAATGGAACCATTTTCACCTTCGGAAAGGCTGTCTACGACTGCATCTTCGCCTGCGATTGCCACGATCTCAGATTCGTGTGTCAGTCTGTCATAACCAACAAACTCGGTTGTGATTGCAACATCAATCTGCTCATAAACTGTCGCATCGGCACCCATATAGTTGGTTGTCTTTCTTGCTTTTCTTGCACGCTCGCGCTGTTCCTGCATACAAGCCTTGAAGCCTTCCTCATCTGCAGCAAATCCGGACTCTTCCAGAATTTCGACAGTCAGATCAAGAGGAAATCCATAAGTATCATACAGCTTAAATGCATGCTCGCCAGAGAGAGTTTTCTCTCCCTTTGCCTTCATATCTTCTACATAACCGTTCAAGATAGAAAGTCCCTGATCAATCGTCTTGTTGAAGTTTTCTTCCTCTGTATTTAACGTTGCAAAAATATGCTCCTGCTTTTCAGCAAGTTCCGGATAAGCATCCTTGGATACTTCGATTACTGTCTTGGAAGCTCTGCTAAGAAAGCTCCCTTGATACCAAGCAGTCTGCCATGTCTTGCTGCACGGCGAAGCAGACGGCGAAGCACATATCCTCGTCCTTCATTTGACGGCAGAATACCATCGGATGTCATAAATGTAACCGAACGGATATGGTCAGTGATAACACGGATGCTGACGTCTGTATTTGCGTCTTCTTCGTATGTAACACCTGCCATCTCGCAGACCTTGTCACGAAGTGCCTTGATCGTGTCTACATCAAAGATAGAATCTACATCCTGTACGACAACTGCCAGACGCTCGAGTCCCATACCTGTATCAATATTCTTCTGCTCAAGCTCTGTATAGTTGTTGTGTCCATCGTTATCAAACTGGGTAAATACGTTGTTCCATACTTCCATATAACGGTCACAGTCACAACCGACTGTACAACCCGGCTTGCCGCAGCCATACTTTTCTCCACGGTCATAATAAACCTCTGAACATGGACACAAGGGCCTGCACCATGCTCCCAGAAATTGTCTTCCTTGCCAAAACGGAAGATACGGTCTTTGTCTACGCCGATTTCCTTGTTCCAGATATCGAACGCCTCATCATCTTCAAGATAAACCGATGGATACAGACGGTTCTTATCGAGTCCGACAACCTCAGTCAAAAACTCCCATGTCCAATGAATTGCATCGTGCTTGAAGTAATCACCAAATGAGAAGTTACCAAGCATCTCAAAGAATGTACCATGTCTGGCTGTCTTACCTACATTCTCAATATCACCGGTACGAATACATTTCTGACAGGTTGTCACACGTCTGCGTGGTGGAATCTCCTGTCCTGTAAAATAAGGCTTTAACGGTGCCATACCAGAGTTGATCAAAAGCAGGCTGTTGTCATTGTGTGGGATCAGCGAAAAGCTGTTCATCTTCAAATGTCCCTTGCTCTCAAAAAACTCCAAAAACATCTTACGCAATTCATTCACGCCGTAATTTTTCACGTCAAATTTCCTCCTGATTTTTCACATCTTTATTCTTACGGATTTTCTTTCCTACCATAATTCCAAGACCTGCACATACAAGCATTGACAGGAACTTAATCACATAAACCAGCAATTCACTCCATACATGTATCATAGTTTACCCTCCACTTAGTCATCTTTCAACATATTTTTGAAAAAGCAGCTTCGGCTTCCTGTATGGCAGGCAGCTCCTATCTGCTCCACACGTGCAAGAATCGTATCATTGTCACAGTCAAGATACAGACTCTTCACATATTGATAATGTCCACTTGTCTCGCCTTTTAACCACAGGCTCTGTCTGCTCCGGCTAAAATATGTCATAAGCCCGGTCTCTAACGTTTTATTATAAGATGCTTCATTCATATATGCAAGCATCAGTACATCTCCAGTCACGTCATCCTGTACGATTGCCGGAATCAGTCCCGCTTCATTTAACTTAAATTCCGAAAAGGGAATCGCAGCTGTAAGCGGCTTGTAGCCAATTTTCTTGTCTTCCATTGTCGTTTTATCCTCCTGCATGCGCTTATAAGCTTCCTTTTGTCGAAAGCACCTGTCCGGAAAGCCGGCTGTCATACTGTGTTGCCTCATCCAGTGCCTTTGCAAATGCCTTAAACGCCGCCTCAATGATATGATGGTCATTGGAACCAGCAAGCTGTTTGATATGCAGATTCATCATAGCTGAATAGGAAACAGCATAGAAGAATTCCTTTACCATCTGTGTATCAAAATATCCAACCTGTGGTGTGGAAAGATCCAGATCATACACCAGATATGGACGACCGGACAGATCTAATGCGGAAAGCACCAGTGTCTCATCCATCGGAAGCATGAAAGAACCAAACCGCTTGATTCCCTGCTTATCACCGACCGCCTTTGCAATCGCCTGTCCAAGCACGATTCCGGTATCCTCGATTGTATGGTGGCTGTCCACGAATAAATCCCCGGTCACCTTGCAATTCAGATCAAAAAATCCGTGTTTTGCAAAGCTGATCAGCATATGATCAAAAAATCCAATTCCTGTATCTACCTTTGCATAACCGCTTCCATCCAGATTTAATTCCATCTGGATATCCGTCTCATTTGTCTTTCTTGATACAACACCTACACGATTTGCCATATGCGATACCCCCTGTTATTTTTCAAAACGAACTTTGATTGAATTTGCATGTGCAGTCAGATACTCTGCCTCTGCAAAATCAATGATATCCTCATGAACGGCTTCCAGTGCTTCTCTGGAATAGTAAATAATGCTGGATTTCTTAATAAAGTCATCTACCGAAAGTGGTGAGAAGAACTTTGCAGTTCCGTTCGTCGGAAGCACGTGATTTGGTCCGGCAAAATAATCGCCAAGTGGCTCGGAAGAATAACTTCCAAGGAAGATGGCTCCCGCATTCTGAATCCGTGTCATCGTATCGAACGGATTCGCTGTGACAACCTCCAGGTGCTCACTTGCGATCTCATTGACCGTATCAATCGCATCCTGCATCGTATCCGCAACCAGAATATATCCATAATTATCCAGAGATTTCTGAATGATATCTTTTCTGGATAATTCCTTTACAAATCCATCGACTTCCTCGCTGACCTTCTTTGCGAGTTCCTCGGAAGTCGTAACAAGAATGGCAGATGCCATCTCATCATGTTCTGCCTGGGAAAGCAGATCTGCCGCTACATATCTTGCATTAGCAGTCTCATCGGCAAGTACCATGATTTCACTTGGACCGGCAACCGAATCGATGCTGACATGTCCGAATACACAACGCTTTGCGAGTGCGACAAAGATATTTCCAGGTCCTACGATCTTATCTACCTTCGGAATGGATTCGGTTCCATAGGCAAGTGCAGCAATCGCCTGTGCGCCGCCAGCCTTGTAGACCTCATCCACGCCGGCTTCCTTTGCCGCAACCAGAGTTGTCGGATACACCTTTCCCTCTGCGTTACAAGGCGTTGTCATTACGATCTTGCCTACTCCCGCAACCTTGGCAGGATAACATTCATAAGCACGGAAGATGGATATGCAGCTTTACCGCCCGGTACATACACACCAACCTTTGCAAGTGGTGTTACCTTCTGTCCAAGCAGTGTTCCGTTGTTTTCAGAATCAAACCAGCTGTACTGCTTCTGTTTCTCGTGGTATGTGCGGATGTTCACAATTGCCTTGCGGATTGTCTCCAGAAGCTTCGCATCCACCTGTGTATACGCTTCTTCGATTTCTGCCTCTGTCACACGTACATTATCCGCATTGATCTTCGCATGATCGAATTTCTCTGTATATTCAAATAATGCAGTATCCCGTCTGCTGTGGATGTCATTGACGATATTCTTCACTGTTTCCTCATAGCTCCCATAATTATCCGGGCTACGCTTCAGGAGATTCGTCAAAATATCCTTCTTTGTATCTTCTGTCAACTTAACAATACGCATCTTAAAAGCCTCCTTATGTACTACATATACTTACTGCACTATTTCTAGTGAATAATCTCATTTAAATCATTTAACAGCTTCCGGATTCTCTCATGCTCCATCTTGAGACTCACCTGATTGACAACCACGCGCGCAGAAAGCGGACAGATTTCCTCCAAGACTTCCAGTCCATTTTCCCGCAATGTCGAACCAGTCTCCACGATATCTACAATCACCTCAGACAGATCCACAAGCGGTGCCAGCTCCACCGAACCATTTAGCTTGATAATCTCAACCGTCTGGTTTTTCTTCTCACTAAAATAATTCTTTGCAATATTCGGATATTTACTCGCTACACGGATAATTTCATTTTTGGAAAGCAGTTCCCGAGCAGATGCCGTCCGCAAACGCACATCCGGCACTTGCCAAAACCAAGATCCATAACCTCATACAGGTTACGGCCTTCCTCCATGATCGTATCCTTTCCAACCACGCCGATATCCGCAGCACCATACTCCACATAGGTTGGTACATCCGATGCCTTTGCTAAGAAAAAACGGATTTTGTGCTCCTCATTTGTAAAAATCAATTTTCTTGTATCCGGGTCCTTTGCCTCTTCACAGGTGATGCCCATCTGTTCAAACATCGCGAGTGTCTTCTTGGCAAGACGTCCCTTTGCCAGTGCAAATGTTAAATAACGCATAGTCTCTCCTTAATATTCTGTAATCTTGTCCGCAGCCTCAAAGTAACACAATTTTGCAAAATGCATCTTATGTGCATAATCAATATATTCCTGCAGATCATGTCGTCTGGACATCCGGACAAGCTCTACCTTCTGATCTTCCGCACGCAGCTTACATGCATACGCGATTGCTTCCTTCTGGTCTTCCTCCTTGTACAGGACAAGTACATTGGAATAATCAAGTGCAACGTCAATCTTATTTCTGGCGATCGCACTCATCAGATCATCGACATAAATCGCGAATCCAACGGACGGAGCCTTCTTGCCGAACTTCTCCATCAGGCTGTTGTATCGTCCACCCTTGACGATTGCATCACCGGTTCCGTATGTATAACCGCGGAACACGATTCCGGTATAATAATTAAAGCGGTTGATCATGGACAGATCAAAGCTCACATATTTTTCATATCCATAGCTTGTAAGTGCGGTATATACCTTCCGCATACGGGCAATCGCTTCTAATGAAGCTGCATTTGTCACAAGCTTTTCTGCATGGTCAAGCATATCCAGCCCGCCAAACAGACTCTCGAAGCTCTTCAGTGCCGTCTTGCGTTCTTCTGGAATTTCCAGTGTATTCACAAACTCTGTGAGTCCAAAGAAATTCTTTGAATGAATGTATTCCTTGATGCGCTGTTCTGTCTCATCATCCAGACCAGCCTCTTCAATCATGCCCTTGAAGAACTCCACTTCACCGATCTCAATCTGGAACTCCTTTAAACCCGCTGCAAGCAGACAATGAATCACACAGGCAATAATCTCCGCATCGGCAGCAGAACTGTCATCGTTAATCAATTCTCCACCAATCTGTGTAAACTCAGAAAGCTTTCCCTGATGCTGGTGTGTATTTAAAAATGTATTTCCTGCATAACACAGGCGGATCGGAAGCTGTTCTTCCGGATAATACTTTGCCACGCTCCGGGCAATACTCGGTGTGATATCCGGGCGTAACACCAAAGTGTTATTGTTGCGGTCAAAGAATTTATACATTTCGTTCGAAGCCGCAGACCCCTTATCCATATTGAAAATATCAAAATATTCAAAGCTTGGTGTATCAATATCCTGATAACTGTAAAGTTCTAACACATGATGAATCTGTGAAATTACTTCTTTTTCTTCTTACACTCGGCATCATAGATATCCCGGACGCTTCGGGTGTATGTAATAACTTTTCGTTCAAAACCAGCTCTCCTTTTATATCTCATTTCTAACGACATACAAAGTCTAGGATATTATACTCCATTTCTATCGAAAATTCAAAGTTTTTCCAATGTTTTTTCGTTCAGGCAGAAAAGTAGAACATTTGTTTGCATTTTTTTATATTCTATGCTATCATAAATACAGTTTTTAAATCAAAAGAAAGGGGATATGTTATGGCGAATCGAAAACTGACTGATAAGCAGCGGGAAATTCTGGAATATCTGAAGGAATGCATCTTACAAAAAGGGTATCCACCTGCCGTACGCGAGATCTGCGAGGCAGTTCATTTAAAATCAACCTCTTCGGTTCATGCACATCTGGAATCATTGGAGGAAAAAGGATATATCCGCAAAGATCCAACGAAGCCACGTGCGATTGAGATCTTAGATGATGAGTTTAATCTTGCAAGAAGAGAAGTCATCAATGTACCGATTGTTGGTACTGTCACCTGTGGCGAACCAATTCTTGCAGAGCAGAACATTCAGGGCTACTTTCCAATCCCACCGGAATATCTGCATGCAAATGGCAAGAATACATTCATGCTGAAGGTCAAAGGCGACAGCATGATCAATGCCGGCATCTTCGATGGCGATTTAGTTATGTGTGAGGAAGCACAGACAGCAAGAAACGCGGAAATGGTCGTTGCTCTGATTGATGATTCAGCAACTGTAAAAACTTACTACAAAGAAGCCGGTTACTACCGGTTACAACCAGAAAATGACACGATGGACCCAATCATCGTTCAGGACGGAGAACTCCAGATTCTTGGAAAGGTCATCGGATTGTTCCGTACGTTCTAGGAATGGTTGCCCGTATACAATCAATATTGGTCACACTACATAAAAAAGACAGATTCTAACTTTGAGGTGGTACCTCAAAATATGGAATCTGTCTTTTTTCATGCATCAGATTAACTGAATATAAAATCGCAGTAGATACCCTGCTTATCTTCCTTACATGTAATGAACCGGTACCGTACACATCTGCCCTCGTTAAAGCGTACATAAAAGGACGAATACGGACTTGCAATCTTCCCCTGCAATTCATGAAAAACTGCCGCCGCGCGATCCACAGAAAACGACTCTAATTTCATGTCAATCGCAAATTGTTTGAAATGTTCTGTGACCGAAAAACTCTTAATCTCTTTTATACTATTCACAATGTCACAAAGTCTTTGCTGCAGTTCCGGTCCCGTTTGTAGCTGAACCTTGCTCATGTATGCATTCATGATCTTATACATAGCAGGTACTCCATTTCTCTTTAGTATTTTTGCTTATCCGGTATACGGTTATGTATCTCTTTGAACTCATCAAAATGCTGGATGAATAATTTGACAACCTTCGGATCGAAACTCTTGCCCGATAAACGTATAATCTCATCAAATGTATCTTCCAACGACCAGCCCTTCTTATAGTAACGGTCAGAGGTCAGTGCATCAAATACGTCACATACCGCCATCAAACGGCTGATATAGCAATCTCTTCACCCTTCATACCGAGATATCCGGTACCATCCCAGCGCTCATGATGTTCCTTTGCCAGAATACACGCCAGATGCATCAGTTCACCCGGACATTTCTCCAGAAGTGCCTCACCGTATAAGACATGGTTCTTCATAATCTGGTATTCTTCATCTGTCAGCTTATCCGGTTTATCAAGTATTTCTTCACTGATCATCAGCTTACCGATATCGTGCATCATGGATGCTGTCGATACCATCTCCACATATTCATCATCAAATCCAGACGCTTTCGCCAATACCCGCATATAGGCGGCAACTCGCTTGATATGCTCTCCGGTGAACTTCGATTTACTCTCACTAATCTCGGCGAACGAGAAGATAAGGCCTGTCTGGTTATCCTGCATCGTAACTGCCATATTGATTGCAGATTGATCATCATGGAATTTCGCTGTACGATGAAATATGCTGCAACGGAAAGCCCGAATACAACCACGATCTGTGGAACGACATAAGACATCATAACCTCTTCAAATGACTCACATGGAAATCCGATAAATACATCCGAAAACCGGAATGCAAAATAATTCGAACCAACAATGCCGCACGACATCAGAAGCGACGCAAACAGCACCAACGTCTGATTGTAATAAAGCGATGCCAGAAGGATCGGGAATAACATAATCGGATATGCATACGTCGATAAAAGTGTCAGCATCAGTGTCGCAATCAGACAGACACAAATAATAACGATATGCTTCGTCACAGGTGCATGATCAAATTTTAATATGTTGATGATCAGCGTTGGAATCAACGCAATAAAAATTGCAGACGCAAAGAATACGATCAGTACAGATTCATCCATATCCGTACCAAAATAACAATAAACAAATGCAAGCGCGAGAATCGCCACGATCACACGCATACATCTGGCAGAAATCTGATTAATTTTACTGTAATTATCCTGGATCAGTTTTTCCTTATTATTCAAATTAATACTCCCCCAGTCGTAAAAGCTCTCCATCCCTCCAAATATTATCTAAATCATAGAAGGATCTCTCTTTTTCTGAAAATACATGAATAATTATATCATAATAATCCAGTAAAATCCATCCTCCATTTGCATATCCTTCCCGATTTTTCATTTCGGCTCCGGCTTCCCGCATCGCATGCTCCACATTGTTGCACATTGCCTGCACCTGATTACGGTTGGAACCATCTGCAATTACGAGATAATCACACATAGAAGAAATCTCGGATATCCGAATAACACGAATATCATTGCCCTTCTTATCATCAAGTGCCTTTACAATTGTTCGAAGATATTTATTTTCACTCATACCCTGTCTCCTTACAGTTCCATGTTATGCACAACATAAAAATCATAGGTCTTCTGTGTCATATAATCCATCTCAGCGGTCGTCCGGTTCAGATAATCAAGTGTATTCTTCAATATATGGATCACGCACGCATCCAGATCCGTAAATGCCTCTTTGCGGATTTCCTCCATCTCCGGGAGCATCTTCCGGTTCGGTTCAATATAATCGGCAACGAAGATGATCTTATCCATCAGTGTCATGTTCGGGCGTCCGGTTGTATGATATGTGATCGCATCTAAGATCACCTGATCAACCACATCGTATTTGTACCGTGCATAATACGCGCCAAGCTTCGCATGCAGCATATCCGGATTCTTCTCCTCATATTTGCTGACCGGAAGTCCGTGCTTTCTCGCTTTCTCGAGCTTCGTCTTCGTCGGCAGTCCTTTCGCACAGTCATGCAGCAGTCCTGCTATACGCGCCTTTTCCACATCTTCTCCATGCACCATTGCCAGACAGGCAGCCGTATACTCGACACCAAAAGAATGTGTCAGTCTGGTCGCACTGATCTTGCCCTTCAATCTTGTTATCATTTTGTCTCTTGTCATCATATCTGTCTTCTCCCAGCTTCCTGCTTATAAAGTGCATGTGCTTCTATATACTGTAATACATCGTCCGGTACAAGTCCCTGTATAGATTCTCTCTTAGCAATCCGCGCCCGTATCTCACTTGATGAAACCGGAACCGGCGGCATCGCCACATAGGATATGTGAAACGCCGGATACTTCGTACAAAACCTGCGGATATATGTCTCGATCGTATCCCGTTGTTCCCCTCTTGCAACAACCAGAATCTCACACAGATTCGCCAGTCGTTCAAATTCATACCACTTGTGTAGCTGAAACAGCGAATCATCGCCGATTACAAATTCGATTGTAAGCTTCGGATACAGCTTCTTTAACCGGGTAAATGTATCCACGGTATATGTGTATCCATCCCATTTTAATTCAAAGTCACTGACCGAAATCTTCGGGATCTGTGCCATCGCCAGCCGGAGCATATCCATCCGCATGCTTCCATCCACAATCGCAGCTTCCTCCTTGTATGCCGGAATATGATTCGGCATACAGACAAGCTGATCTACTTCCGGACGTGCCTTTAAAACCGCCTGCGCAATCGCCACGTGACCGGCATGTACCGGATTAAATGTTCCTCCGAGAATCGCGATTGTATGAAATTGTTCGAATCTCACATCTGCCATCTTATTCCGGGAGAACGATTTTCGGATCTTTCTTTCTCTTCTTATACAACACGATCTTCTTGCCGATGACCTGTACAACCTGGCTGTGTGTACGCTCTGCCATCACAGCCGCGATTTCCTTCGGATCATCGAGGCAGTTCTTCAGAACACCAATTTTCACCAGCTCACGCTTTTCTAATGCTTCACTGACTGCTGTGCAGACCTCCGGTGTAAGGCTTGACTTTCCGATATTCATGATCGTATCGGCATTCATTGCCAGACTCTTCAGATAAGCTCTCTGCTTACTTGTCATATTCTTTCCTCTTTCCTTTTAATGATTTAACGATAATAATCAAACTCCAGACCATACAATCTTACGGTGTCTCCCTCTTCGATACCAAGATCTTCGAGCATCTGTAAGATTCCATTGTCCTTTAAGAATCTCTGGAAGAACGCAAAGCCCTTCTCAGACTCCAGATTCGTATAACCAAGCATCTTCTCGATCCGAGGACCTTCCACAAGGAATACATGCTCCTCTTCCTCAGACTTTGTCACCTCAAATGGCAGCTCCGGATCATCCATGAACTCTACATCCATCTCCGGTGCAAACTCAATTACCTCATCCGGTGCTTCCTTCACTAATTTATTTACATACCACAGCAGTTCTTCGACACCCTTGCCGGACACTGCTGATATCGGGAATACTTTGATTCCCTTTGGTTCATATTCGTCCTTCAATAACTGGATCACAGTCTCGTAATCCTCACCGTACAGCGCATCACACTTATTTGCGGCAATTACCATCGGCCGGCTTGCCAGCTCTTCATTGTACTGACGCAGTTCCTTGTTGATTGCTTCGATATCCACGATCGGATCTCTGCCCTCCGTCGATGCCGCATCAACAATGTGGATCAGCACCTTTGTACGCTCGATGTGACGTAAGAATTCAATTCCCAGTCCAACACCTTCCGATGCACCTTCAATAATACCCGGAATGTCCGCGATTACAAATCCCTGCTTTTCTCCAAGATCGACCACACCGAGATTCGGATTGAGTGTTGTGAAATGATAGTTTGCAATCTTCGGTTTTGCATTTGTCACACGGGACAGGAATGTGGATTTACCAACATTCGGGAATCCAACTAATCCAACATCTGCGATCATCTTAAGCTCTAAGGTTACCCAGAGCTCTTTCGCCGGTTTTCCCGGCTGTGCATACTTTGGTGCCTGCATGACCGATGTCACATACTGACGGTTTCCTTTGCCGCCTCTGCCGCCTTTCAGCAGCGTTACCGGTTCGGTCTTATTCGACATATCCAATATTACTTTTCCGGTTTCTGCATCCTTTACGACGGTACCTGCCGGAACCTTCAGGATAATATCCTTTCCGTTAGCACCATGCAGTTTCTTTTTCCGCCTTCTTCTCCATCCTGTGCCACATATTTACGCACATGACGGAAATCCGTAAGCGTATTTAATCCGGGATCTACCACGAAGATAACATCGCCGCCATCGCCGCCGTCGCCGCCGTCCGGACCGCCATCCGGCACATATAATTCCCGGCGAAATGACACATGTCCGTCGCCGCCTTTTCCTGATCTTATAAATATTTTCGCTCTATCTGCAAACATGGGACGCCCTCCCTCATAAATACGATTACCAAATTAACTCATAAATCCAGAAAAAGCCGGGATATAACTCCCGGCTCTTCTAGTGCTTTCTTACTCAGCTGACTCTACAGGGTATACAGAAGCCTGCTTCTTATCTCTACCCTTCTCTCGAAACGTAAAACACCATCTACAAGTGCAAATAATGTGTCGTCTCCGCCGATACCAACGTTCACACCAGGATGAATCTTAGTTCCACGCTGTCTGAATAAAATATTACCAGCCTTTACAAACTGTCCGTCTGCTCTCTTGGCGCCGAGTCTCTTAGACTCTGAATCTCTACCGTTCTTAGTAGAACCAACACCCTTCTTATGAGCAAAGAACTGTAAATCCATTCTTAACATAGTCGTTACACCTCCTTGTAGTGTACTTGCAAATACTTCTTTCCGTATTCCTTCTCGATATTGGAAAGCCCCATATCCAAGGCACGGATCAATAATTGTCCTTGTTCATCGCTGTCCGATGAAAATTTGAATTTTATGCTTCCGGATGAATCCTGCTCGCATGCACACACATTCTCTGTGAGTGCATCCACCGCATTCACGGTATTGATGACAAGCGCTGATACCGAAGCACAGATAATATCTTTGCCTGCGTTCTCATAGCCTGCATGTCCGCTTACCGAAAATCCACGGTAAGTCTTATCCGAATACATATAAAACACTGCCTGTATCATAGTTTCAATTAAGCGTTGATTGCTTCAATCTTAACCTGAGTAAACGGCTGTCTGTGACCCTGCTTCTTATGATAGCCAGTCTTTCTCTTGTACTTGTAAACAACAACCTTCTTACCCTTACCTTCGCCAAGAACAGTTGCCTTTACAGAAGCGCTCTTGCAAGCATCTCCACAAAGTACATCTTTGTCAGTATTCACTGCAACTACGTCGAATGATACCTCTGAGCCTTCCTCAGCATTAAGCTTCTCTACCTTAATGATATCTCCTTCAGCTACCTTGTACTGCTTTCCGCCTGTTGCTATAATTGCGTACATATGGTTTCCTCCTATTATCATTACTCGCCAGTTTCGGTGCTGCATGATTGCAGACTTGTACCCCACTGTGCGGCACACTCGTATATATTAGCATCTGATTGTATGCTTGTCAACACAAAAAATATAATATTTTGTAATTTTTTATGTTAACCTATTTGATTTCTGAAAATACCTCGTGCAATGCACGTTTTCCTTTTTGTCTTGTCAGCTCGACAAGTCCAAGCTTCGTCATATCCACCACAGTTGTCCGGACCGGATCAGTGCGTACATATTCTGCCAGATTCTTCATAAGCTCATGATTATGACTTCTTCCTTCATGTTGATGAAATCAATCATCACAATTCCGGAAATATTACGCAGCCGGAGCTGCCTTGCAATCTCCTTTGCCGCTTCGATGTTAATCTTCAGGAACTGCTCCTCCGCATTTTTCCCTTTGATTGACTTGCCGCTATTGACATCGATCACCGTCATGGCTTCCGTCGGCTCGATTACCAGATATGCCCCGGACTTAAGTATGCGCGCTTCGAAAGCGTCTTCTCAAGCAGACTTGCAAGCGAATACCGAAGCGTAAGTGTATATTCGTCCGTATAGAGTGGGATCTCCGAGATTGCTTCCGTCACCTCTGGAATATCGGTCACGATCTCCACATCCTGCAATGCATGCATCCGCCGGATATCTTTGATATATTCGACCTCCGTGTGGTACAGGCAGGTATATTGTGTTGCATACTCGGACTTCTTCATAATCGAATAAAGCAGTCGTGCCTGTCCTTCGATTTCCCGCGTAATCGCAGCATCCTCCGCATGCTCTGCCTGCGTCCGGATAATTCCACCAAGTGTAAGCTTTTTTATCCGCTCGATCTCTGCCACATTTCCTTCTGCCAAATAGAACTGCGCATCCTGCTCTGCTATAAGCAGGTTCTGCATCAAAGTCTTTAATTCCTTTTTTCTTGCACTATCTGTAATCTTGGAAGAAACTCCGACAGGTGCAAAAAGCGTCGTTACCGCGTAATCTCCCTGCAGGGAAATATCTGTCGTCACCGCATAACGTTTTGTCTTGATCTTATCACGCACGACCTGCACCGTCACGAGATCACCGACCTTTAATTTCTCCCCGTGGTAATCATCCATCGACAGATAACAACTCTCGCCCTTTTTGATATCCACGAACGCCGCATTGATGTTCGGCGATAGATTCGAGACTCGCGCCCGGTAGACATTTCCAAGGATACTGTCCGCCTCATAACACCGGATCTCCATCGCTTTTCCATCCTCGAACAGGATTCCAAGCTTCTTCTTATTCCATTCTGTAAATACAAACTGCTTCATACTCTCTTATCTGCTTCCCACATCATATGTCACCACGCATCAGCGTGCTTCATTATATCCTGCGGCACATCCATTAAAATCTCGTTCCACTTGCGGAAAGCGGCTGTAACTCCTCTTTCTCGCCCATGTATGTCTCCAGCCGGTGAATCCGGTAATCATACCGGTTAAACGGTACACCCGCTTCGTTACACATCGCCTCTACGACAAGCTCCGGCTTTAAGTTATCCTTGCTTCCGGATGCAAGCAGCATATAGACGCCATCCTTGTATTCTTTGATTTCATAGATGAGTGGACGGATATCCGTCAGTTCCTCTTTGGACTTCGTCTTCTTGACGATCTCAACCTTGTCTTTCTCTGCAAATGCAGGCAGCGCCTGTAAAAGCTGCGGTATTGTATCGTTCTCACATTCCTCGTTTTTGTAGATATAATAGTCAGACGCGGTCACGATTGCCATCGACGGCTTCGCATTGTCCGGAAGCTCGATGATATCCAATACCTGAATCTCCGGTGGCATCGTCGCATTCAGGCGCGCCATCATATCTTCGGTCGTTGTCACGCTCTCAAACTCTCCATCGAAATATTCCCCCTCCGATGTCATGCCAAGCGGCATCGGTGCCGCAAAGGAGATCATCTGGTGAGGCGAAAAGCCTTCGAATATGAGACATCCAGCTTCGCCCGCCGGATCGCCTTCTGGAAGAACCGCATAATATCGAGATGTCCAATGAAACGAAGACTTCCAAGCTTGGTGTATTTAATTCTTAGCTTCAAAGCAGACACCTCCTCCATATGTGGCAGAACCACAGCCAGAACACTGCATCCGGCAGTTTCCGGTCGTTTTTCCCTCCTGTGCCTTATGCCACTCCTGTAACAGGAACCCGCGGCTCACACCGACGTCTAAATGCTCCCACGGGAACACTTCGTCATCCGGTCTTTTTCTCGCTGTATAAAATTCGATATCGACATGATGGTTTGCAAACGCATTTTCATACCGCTGCATATCAAAATACTCTGTCCACGCATCGAAGATGCCACCCTGTTCATACACATCTAAGATTGCCGCACCCAGTCTACGGTCACCTCTTGCAAGCACACCCTCTAAAATTGAGATTCCTGCATCGTGATACGAAAACTTCAGACTCTTCTGGTTTCGCTGTGCCCGGAAGGAGTCCTTCACATATCTTGCCCGGCGGTAAATTCATCCGGTAGGATCATCGGTGCCCACTGGAACGGTGTAAATGGCTTCGGTACAAAATACGATGCCGATGCGTTGATCATGACACGGCCATTTCGTTTTTCCTTTGGTACATTGTCAAAATATACCTCTGAGATACGCTCTGCCAGATCCGCGATACCATACAGATCCTCATCAGTCTCCGTCGGAAGTCCGAGCATGAAATAAAGCTTGACCTTATCCCAGCCACCAAGGAACGCCTGTCTGCTTCCCTCTAACAGATTCTCGTCTGTAATTCCCTTGTTGATAACATCCCGCAGACGCTGGTACCTGCCTCCGACGCAAATGTCAGGGAGGACTTCTTGATATCCTGCACCTTACTCATGACATCGAGAGAAAATGCATCGATACGAAGTGATGGCAATGACACGTTTACATGATCGGTATCCCGCAATGTAATCAGATAATTCAGCAGCACATCGAGATTCTCGTAATCACTCGAGCTAAGCGAGCTTAACGAAATCTCTTCGTAGCCGGTATTATCCAGCATCGTCCGCGCGTATTTTTTGAGCATTTCCACATTCTTCTGTCTCGTCGGACGATAGATCATTCCCGCCTGACAGAACCGACAGCCACGGATACAGCCACGCATGATTTCCAGACACACACGATCCTGTGTTGCCCGGATATACGGTACAACCGGCTTCATCGGGTATGATACATTCTCAAAATCAACGACGACCTGACGTTTTACCTTTGCTGGGACATCCTCATATTTCGGTACGACCTTCTCGATCGTTCCATCTTCCTGATACGAAACCTCATACATCGATGGCACATAAATACCCGGAATCGAAGATGCTCTCCGCAGGAAATCCTCCCGGCTCATGTCCGAATGTTTATACTGTTTGTACAGATCAAGCAATGCATCGTAGCTTGTCTCGCCCTCTCCGATATAGAAGATATCGAAGAAATCCGCCATCGGCTCCGGATTCACTGTACAAGGTCCGCCACCAATCACGATCGGATGCTCCTTCGTACGATCCTTCGCAAGCAATGGAATGCCTGCTAAATCAATGACCTGTAATATATTGGTGTAACACATCTCGTACTGGATCGTAATTGCAAGCCAGTCAAATTCCGAGATTGCCGTCTGTGTCTCCAACGAAAAAAGCGGAATGTGCTCCTTCCGCATGATCGCATCCAAGTCCGGCCATGGGCTGTACACACGCTCACAGTACACGTCCTCTCTGCGGTTAAACATGTCATACAAGATCTGAATTCCCAGATATGACATGCCGATCTCATAAACATCCGGAAAGCACATGGCGATCCGGACGTCTACCTCACTTAAGTTCTTGCGAACCATATTTACTTCATTTCCGATATAACGGGCCGGCTTTTCAATCTGCATCAAAACCCGTTCCGGAAGTGCTAATCTTTGTTCCATTCAATCTGACCTTTATTATTTATATTAGTTCTTAAAGCTGTGGATCGGTGCCGGGATTCTTCCCCCACGATTGATAAATGCATCGCAGGAATACTGGTTCACCGGCATGATTGGAGCATAGCCAAGCAGTCCACCAAACTCTGCCTTATCGCCAACTGTCTTTCCGATTACAGGAATGATACGGACAGCTGTTGTCTTCTGGTTTACCATACCAAGCGCCATCTCATCTGCGATAATACCGGAGATTGTCGTTGCCTTCGTATCGCCAGGGATTGCAAGCATATCCAGACCGACGGAGCAGACACAAGTCATTGCCTCAAGCTTCTCGATTGTAAGAGCACCTGCCTCAACCGCATCGATCATACGCTGATCCTCACTGACCGGAATAAATGCACCGGAAAGTCCACCGACATACGAGGATGCCATAACGCCACCCTTCTTCACCTGATCATTGAGCATGGCAAGTGCCGCAGTTGTACCTGGTGCACCGGAAAATTCCAGACCAATCTCCTCAAGGATTTCACCGACACTATCTCCGACTGCAGGTGTTGGAGCAAGCGAAAGATCGATAATGCCAAACGGCACTCCCAATCTCGCAGATGCTTCCTTCGCTACAAGCTGTCCAACTCTTGTGATCTTAAATGCAGTCTTCTTGATTGTCTCACAAAGCACCTCGAAATTCTCACCGCGCACTGCCTCAAGTGCTGCCTTTACAACACCCGGACCACTAACACCAACGTTAATGATGCAATCTGCCTCTGTCACACCATGGAATGCACCTGCCATAAACGGATTGTCATCCGGCGCATTACAGAACACAACAAACTTTGCACAGCCGATGGAATCCTGATCCTTCGTAAGCTCTGCTGTCTCCAATACAATTTCACCGATCAGCTTGACTGCATCCATATTGATACCGGTCTTTGTGGAACCGGTATTGACAGAAGAACAAACCTTTCCAGTTACTGCCAATGCCTTTGGGATAGAACGGATCAAAAGCTCATCAGCCTTTGTCATACTCTTCGAAACAAGAGCAGAATATCCACCGATAAAGTTAACGCCTACCTTATCTGCTGCACGATCAAGCGTCTTTGCGATTTCCACGAAATCATCGCTTGTCTTACATACACTGCCACCTACAAGTGCGATCGGTGTAACAGATATACGCTTATTTACGATTGGAATACCATATTTCTTAGAGATTTCCTCACCTGTATAAACCAGATCCTTTGCCTTCATTGTGATCTTGTTATAGATATTATCACAGGTTTCCTTGAGTGTACCGCCCACACAGTCAAGCAGGCTGATACCCATTGTGATCGTACGGACATCCAGATTCATCCGGGAGATCATTGCATTGGTTTCAATTACTTCATTTATGCTAATCATTTGCTTTCCTCCATCCAATTACAGTCTGTGCATCATGTCAAAGATTTCTTCCTGCTGTGCCTTGATCTGCACACCAAGTTCCTCTCCGATACCTGCAAGATCCTCCGCAATCTGGTCATGATCCTTGGATGCAGCTTCAGCATTGACAACCATCATCATATTGAAATAGCCATCTACGATCGTCTGGGCAATATCAAGGATGTTGATATTGTTCTCGGCAAGGTATACACACACTTTTGCAATAATACCGACTCTGTCTTTTCCTACTACCGTGATAATTGTTTTCTTCATCTTACTCTTCCTCCGTGTATTGAAAATATACTTAAATATCAAGCAGCGCACTGTGTGTATCTCTGTTTGCCACCTGCAAATGAAAATCCCGCACATCGTCTGTGAACGGATTTCCTTCTAACTCCGCCGCAACTGCCGCATAGGCAAGCTCCGGTAAGTTATTTTCCTTTGACAAATGTCCAAGAAAAATAGTTTTTATATGATCATTGAGCACATCACGGATCAGTTTCCCGCCCGCTTCGTTGCACAAATGTCCATAACTGCTTAAGATCCGCTGCTTGGTCGAATACGGATATGGTCCAACCTGCAGCATGCGAATATCATGATTCGCCTCCACCAAAAGCGCATCCGCGTCTTTGAGTGCCTGTATCATATAACCATCATATCCTCCATATCGGTCGCAACGGCAATCTTCCTCCATCACACAGCAGGCTGTAGCAGACTGGATCGGCCGCATCATGCCACGTATGTGTGCCAGGATCTCAATATTGCCGACCATAAATGGTTCATCCGGCTGAATACTATGGAACAACCCATAGTCAAGCGTTCCAAGGCTCGTTGTGTATTTGATTTCTTCTATTGTCGCTTCTGTCGCATAGATTGGAATGCCATACGCTCTTGATATTACACCGAGACCACGTATATGGTCAATATGTTCATGCGTAATCACGATGCCGTTGATGTCTGCAAACGTCCGGTCTACGTCCTGTAACGCATCCAGTATTTTTTTCTTGCTGACACCGACATCGACTAATATCCCTGTATTTTCACTGCCAACGTATGTACAGTTTCCACTGCTTCCACTGGCAATCGTCATCATCTTCATAGTTTATCTCGCAATTCCCTCACTCTCCGGGAATAACACTTTCTTCATTTTTTCTTTTAGAAATGTGGAATCCTTCCATCGTCCCAGCTTCTTTGTGCGCTGCATCATTGCCTCGCCAAACAGCTTCTCCATGAACTTCACAAGGTTCGGTGTGCCGACCGCCCGGATCTTCACTTTATCCCCTTCAAACTGCAGATCGATCACCTTGTTTGCGACCTCTTCAAGATAGTAAAGCCGGATCTTCAGTCCAAATTCTTTCTCCGTTCGATCCATCAGCTCACAGCCCGCTGCAACCGGAAGTTTCTTTCCACCGATATCTAAGATCTGATAGATATATGGATGTGCCGACAGATACCCGACGCGGATATGATACACCTTTTTTCCATCCCGCACATGCAGTACCAGGTATTCCTTTTTGTACGAGATGCCCAGCTGCTCGATGCCTGTCATATACAGAGAATAAAACATCTGATTCGCATTTGGCAGGATACTTGATGCATAATCGGTCACATCGTAGGTTCTGCCTGTATATGGCTTCACCACACGTTCTATATAGGCTGCATACGCCGGATCAAGCTGCTTTGCATTCTTTTGATACCGTTTTTCTGCAATATAGTTTTTCAGAGTATCACCGATCGTGGCAAACGGCTTACGGATGAAATTTTCCTCATCCGCTGCAAACTTACAGATTCTTGCAACCAGATGTCCCTCCGGAAATACTTCATAACCGCCTGCAGTACAGGCGATCACCAGATTCTTTCTCTGGTTGATATAGACATTCTGTCCAAATACACCGTTGAACAGCCATGCACCATCCTTTAAGCACCAGATCTGATATCCGTACCCTTTCGTGAGCGTTGTATCCTCGAATTCCACATGTGTCTGTGTTGATTCGCGGATCCACGCCCGGCTTAAAAGCTGGATGTGTTTTCCATCCCGGATGATCGCACCATCATTTAAGTAAAGCTCACCAAGCTTTACCATATCCTGCAGGGAAAGCTTCATGCCCCAGCCACCGCGTTCAATGCCCTTCGGGCAGCAGTCCCATGTGATATTATGGATACCAAGCGGGCGAAACAGACGTGACTTCAAATAGGCAAGCATAGAACATCCCGCCCGTCTCGTCACGATTGCTGCAAGCATATAGGTATTTAAGCTATTATACGTGAAATCCGTCCCCGGTGCAAAGCTTACATCACTGCCAATAAATGATTTTCGCCAGTCCTCCGCGAAATACGAGCTTACCTCATCGAATTTCACACCTGCAGTCATCGTAAGCAGATGCTTCACCGTGACTTCCTTCATTGCCTTCTTCGTGAAAAGTCCGGTGTATTCCGGGAAGATATCTACCAGCTTCTCATCAAGCGATAACAGCCCTTCTTCCATCGCAAGTCCGACCGCCATGGATGTCACCGACTTGCACATGGAAAATGATACATGCCGGTATCCTGCGCCATAAGGCGGTACATAATGCTCCGCCACAAGCTTTCCATCCTTTAAGATTGCAATTCCGGCGAGTCCAACCTTTTATCTTCGGACAATGACCGGATAAAATCATGTGTGCTCGGCAGATTGATATCTGCCACCAATGGATTACAGACCTTTTTATTCTCTGCTGTATACGCAGGCACAAACTCTTTGCTGTCATTTCCATGATAGATTGGAAGATTTGATTTCTTCGTCGTTACCATATCATAGAAAGAATCCAGTAATTTTAATTTCAGACTGTGTTGTTCCATCGGCAATCCCCCATTTTATTTATGTAAGTCTTACAAAGCTGCAGGCATCAATCAGACTATCCTGAAAGCCCTCTGTCTGTGTCAGATCAATCACCTGAAGCTTCTCCCGATATACTTCAAAATCACGACTCAATGGTCCGTGGATCAGAAGATCTGTAGCACCGGCAAGCGATGCATTTCCAACCACTTCCAGCTTATCCATGAAATCCTGTGGCAGCATACCAAGATCAATAGCATCCCGCGCATTCAAATAAAAGCCAAAACCACCGGCAATATATACCTTGTCAATATCTCTTGCATGCAGACCTGCTGTTTTAAGCAGACATTTGATTCCGGCATACACCGCCGCCTTTGCAAGCATGATAGACTGTAATATCTCCGAGTTGATATGGATTCCGTGAATCACGATTCCACTGTCTAAGAATTCCTCCGCCAGCGTTCCGTTTGCGTGAATCTTCTCCAGTCTTCTGCCAAGCGCGATTGCTTCAAGCAGACTGTTGCCATACGCATGCTGTTTTCTCGCACATCCCTCAAATGCTGGTCCACAGGCAGTACTCGTCGCCAAATACCGCTCTCCATCTTTTAGAACCATCTCACCGTTTGTACCAAGATCTAAGAACATGTAACGTTCTGGCACTTCTGTATTCCGACTTTTCTCGATATGCATCACACCCGCGATGACATCTCCGCCAAGAAACGCACTGCTACATCCAGATAAGAACACATTACAGTCTTCTTCTATAATCTCAGGATATTCTTCTTCGACAACCGCCATCTGTTCTTTCGTAAATAATTCCTGTCCTGGCACGATTACACTGCCATGTAGCGTCGTTGGAAATGGAGCTTCTCCCATATCTGAAATATCGTACCCAAGCAGGATGGAAATCATCGTTGTATTTCCTGTGATTGCAACAGCATCCAGCTTCACAAGCTCATGCTCCCGCTCGGTATGTTCCACCTGTTTTTTAGTATCTTCAAGCATTTCCTGCAGCAGTTCCACGATCGCAGCGACCGTCTGATCGCGCATTTTCACAAGAAAGCTTATATCCCGTTTCACAGTTAAGATTCGATTTATCACGTCGCTGCCATACAGACGCTGGGGATTCTTCGTACTCCGCTGTGCAAGTACGTCTTTGTCCTCCGCATCGATCAGACAGCTATCAATCATGGTAGAACCAAGGTCTACCGCCATATATATGTGTCGCATATTAGAAGATCGCCTTCGGTTTCTTCTCGATTGGGCGATATCCCTGCTCGGAAAGTACGCGCAGGATCTGCTCCTTGTGCTCCGGTCCAAATGCTTCAATCGTAATCACAAGTTCCACAGCAGAATTACGGTTGATTGTTACGAACTGGTTATGCTCAAGCTTGATGATATTTCCGTTTTCTCCGGCAATCACACCTGCCACACGCTGCAGCTCGCCCGGCTTATCTGGAAGCAATACAGATACCGTGAAGATACGGCTTCTTGCAATTAAACCGTGCTGTACAACTGATGAGAATGTGATCACATCCATATTACCACCACTCAAGATACTGACAACCTTCTGTCCCTTTGGCTCGAGATGCTTCAGCGCTGCAACGGTAAGCAGCCCACTGTTTTCTACAAGCATTTTATGATTCTCTAACATATCAAGAAATGCTACGATCAGTTCGCTATCCTCAACCGTAATAATATCATCCAGATTTTCCTTCAGATATGGGAAGATCTTTGTTCCCGGTGTCTTAACGGCAGTACCATCTGCGATCGTATCTACTTTGGCAGTGTCGTTACCTTGTCATTGGCAAGGGATGCCTTTAAGCAGGCTGCTCCTGCTGGCTCTACACCGATTACCTTGATGTTTGGATTGAGCATCTTGGCAAGCGTCGATACACCTGTGGCAAGTCCGCCACCACCGACTGGCACTAAGATAATATCTACAAACGGAAGATCCTTTAAGATCTCCATCGCAACGGTACTCTGTCCGGTTGCGACATCCAAATCATCAAATGGATGGATAAAGGTATATCCCTTTTCCTCTGCAAGCTTCAATGCATACTGGCAGGCATCATCATAGACATCGCCATACAGTACAACCTCAGCACCATACGACTTCGTACGATTTACCTTGATGAGTGGTGTGGATGTCGCATAACGATCGTTGCCTTCACACCATATGCCTTTGCTGCATACGCAACACCCTGTGCATGGTTTCCAGCAGACGCTGTGATAAGTCCCTTCTTGCGGTCTGCATCGGACAACGTGCTGATCTTGTAATAAGCACCACGAATCTTGTAGGCGCCTGTTACCTGCATGTTCTCCGGTTTCAAATATACTTTATTACCACAGGACTGTGAGAAAAACTCACTCTCGATCAGTCCGGTTGGCTTTGTCACTTTCTTCACGATCTCATATGCCTGCTCGAATTTCTCGAGTGTCAGCTTCTGTTCTGTCTGCGCTTTTTCTGCCATATTTTTATCCTTCTTTCCTGTAAGTTTCTTTTATGCAAAACCCTGTTTAATTCATATCAAACAAGTCATCATCTTTCGGAATATTCTCGATATTCTCATCGACGAGAATCTCCACATCCGAACGCATATCAAAATCTGCAAACAATGCATTCACATAGCTGTTCGGATCAAACTTCTGCAGATCGTCGATCTGCTCGCCGATACCAATGTATTTGACCGGAACATTGAGTTCTGACTGGATTGCAATCGCAATACCGCCCTTCGCTGTTCCGTCCAGCTTCGTAATGATAATACCGTTGATCTCGGTCACGGAGCTGAACTGTCTTGCCTGCTCTAATGCATTCTGTCCCGTCGTGCCATCTAACACGATCAGTGACTCCACATTTGCTTCCGGATACTCTCTTGTAATAATGCGACGCATCTTCGCAAGCTCATCCATCAAGTTCTTCTTGTTGTGCAGACGTCCAGCTGTATCGATCAGCAGGATATCTGTATTCCGGCTTTTTGCTGCCGCAACTGCATCGTAGACAACCGCCGACGGATCTGCGCCCTCATTCTGTGCGATAATATCTACACCGGCACGGTTCGCCCATGTCTTTAACTGGTCGATTGCCGCTGCACGGAATGTATCTGCCGCCGCCATCAGCACCTTCTTGCCTCGTGCCTTGTACTGGGCTGCCAGCTTTCCGATCGAAGTGGTCTTTCCAACACCGTTGACACCGATTACCAGCACAACTGTTTTCTTATTCTCAAAATCGTAGCTGTCTCATCCACCTGCATCTGATCCCGTATAATATTGATTACCAGATCCCGGCATGCCTGTGCTTCCTTGATATGTTCTTCCTTGACACGTGCTTTCAGATCTTCTACGATCCGTTCCGTCGTCTCATAACCCATATCGGACATAACGAGTGTCTCTTCCAGCTCATCGTAAAAATCATCATCTAACTCGCTTGCCTTGAACAAGTTGTTGAAGCTATCTGAAATGCTGTTACGTGTCTTTGTAAGCCCTTCCTTTAATCTTGCAAAGAAGCCCTTTTTCTGTGGAGCTGGAGCTTCTCCTGGCTCATCCGCTGGTATCTCAGCCGGAATCTCTGTATCAACTGTCTCCGAAGGACCTCAGATATCTCTTTCTCTGTCTCCACTTCTTCTGCTTCTGCAACAGTTTCCTGTGTCTGCACTTCCTGCAGTTCCTCTTCTGTAGTTTCCCCTTTTTTCTTCTTGGTAAACCAACCCATATCTTACACCTCCTTAATCATCCAATTCATTCTCTATCATATTCACCGATACAAGTGTCGAAACGCCCTTTTCCTGCATTGTGATACCATACAGGATATCTGCGGCTTCCATCGTACCTTTACGGTGTGTAATGACGATAAACTGTGTGTCCTTTGTCAGCTTTGGACAGATATTTGGCAAATCGCTTGACATTCGAATCATCGAGTGCCGCCTCAATCTCATCCAGCAGACAGAATGGTGACGGTTTTAAACTCTGGATTGCAAAAAGCAAAGAAATCGCCGTCAAACTCTTCTCTCCACCGGAAAGCTGCATCATATTCTGCAATTTCTTTCCTGGCGGCTGTGCGATGATCTTGATTCCTGTTTCGAGCAGATCTTCCTCATCAACAAGCTCAAGGTCAGCCTTACCACCACCGAACAGCTCCTTAAATACTTTCGAGAACATCACACGGATCTCCTTGAATTTCTCCGCAAACTGTTCCCGCATTGCCCGGTCAAGCTCTGCAATAATATTTACAAGATTTGCCTCTGCCTTGCAGATATCATCATGCTGTCCCTTTAAGAACTCGTATCGCTCGGATACCTGCTTGTAATCCTCGATGGCATTGACATTGACATCGCCGAGCTGTTTGATCTTATTTTTCACTGCCGAAATCTCGCGCTTGAGTGATGAGATATCATCGAATCCGGCATCCTTATAGTCAAGTGCCAGATTATAGGTCAGCTCGTATTCTTCCCACATATAATTATTCAGACTTTCCGCCTGTTCGGACAACTTCTCAATCGATGCATTGATCTTGAATGCCGATTTGTCCAGTCCATTGATCTGCTCCGACAATTCCTCACGTTTATGGAAAAATTCTTTGTGACTCTCATTCAAAGCATCTTTACCTGAAATGAGTTCTTCCAGTTTCTTCTCCTTAATCGCGATCATACGGATATTCTCATCGAACTGCTGTTTTAAGCTGTCTGTCCGCTTTGTGAGCGTCGTAACCTCTTCGTTTCCATTGTTCCGCTTTAGATTCAGCGTCTGCAGGTTCTCCTTTGCTACCTGTTCCTCCGTCTTGATACGATGGATATTCTGCATCAGGAACTCATATTGCTGCTGTACGGTATTGAACTCCAGATTCAGCTTGTTAATTGAATCTGAAGCACCCTGCAGCCTACCTTTTTCCTCAGTCACTGCCTGTTCAAGCTTCGCAATCTCCGCTTCCAGCTCGTGAATGGCTTCCTCCTGCTTCTGGTTGTTATCCTTTAATTCCTGCTTGTTTGCATTGATCTCGTCGATCTGCGCTGCAAGCTCACCATTCTCGCGATTGATGCTTGCAAATCCGCGTTCTACCTCAGCCAGCTTTGCCTGTACCTGTTCAAGGTTCAGGGTATATGTATTCATACGGATGTTCATATTCTGGATCTCCGTATTTAATTCGTCACGGATACCTTTTTGTTTCTCACGGTCTTCCGTCAGGAATGTAATCTGCTTCTTATGTTCTTCCAGCTTCACGGAAAGCTTCTCGATCTGTTCATCAATTTCCTCAAGCTCTCGCTTTCGTCCAAGCAGATTTGATGTATTCTTAAATGCACCACCGGTCAGCGCACCGCCCGGATTGATCAGTTCTCCCTCGAGCGTCACGATACGCAGACTCTGTTTATACTTCTTTGCAAGCGCCATCGCATGGTTGATGTGATCGACAACTACGATTCGTCCAAGCAGATGTCCGATAATCGACTGGAATTTCTTATCATATCCAACCAATTCGGATGCGGTACCAACAACGCCCGGTTCCCGCTTTACATCGTTACTCACCCCGGAGCGATCGACGATTGACTGAATCGGCAGGAATGTTGCACGTCCAAACCGGTTCTGCTTCAAATACGCGATTATACTCTTGGCTGTTGCATCATCCTCTGTGACAATGTTCTGGATACTTCCGCCAAGTGCCGTCTCAATAGCTGTCTCATACCGCTTATCTACCTGTATGATATCTGCCACAACGCCGACGATCTTCGGATTCTTCGTCTTCTGCTCCATGACACGGCGAATACTGTTTCCGTATCCCTCGTAACGTTCCGTCAGATTGCGCAACGCTTCCTTCTTGGATTTCAGCTGACGATCTGGTTACTCGTCTCCGTGACGCCACGCCGGTTTTCTTCAAGCTTCTGGCTGTGATCCGTGATCAGGTTCTGAACAGCCGTAAACTGTCCATTTTTTTCCTGCAATTCACTTTCTAACTCTTTGATTCCAGAGGTAAGCTGTGCTTCCTCCGTCTTTGCTTTTTCTTCCTCGCTCGTATATTCCAGCAGCCGTTTCTTAAGCTCTGTCTTACGAAGGTTGATGTTTTCCAGCATCGTATCGTATCTGCCGACCTTTGCCTTTAACGTACCGCCTTCATTCAAATACTCGATAATATCTGCTTTGGCATCCTCAATTGCCTGTTCCTTCGCGGTAATATCCTGTTCCAGATCCTGATACTGTTTTTTTGCCTCATCAAGCACATCATCTGCCTGATCCAGCTTCTCATCCAACTGGGATTTCTCCTCATACAATCCGGTAAGATCCGCTTTGTGCTTTTCCAGATTCTTCGTCTCTTTCTCAATCTGTTCGAGCAGCCCCGCATCACTTTGCTGATATGAGAGAATCTGCTGGTTGATAACGTTCATCTCGCCTTCTAACCGCTGATTGCTGAGCTTCTTCTCATGAATCTCATTTTTCGATGTATCAATCTTCTCGTTATAGGATTCCAATTGCTGCTCAATGCGTTCATATTCATCCTTCGCTGCCTCGAATTCATCCTTCAGACGTGACGCATCTGTCTCCACAATGGATAGCTTCTCCTCGTAGGATTCCAGCTTTACCTGTGTATCATCGACATCTAAGAGAAATGCATTGATATCCAGCTTCTTCAACTCGTCCTTGAAGATCAGATACTTCCGTGCCGTCTCCGACTGTTCCTTCAAAGGACCAACCTGTTTTTCCAGTTCCCCGAGAATATCCTTCACACGGGAAAGATTTGCCCGCTCGTTCTCCAGTGACTTTTCTGTTGCTGCCTTATTCTTCTTATATTTAACAATTCCTGCCGCCTCATCGAACAGCTCCCGGCGTTCCTCCGGCTTTCCTGACAGAATCCGCTCGATCTGTCCCTGTCCGATAATCGAATATCCCTCTTTACCGATACCAGTATCGAAGAACAGGGAATTGACATCCTTCAAACGGCTGACAACACCATTGATCAGATACTCACTCTCACCAGAACGATACACACGTCTGGCAACCGTTACCTCATTATAATCAATCGGCAGGCTGTGATCGCTGTTATCAAGTGTGATTGCCACATATGCCGAGCCCTGCGGTTTTCGAAGCTCTGTACCAGAGAAAATAACATCCTCCATCTTGGAACCACGTAACTGCTTCGCACTCTGCTCACCAAGTACCCAGCGCACGGCATCGCCGACATTACTCTTACCAGAACCGTTCGGTCCAACGATACCTGTAATACCATTGTTGAATTTGAAAATTATTTTATTTGCAAAGGACTTAAATCCATATATTTCTATGCTTTTTAAATACATACGTTACCTTACCTTTTTCCAGTTGGCTGATGTAGCAGCTCCAATGTCTCAAACGCTGCATACTGCTCTGCTGTTTTCTTTGAATGCGCCACCTTCCGCGCCATCTCCTTGCCGTCTAACACGACGCGCACGGTAAACTGCTTGTTGTGGTCAGGACCTTCCTCCGCCAACAATTCATATTGCAGGTTGATCTTATGCTTCTGCACATATTCCTGCAGCTTGGACTTTGCATCATGGAAGCGCTGTTTATGTTCGATATCCTGCAGTAGAAACCGCTCCACATATGCGGTTGCACATTCCATACCACCATCCAGATAGATTGCGCCAAGCACAGACTCAAACATATCACACAAAATCGAATCCCGGTTAGCTCCGCCCGTCTGTCTCTCTCCCTTACTGAACCGGGCAAACTCACCAAACCGCAAATCCCGTGAAATCTTGGACAACGTGAACTCACAGACAAGACTTGAACGAAGCTTCGACAAATCGCCCTCTGGCATCGTCTGATAATTTTCAAACAGATACTTACTCACGATAAATTCCAGAATCGCATCACCTAAAAACTCATATCGCTCATACGACATATAGCGTCCGACCATCTTTTCATTGACGAAGGACTTGTGCGTGATTGCTGTCTCCAAATGTTTGATATCCTGAAAGGTATATCCAATCAGTGCTTCCAGCTCACTGAGTGATCCTTCATGTTCCATGTTAGTTCTCCCCTTTGTTTTCTTCCTCTACAAATGTACGAATAATCTGATTTGTAACATCTTTTTTCACAAAGTTACGGCACTGTTCGATGGCAGAGCGTACCTCTGTATCCTTGCTGTTGCATGAATCTTTACTACCAGACCTTTTAAGCCAAGCAATGGTGCTCCACCCTTATCATCCGCCATATACCGCTTAAAGGTTTTCTTAATCGGTTTGTAGATCAATGCACCACCGATCTTCGTCTTGACACTGCTCTTTAACGTATCTTTGATCTCTGCCATAAACATTTTACCAAGTCCCTCAAAGAATTTGAGCAGAACATTTCCAACAAACGCCTCACAGACTAATACATCTGCCGGACCGTTTGGGATATCACGGGATTCTACACTACCGATAAAGTTGATGTCCTTACACTCACGCAGCAGCGGAATCGTGGATTTCACAAGTTCGTTTCCCTTTTCATCCTCCGCACCGATATTGATGATACCAACACGAGGGTTCTCGATACCCTCGATATTCTTCATATAGATAGAACCCATCTTTGCAAACTGTACCAGATTCTCTGGCTTTGCATCCACATTTGCGCCACAGTCGATCAGTAACGACGAGCCGTACCGATGTGGAATGAGTGGAGCCAGCGGGGTTCGCTTAACCCCCTTTGCACGTCCAACCAGAAACTGTCCGCCAGCCAGCAGCGCACCAGAATTACCGCCAGAAATACAAGCCGCCGCTCTTCCTTCCTTGACAGCATTTAACGCCAATACCATAGATGAATTCTTCTTTCTACGGATAGCATCCACCGGCGCATCATGACAGGTAATCTCCTCGGTTGCATCGACTACCTCAATCCGCGTCTTATCACATCCGTACTGGTCAATATACGTTTTTAATTCCTCTTCTTTACCGGTTACGATAAAGGAAAGGTCGTCATACAGATCCATCGCCTCCGCAATGCCCTGTACAAAATATGCACTTCCATTATCCGTACCCATTGTATCAATTGCTATTACAATCTTTTCCATTCTTTATCCGAACCCTTCCTTGTTATACAACATGATAGACCACATAATCCTATATATTATAGTTGTATCCCTTTCTTTCGTCAAGAAATCAAGGCACAAAAAGACTTCAACGAGAACCTCTCGATGAAAAGTCTTTTTTTCATTTCAGTGAATTACTCAGCAGAGATGATTTCTTTCTTATTATAGGAACCGCAAGCCTTGCATACTCTGTGTGGCATCATAAGCGCTCCACACTTGCTGCACTTTACCAAGCCAGGAACTGTCATCTTCCAGTTTGCTCTACGCTTGTCACGTCTTGCTTTTGAACTTTTATTCTTAGGACAAATGGACATCCTTACACCTCCTTCAAGAATACACTTAAAATCACACTTTGCTTATTATACAAACAAATCTATCTGATGTCAACGGTATTTTTCATTTTTTGATAAAATATTTATTTTGCAAGTGCAACAGTCTCTCTTGCGATTGCAAGCTCCTCGTTTGTCGGTACGACATACACTGGCACCTTAGAATTCTCTGTTGAGATCTTTACCTCTTCTCCACGGAGCTTATTTGCTTCATCATCAATCTCCACACCCAGATATCCGAGATGGCTACATGTATCTTTTCTTACCTTTGGATCATTCTCACCGACACCGGCTGTAAATACGATTGCATCGACACCGTTCATCGCTGCTACATAACCGCCGATAAACTTTGCTGCCTGATAGGTAAATACATTCATTGCAATCTCACAGCGCTTGTCGCCCTCAGCGATTCCCTTGTTCAAATCCCGGAAGTCACTGGACTTTCCTGAGATACCATAAACACCGGACTCCTTGTTGAGCATACTGATGATCTCTGTGAGTGTCTTTCCTTCTTTGTTCGCAATATATTCGATGATTGCTGGATCAATATTTCCACTTCTGGTTCCCATTGTGATACCTTCGAGTGGCGTAAGTCCCATTGTCGTATCAATTGACTTTCCGCCCTCAACTGCACAGATGCTCGCGCCACCACCAAGATGACATACGATAATCTTTGTATCCTTGATATCCTTTCCAAGCAATTCAGCGGTACGCTTGGATACAAAGCTGTGGCTCGTTCCGTGGAAGCCGTAACGACGAACCTTGTATTTCTCATAATACTCATATGGAATACCATATGTATATGCATAATCTGGCATAGTCTGATGGAATGCAGTATCAAACACTGCAACCTGTGGAACACCCGGCATCAATTCCTGACATGCACGGATACCGATCAGATTGGCTGGATTGTGAAGTGGTGCTAAATCACAGCACTCCTCAATCGCTGCAAGTACTTCGTCATTGATCAGAACCGCAGAAGAAAACTTCTCCCCGCCATGTACCACACGATGACCAACCGCTGCAATCTCATCCAGATTTTTGATTGCACCAAGCTTCTCATCTAACAGATACTGCAGTACAAGCTTTACTGCTGCGCTATGATCCGGCATCGGTGCCTCAATCTGTATCTTTTCCTTACCAGTTGCCTGATGTGTCAGTGAACCATCTAATTTGATTCTTTCACAGATTCCCTTTGCAAGTACCTGTTCTGTGTCCGAGTCAATCAACTGGTACTTAAGGGAAGAACTACCACAATTAATTACTAATACCTTCATATTCTCACGCTTTCTCTTACTATTCTATTTCTGGTCAAGTGCCTGTGCCTGAACCGCTGTAATCGCAACAACACCGACGATATCATCTGCTGAACATCCTCTGGACAGATCGTTGACCGGCTTTGCAATACCCTGTGTAATCGGACCATATGCATCTGCCTTTGCGAGACGCTGTACAAGCTTGTATCCAATATTTCCAGCATCCAGATCCGGGAAGATCAATACGTTTGCCTTTCCGGCTACGTCGCTGCCCGGTGCCTTGGAAGCAGCTACTTCCGGCACAATTGCCGCATCACTCTGCAATTCACCATCACACTTCAGGTTCGGACATTCTTCATTGACAATCCTACATGCCTCGATCACCTTATCGATCTCTGGATGATGTGCACTTCCCTTTGTTGAATGGGATAACATTGCCACAATTGGTTCTGCCTCTACCAGAAGTTCAAATGACTTTGCAGAGCTCTCTGCGATTGCTGCAAGCTCTCTCGCATCCGGGAACTGATTTAATCCTGCATCTGAGAAAATGAATGTTCCATGCTCACCCATCTCACAGTTTGGTACTACAACTAAGAAGAATGCAGATACCAGCTTTGTATCCGGTGCAGTCTTTAAGATCTGCAATGCTGCACGCAATACATTTGCAGAAGAATTCACTGCTCCTGCAACCATTCCGTCTGCATCGCCTGCCTTTACCATGATACAGCCAAAATACAGGACGTTTGTTAAAAGCAGTTCCTTTGCTTCTTCCGGCGTCATACCTTTCTTCTTACGAAGTTCTACCAAAATGGATACATAATCGTTTAACTTGTCGCAGTCATATGGATCTACGAATTTCGCGCCTGTCAGATCCAGTCCATCTGCTTTCTTTATAATCGTCTGTTTGTCACCAACTAAGATTATGTCGGCAATTCCTTCCTGCAAAATCTTATGCGCCGCCTCTAATGTACGCATATCTGCAGTTTCCGGTAATACAATTGTTTTCTTGTTTTGTTTTGCTCTTTTTTTAATTGAATCAATAAATGCCACTGCTCTTCTCCTCTGCTTTTATAGTTTCAACTCATATCTTTCTACATTATAAACAAATCAAGGTTTGTATACAACCAAAAATCTGTAAATAAATGTCTTTTTTCACGTACAATTTTAATCTTTATTTGAGAATCTCAAGACTGCATATCATCCACCGCCGGATTGTCCACCACCAGTCTGCCACGACCATGTTTTTTGCCATAATACATCGACTTATCCGCACGGTTTACAAGGATATTGGTATCCCTACAGATCGTCGGATATGCAGACAGGCCAATACATACATTGACTGGAATTTCCTTGTCATCATACTGCACGATTGTCGTCTGGATCTCTTTATGCATTTCCTCTAAGATCGGCAATGCCTGCGTTTCATCGTAGCCCGGCAATACAAGCAGGAATTCCTCGCCTCCATACCGGCAGGCAAATCCCCCATGTGCCCTTGCAAATTTATCGTCAATGGATGCCACCATCTTGATGACCTTATCACCGGCAAGATGTCCATATGTATCATTGATATTCTTGAACTTATCAATATCAAACAGTGCCACAGATAACGGCTGTTGTTTCTTCGTCGCTTCCTCTGCCGCCGCTGCAAACAACTGTCCGAAATAAACACGGTTGTAAATCTGTGTCAGACCATCCTTGCGCGCCATATCCTGTGTCTGTAAATAAAGCTTTGTACTCTTGACAGATACATTATATTCCACCAAGCAGGTTTCATAGTACGAGATTCCCTTATCGAAAAAATTCTCCTCATTGGATGCGATCAGCATCATACCATACTGCTTGTTGTCGTTGATCATCGCAAGCTTCACCAGACTCTTGATATTTGTCTCACCAATAAAACGCAGCTCCTTTAATTCATCCCGACCAGCAGCTCCGTCGTCTTCCGGCTCTCGGCAAAATCCGAATAAATCTTCTCAAAATCCTTGCGCAGACGGCGTTCCATTGAAGCATAATCCGTCTTGATAATACAGATTCCACGATTGTCCGAATTAACCGCTCCATCCATATACACCGCACAGAGCTTTGGATTCTTTACGTCCATGATTGCATCGACGATCACATTGATATTCTTGTTGATATCAAACGAAGACGCCATATAACGCATGATTTCCGTCTGGGACTCGATTTCCCGGTTTGCCTGTTCCAGATCATTCACGACCCGTGCCAGCTCAATCTTCTGGTAATTCACACGTTCATTTACATTCTTTACCTTTTCCTGATACTCTTCGAGCTTTGCATTCTTATCCTGTATATCATTCCGTTCCAACACAAGCTGGGTATAATACGCCTCATGTGCATCGTTTGAATATTCGAGAAGTTCCGTCACAAACAACAGTGTCACGACAAAGATTGCAAGCACCAGCACATAACAGAACCAGAATGTCTCTCTCCGGAACTGCAATGACAGGCACAGATTGATAAACATCGGTATAAGCAACATCATCTTGCGGACTAAAATCGTTCCCTTGTCATAGTGTGAACCAAGAATAATGAATTCCAATGCAAGCAGGAACAAAATCATAAACATACCGACAAGCAGCACGCCCTCGTACGGAACAAATGATACGAAAATACTGTATGTAGTAATCTCAATCAACCGGAAAGTCGTCAAAAACTTCATATTCTTAAACACGCCCATGTGATAAAATACACTGTCAAGCAGTGCAAACACAAACACAACAGTTGCAAATGTCACGCAGACCGGCGTGTTGTCGGTGAACTTCATGACGCGTGACAACACGGTGAGCAAAACCATAAATACATAAAAGATCTTATGATATACTGTGTAATTCTTAATGAGATTTTCCGTAATATCCTGCATGTCTAGTTCTCCCAATAAATATCGATCACAGCCCCTTCATCGATCGGCTGTATAAATTCTGCATGTATGCCATTTACATTTGTAACAAGGCGCTTTCCACGCATCGTAGAAAGATCAAACGGATATACATCCAGAATATCCACAAATGTATAGCTCTGTTTTCCTGTCAAAGTGACAGGTGTTTTATTGACTACAACCGTGATTGCCCGGCTTACAGCTGGTGCTGGCTGTGGCTGCGGTGTCACATTCTGCTCCGCCTCTGTTTTACTTGTATCTTCCGTCACAGGTTCTGTGACCGCTGCTTCGTCTGCAACTTCCACGATCTCATCGTCCGGAATAATCGTTTCTTCCTTCCGGGTGACAAATTCTACTTCAAAATTCTCATAAATCTTCTCATCTTCATCGGCAATCTGATGGTTGACATACGCATAAAAATCCGTCGTCAGATCCATAAATGTGCGCAACTGTCCCACGGTATAATAATTCCGCATACAGACATCATCCCCATCCTGAATCTGATACATGGACGATGCAAATTCACCATTCACGGTTGCAAATTTCGGACAGGATACTTCGTTTCCATTCACCTTAAAGGTCAGCATGCCCGCATATTCCGGAAGTGTCGATAATTCAATCTCCGCAGATTTGCCCTTTGTAGACGGCTGAATCCGGATGTTATCGTTCGCCTCAATCACTGCGTTCATACCAGCGGTCTTTCCGTTCTGGGTGATCACCGCAGCTTCCCCGCTGTACCCACGCACGATCCGTGTCTTTTCATTTATCTTAAATGTGATATCATCGCCGCGCTTCGGGAAGATATCTTCGTTTGGAATACCGTACTGTACTGCCGCATCAAAGATTGTCAGCTTATCATTGTTATACAGCTTCACACGTTCGCCATTTACGTTGACAAAGATGAAGTTATTCTTTTGATCAAAGAAGTTCAGACAGATACCAATTGGTGTCACATAGAGCGGATCTTTCTTGATCCCCTCCACCTGAAAATCAATCGTATTCATCACTTCTTCGCCACGCAGAGCTACACGCTCTGCCGGAAGGTCAAGATCCTCTGCCAGTGTATCTGTAAATCCAGGCAGTTTTCCACCACCGCCGACTACAAACACCGCGCTGACGCTTGTTCCACCATTTAACTCAATGATTTTATCCGCGATCTTCTTCGAGATTCCTTCTTTTACTTCCTCCGTCGTCTGATAGATCTCCTCCGGAGTAATCTTATGGGAGATTCCCATAATATCTTTATATGTAACTGATTTCCGACGCGCACTGACCGTCTTTAACTTCTCTGCCGTCTGGAAATCAATCAGATATTTCTTTACCAGTGCCTCGGTCAGCTCGTCTCCGGCTGCCGGGATCATACCATACGCAATCACGCTTCCATCTTTTGTGATACAGATATCGGACGTTCCGGCTCCGATATCAATCAGTGCAATATTCAAAAGGCGGTACTGCTCTGGAATCGCTACCGTCATCGCCGCGATTGGCTCCAATGTAAGATTCGTCACATACAATCCAGCCTGCTCCACAGCCGCATACAGACTATCCACAACCTCTTCCGGGAGAAATGTTGCAAGCACATCTGCTGCAATCTTCGTTCCTTGTGTCCTTCCAGATTCGTGATCTCGTAATTGTTCAGGAAATATTTCACAACGGTATAGCCAACACAGAAATATTTCGTTGTCTCATGACTCTCGTTTAATTCCTGCAGAATCTCATTGTGCGCCTGCTCCACGCCGATCAGATCGATCGAATGGATATATTCCTGTGTAATAACTGTATTCTCAGAGAATTCATACTCCCCGTGTCCGATCGCAGTTTTTAAGACACGACCAGCCGCCGCAATGCATACATCATGCAATTTGCGTCCGCCTAACTGTTTCTCTAACTGTTGTTTTACCTCGACAATATCCTGACTGACCTTCGCGATATCATGGATCTGTCCATCGATCATCGAACGGGTATCATGGTATTTGACAGCCATCGCAACTACATGAAACCGCTCCTGTTCTCTGTATCCGACTGTACCGACGATACTCCGCGTACCGATGTCCAGTCCAAATATTAAAGGTTCCGGATATTTCACTGTTGCCACGCCTGTTTCCTCCTGAAATTAGTCTGTTTTCCCATGATTAATTAAAATTATAGCATCTCCAAGTAAGATATTCAACCTATCTTTTAGTTGTTTTGATGAATTTTCATAGTCTAATTGATTATTTATAGTGAAATCTGCATATTTTCTATAATATGATTCCGGTTCCTGACTGTGGAACATCGCACGGCAGCGTTCCTCGGTATAGCCGCGCTGTTTCATCAATCGTTTGATCCGCGTCTCCTCATCGACATAGATATACCAGATTTCATCGCAGATCTCCTTATATCCATCCTGAATCAGAAGTGCCGCCTCGATCACATAGATCTTCACGTCCTGCTTCCGTTTCTCCTCGATGTCTTTCCGAATCCATGCCTTCACAGCCGGATGCGTAAGTGCATTTAACTGTGCAAGCTTTTCTTTGTCAGCAAACACGATCTGTGCAAACTTCGCCCGGTCGATTGCATATGGTTCCTCTGCCTGCAAAATCTCCGTGCCAAACGCTTCCACAACCGCCTGATATACTGTCTGTCCCGGCTCCATCAGCGTATGGGCAAGCTTATCGGTCTCGACAATATATGCCCCATATAAATTAGACAGGTCATATAATATTTTACTTTTTCCAGAGCCAACGCCTCCAGTAATTCCTAATATCAGCATTCTGAATCTCCCTGAATGTCCTTACTTCGCATCATACCAGCTGTTTCCAACATTTGCATCTACAAGAAGTGGTACAGAAAGCTCTGCTGCATGCATCATTTCTTCCACAAGCAGCTTCTGTACGATCTCTACCTCTTCCTTCTTTGTCTCGATGATCAGCTCATCGTGGATCTGAAGTACAAGCTTTGACTGCAAATGTTCTTCTTTGAGCCGACGATTCACACGAACCATTGCAATCTTGATAATATCCGCCGCAGTTCCTTGTACCGGGGCGTTCATTGCCGCACGCTCGCCAAAACTCCGTGTCATAAAGTTCGAGGAAGCAAGCTCTGGAATCGGGCGTCTCCGTCCAAACATCGTGACCGTATAGCCGTTTTTCTTCGCATCTTCCACCGTTCGGTCTAAAAATTCCTTAACCTTGCCATAGGTTGCAAAATATTTCTCGATATAGCCCTCCGCTTCCTTTCTGGAGATATCGAGATCCTGTCCTAAACCAAAGGAGCTGATGCCGTAAACAATTCCAAAATTTACCGCCTTTGCTTTCCGGCGAAGGGTACTGTCCACCTGATCGAGTGGCACATCGAATACCTGTGATGCCGTAATTGCATGGATATCCTCATCCGCCTGATATGCCGCAATCAAAGCCGCATCCCCGGACATATGTGCGAGCACACGCAGCTCAATCTGGGAATAATCAGCATCAACAAACACCGAGCCTTCCTCCGGAATAAAGACCTTACGGATTTCTCTGCCAAGCGGCATACGCGTCGGAATGTTCTGCAGATTCGGATCTGCCGACTGATACGTCCCGTCACAGTTACCGTCTGATGGAACTTGCCATGAATTCTTCCATCTGCCCGGATATAACCAGCCAATCCCTCTGCATAGGTGGAATTAAGCTCGTAAGCTGACGGTATTCTAAGATCCTCGGTATGATCGGATGTGCATTTGTAAGCTTCTCTAACACCTCTGCACTCGTCGAATATCCGGTCTTTGTTTTCTTTCCATTTTTTAATCCCAGCTTTTCGAACAAGATTTCGCCAAGCTTCTTCGGAGAATTGATGTTAAATTCTCCCCCCGCCATTGCATGAATCTCTGCGGTAAGCTCCTCGATCCGTGTACGGAGCTTTTTCCCATACTGATGCAATGCCTCTCCATCGACGCGGATACCATTTTTCTCCATCTCATATAATGCATACAGACAAGGAAGCTCCATCTCATCATAGAGTGATTCCATTCCTGTCTCTTTTAATTTCTCTCGCAAAACTGACTTTATCTTATATGGCACAATCGCCTGATATGCCATCCATTTTTGTACTTTTTCGTCTTCAAAGGAGAAATATCCTAGCTTCTCCTTGCCAAGCATTTCCTTGTCTGACGGCAGCGTCACGTCCAGATACACCTTTGCAAGCGTATCGTATTCATATTCCGACTGATTTGGCTGTAACAGATATGCCGCAAGTCCAGCGTCAAATACTGCATCTTCCTCATGAAAATTCAAAAATGAAAGCAGCTTTTTCACGTGCATACATGCTAACTGTACCTGATAATCCCGGCTCAACGCAAGGAGATTGTCTGCAACCATCGCCTCCGTGATAAACATCATAAACCGAATCAGATAAACATGCTCCAAATCCATACAGACCGCAACACCAAGTGCTTCTCCATCCTGCGTGATCCACGCAAAGGAAACTTCCTTCGCCTTTTGCAGCTTTGCAAGCAGGGCGTTGTAGCCGTCAATCTCATCGATCAATACTGTCTCGAAGGTCAGTTCTTCCTTCTTCTCAACCGAGAACCGCTTATAAAAGCTCTTTAACTCCAGATCCTCAAATAACGTATATGCCTCTGCATTAAACGGATCGTTATACGTTGCCTCTGAAAACTCAAATGGAATCGGGCAGTCCAGCTTGATCGTTGCAAGCGTCTTGGACAGATATGCCAGATCTTTGTTCTCAATCAGATTCTGCTTCATCTTGCTTGCCTTCATGCTGTCCACAGCCGCATAGACACCATCTAAGTCACCATACTCCGCAAGTAGCTTTGCCGCAGTCTTCTCACCGATTCCCGGCACACCTGGAATATTATCCGAAGTATCGCCCATCAGACCTTTCATATCTATGAAAATCAACGGTGTTACTCCATAGGTTTCCACCACATTTTTTGCATAATAATCCTCGACCTCAGTCTTACCATGCTTTGTCTTCGGGATGCGTACGAGCACGGTATCTGTCGCAAGCTGCAACAGGTCACGATCACCAGATAGAATCGTAACGGCAAAGCTTCGCGCTCCCCCTTCTTTGATAGTGTACCGATCAGATCATCCGCCTCAAAGCCTTCCTGTTCCACGATTCGGATGTGCATTGCCTGCAGGATCTCCTTGATTCTCGGCATCTGCTCATGCAATTCCTCCGGCATACCCTTTCGCGTTCCCTTGTACGCTCATACATCTCATGACGAAATGTTTTCTTCTTTAAATCAAAAGCAACACAAATATGTGTTGCCTGTTCTTCCTCGATTACCTTCAAGATTATATTTAAAAAACCATAAATCGCGTTGGTATGTCTCCCGTCATTCGTTGTCATATCCGGGATTCCGTAAAACGCACGATTCATGATGCTGTTTCCGTCAATCAGTAATAATTTATTCATCGCTCTCCGTCTCCTCACTTTCCGGGTGGGTTAATTGATATTCACGTAGTTTTTCATAAAAGGTTGATTCCTTCGGTTTCTGTGCAATCTGCACTTCCTGTACAATATCATTTAAGCAAACGGACATCTCCGAACCAAATGTATCGTAAAAATAAGTATCCCCCTGTGCTTCCAGTTTCATCCGCTGTTCGATATTATATACCTTATCCAGACATTGATTGTATACAAAAAACAAAAATACGACTGCCACTCCAAACACAAGTCCAAATGTGGAGAACTTGAAACGTTTCGCCTGCTTTACACGGTGTTCCAGACGATTCAGTTCATTTTCCAGATCCTTTGCAAAATTCTGTGACAGTTCCTGGTTGTTATCGACCTGATGCATGCCAACGATCAACGTATAGTAAATCTCCAGCTCTTCCCTGCAATTCTTGCAGTACCGCATATGCTTTACAAAATCCGGGATCACATCGTCCGGAAGTTTCTTCTCTATGAATGCCATAATATTTGATTGTGCTTCCAAACATGTCATAACCTACACCACCTGTCATAATCTCTGCCAAAAACAAAGAACCTAGATCGAAACGGATCTAGGTTCTTCAAAATGTGTATCTTAGTTATCGATCAGCTTTCCTTCACCATTCCAGCTATATAACTTACGAATCTCCTCGCCAACCTTCTCTGATGGATGCTCAGAAGCAAGTTTTCTAAGAGCCTTGAAGTGAGCCTGTCCACCTGCGGAAGACATATCAAGCAGGAAGTCTTTTGCGAATGTACCATCCTGGATATCTTTCAGGATCTTCTTCATTGTCTTCTTTGTCTCTTCTGTTACAATCTTAGGACCTGTGATGTAATCACCATACTCAGCTGTATTCGAAATAGAATATCTCATGCCTGCAAAACCTGACTGGTAAATCAGATCTACGATCAGCTTCATCTCGTGGATACACTCGAAGTATGCATTTCTTGGATCATAACCAGCTTCGCAAAGAGTCTCGAAACCAGCCTGCATAAGTGCACATACACCACCACAAAGAACTGCCTGCTCACCAAAGAGGTCTGTCTCTGTCTCTGTTCTGAATGTTGTCTCAAGAATTCCGGCTCTTGCTCCACCGATACCAAGACCGTAAGCAAGTGCAAGATCCTGTGCCTTACCTGTTGCATCCTGATATACAGCGATCAGACAAGGTGTACCCTTACCAGCTGGTACTCAGAACGAACTGTGTGACCAGGTGCCTTCGGTGCGATCATTGTTACATCGACATCCTTAGGTGGAATAATCTGGTTAAAGTGAATATTGAAACCATGTGCGAACATAAGCATGTTGCCCGGCTCAAGGTTCGGCTCAATATCGTTCTTGTAAAGGCCTGCCTGCAACTCATCGTTGATCAGAATCATGATGATATCTGCACGCTTTGCTGCTTCTGCAGATGTATATACTTCAAATCCCTGTGCCTCAGCCTTAGCCCATGACTTGCTTCCCTCGTAAAGACCGATGATGACGTGGCATCCGCTGTCCTTTAAGTTCAAAGCATGTGCATGTCCCTGGCTACCATAGCCGATGATTGCAATTGTCTTGCCATCTAACAGTGACAGATTACAATCTTCCTGATAAAAAATCTTTGCTGACATTATCATATCCTCCTGATTTTGTAAAAAATATTTATCGTTACTACTTAATCGTAAGTAATGACCTTAGTTTCCGCTTACAGCGCCTCTTGTAAGACCTGTCAAGCCTGTACGTACCATCTCGGAAATCTCAAACCCATCCAGAAGCGAGATAAATGCTTCAATCTTGTTGACATTTCCTGTAATCTCTATCATAACGGAATCCGTTGATACATCAACAACCTTTGCACGGAATACATCCGTCAGGGAAATAATCTGCTGTCTCTCTTCGAGACTTGCCTTAATCTTGACAAGCAGAAGTTCACGGCATACAGACTCTCCATCCTTCAGTTCTGTAATCTCGCAGACATCCTCCAGTTTCAGAAGCTGTTTCTTGATCTGGCTTAAAATACGATCATCGCCGCTCACGGCTACCGTCATGCGGGAATATCTTGGATTCTCTGTCACGCCAACTGATAAGCTGTCAATATTATATCCTCTACGGCTAAACATTCCGGACACACGGCTCAGTACACCGGATGTATTATCTACCAAAAGGGATAAGACCATTTTTTTCATAAAATGTTCCACCTTTCTCCTATTATTCGTCAAAAATTATTATCTGCTATTTTAACCCTTTGTTACTTGTCTGTCAATAGTTTGTCAACAAGCTTTACCGCCTCGTTTGCATCCTTGGAGTAACCGTCTGCCCCGATCTCATCTGCAAAATTCTGCGATACAACGGCACCTCCGATGATGACCTTATAAGGAAGGTTATTTGCACGCACATATTCAACGGCATCCTTCATCCGCATCATCGTCGTTGTCATAAGCGCAGATAATCCGATGATATCGGCATGCTCTTCCTTCGCTGCCGCAATGATCTTGTCAAGCGGCACATCCTTGCCTAAATCCACAACCTTGTAGCCGTAGTTTTTCAGCATCAGACAACAAGGTTTTTACCGATATCGTGGATATCACCCTCGACCGTCGCCATAATGACTGTACCCTTCGGCTTGGCATTCTCTTCGATATGAAGCAGCGGCGTGATGTATTCGATTGCAAGATCCATCGCTGTCGCACCCGCAATGAGCTGTGGCAGGAAATATTTCTTCTGTTCAAACAACTCGCCAACCTTGTTGACTGCCGGAATCAGATCCTCATCAATGATTGTCTGCGGATCTTTGCCCGACTCTAATTCCTTCTTTACATTCTCCACGATACTGCCTTTGTTGCCCTTTACAACATCGTGATAAACACGGCTTCCTTCTTCGGACACACCTGCCACATTCTTGGCAGCCGTCTGTTCGGTCTGGGATAAAGCGACTACATTTTCCACATAAATATTATCCGAATCCTCCTTGGCAAGCAGCAGATCTGCCGCAAGGCTCGCATTCACAAGCATTGCCTGTCCCGGATTACAGATTGCCATGGTCAAGCCGTTTGCGATCGCCATCGTCAGAAATGCGGTATTGACGTTGATTCGCTCTGGCAGTCCGAAGGAAATATTGGACAGACCACAGATCGTCGGAATCTGCAGTTCATTCTTACAATAGGCAATCGTATCGAGTGTTTCAAGTGCCGCCATCCGGTTTGCACCAACCGTTGCAACCAGACCATCGATGATCAGGGAATCGCGTGACAAGCCTTCCTCGTCCGCGATTTCTAGCAACCGGCGGATAATCTCTTTCTTCTCATCAAGATTCTCCGGCAGGCCCTTGTCCGAAAGCGGAAGGAGTATCGCCATCGCACCATATTTCTTTGCAATCCGCATAAGCGGGCGGCATTTCTTCTCTTCTAATGAAATCGAGTTAATAAGCGCACGTCCCGGATAGATACGGAGTGCTGCTTCGATAATCTCGACATGACTCGAATCAATACAGAGCGGAAGATTCGTCACAGAAATCACTTCATAGACAGCACGCTTCATCATTTCCAGCTCGTCAATGCCGTTCATACCCATATTGATATCGAGAATCTTTGCCCCACGTTCCGTCTGTTCTTCTGCCATCTGTACAACCAGATCCATGTTCCCTGCACGGAGCATCTCCTGCAGTTTTTTCTTTCCGGTCGGGTTGATACGCTCCCCGACGACTAAGAAATTGCCATCGAGATGGATTTCCTGTACTGCACTCTCACTGGATAATACACGGGTACAAACTGGTTTCGTTGCCTCCGGCTCCACGGAGCGGACAACCTTCTTCAGCATCTCGATATGCTTCGGTGTCGAACCACAACAGCCACCCACGGCTCTCGCTCCGGCTTCCACCAAAGCGCGTCCATACTCAGCAAACGTCTCCGGTGTCATTGTATATTTCGTCTCGCCATCGATCAGCTCCGGCATACCATTGTTTGGCTTCGCAAATACCGGAATCGTTGCGTACCGCACCATACGCTTGATCAGTGCTTCCATCTCCTTCGGTCCTGTTGAGCAGTTGATACCGACCGCGTCCACACCGAGCGACTGTAATACGACCACAGAGGCCTCCGGTGTAGAACCGAACAACGTCTTTCCATCGCTGTTAAATGTCATGCTGACCATAACCGGCAGGTCACAGACTTCCCTGATTGCGATCACGCACGCCCGTGCTTCCGCAAGGCTCATCATCGTCTCTACAAAGAACAGATCGACACCTGCCTCCACGAGGATCTGTGCTTGTTCCTTATATACATCCACCAGTTCCTCAAACGCCAGATCACCGACCGGCTGAAGCTGTCTGCCAGTCATCGTCATATCACCCGCGATAAATCCACGATGATTCTCCTGTGCGATTGCCGTCCGTGTCAGGTCAACCAACTGCATGTTCATCTCGCGAATCTTATCCTCGAGATGATATTCGGCAAGCTTGATCCGGTTCGCCGTAAAGGTCGGCGCAAGCAGAATATTCGTTCCTGCCTGAATATATGCGCGCTGCAATTTGATCAGGTGCTGAGGATGCTCCAGAATCCATTTCTCCGGGCATACACCAACCGGCATGCTGCCTGCATCAGGTTACTTCCGGTTGCACCATCTAACATAACAATTCGTTCTTCAAATAATCTGCGAAAAATCTTTCTATCCATAATTTTGTCTTATCCTATTTCTGTAATAAATTTGTATATCAGTGTCTGGAAATCTTCTGCAATCTTATTCGCAGTTTCCTGCACTTCCTTGTGGTTTAATTCTCCGGTGCTCATACCTGCCGCCATATTCGTGACACATGATATACCAACGATCTTCATACCAGCATGCCGTGCTGCCATCGCCTCACACGCGGTACTCATACCAACCAGATCTGCACCAAGTGTCCGGTACATGCGGATCTCCGCCGGTGTCTCATAGTTTGGTCCGGTCGCCTGCAGATAAATGCCTTCTTCCAGAGTAATTCCCTGCGTCTTCGCCACTGAATCCAACTTTTTTCCAAGCTCTACGTCGTACACATGACTCATATCCGGGAACCTCGTACCAAGTGCTTCCATATTTGCTCCAATCAATGGGGATGGCACAAACGACGTAATCTGATCTGTGATCCGTACCAGCGTCCCCGGCTTGTACGACGGATTCATGCCGCCTGCCGCATTCGTAAGAATTAAAATCTCCGCGCCAAGCATGTGCATCACACGCACTGGCATCACAACCTCCTGCATCGAATATCCTTCGTAATAATGCACACGTCCCTTCATGATCAGCACCGGGCAATCCCCGACTTTTCCAAGCAGGAAACATCCAGCATGCCCTGCCACTGTCGATACCGGAAAATGTGGGATTTCACCATATGGGATCTTCGCATCAATCGTCAGGCGATCTGCAAAATCGCCCAGTCCCGAGCCAAGCACGAGCGCTACCTTCGGTGTATATGGCAGACGTGCCTGCACATAAGAAGCTGCCGCCTGCAGCTCCTCGTAAGTTATCTCTTTTTTCATTCCGTATCCTCCTGCAAATTGAACTATTTATTTACAAAAGTGACTTCATCTCTCCAATAGCATACGATTGGCATGCCCGCTTCGACATACTCATATAACTCGCCTGCTTTTGATGGCGGCAGATTTACACAGCCATGGGAACCGTTGTAGGTATAGATTTCTCCACCGAATTTTCCACGCCAGTTCGCATCGTGCAGACCGATGCCACCATTGAACGGCATCCAGTATGTGACCGGTGTCTCATAGTCCTCACCAATCAGTGTCGCATGCATCTTCTTATAGGTAAGACCATACAGACCGCCTGGTGTCTTGTGTCCCGGTGTCTGCCCAGATACACAATCACTGTCCCATTTCAATCTGCCATTTTGATAATAATATACATGCTGGTTTGTCAGATCAACCTCCACATAGGTCGAACCGATATCATTCTGCGCACACAGTGCATAGCCACGGCGCTTACATGCTGGTTCCTTCGTGAAGCTTTTCTTCTTTGACAGAAGATCGTACAACTCCTCCGCCTCTGTCTCCGCGTCGATCACCCAGCCATAATACCCGCCATGCACGAGAATCGTCTTCTTATCATGCGTCGTAAATTCACGGTCAGTATCCGCAGTCGTGAATTTCTCCTTAAATTTTTCGACATACGCTTCCACATTACTTCTGCTGATCTGGATACTTCCATCTGAACTGACATATGCCATCTTCGTAAGTTCTTCCTTTGGAATGGTATATGTATACGAACCAAAATCATACACGGCTTCGATATCGACAAATGCATCTGCGTCTTCCTTTGTTTTCAGAATGGACTCCGAATCCGCCAGAATATGTGCTGGAATATAACACTCTTCGGCTTCCACATCCAGTGTAGTATCATAATTTTTCAGAGCATTTATTACCTTCTCATATAACTTTGCCGTGTCAAGCTTCGTTCCCGTCTCCTCTGGAATGACCTTTGCCTCGCCATCCTCCAAAACAACCTTCGCGTCCTTTGATTCTGTCATGGAAGCTCGATCCAGTGCCGGTGATGTCTGCAGGCAGGCTTCCAACTTTTCCCTGTCACAGTTTACTGTATAATCAATCTTATAATCATAACTGTGAAAGCTGTTTACAAACCAAAGAAACGGTGAATGTTTCTTTAACAGTGTATCCACTGAATCCGTCAGTGCAACATCAGAATCCGCATCCCCCAGTACGAAAGTAAAATCACTGTCCTTGAACTTGATATCCAGTTTGTATTTCCGTGCATCCGAAAGCAGCATATCCTCCACAGACTGTACGGATTTTCCTGCTACATTCCTGCCGTTGATCGTCGTATTTACTCCAAAGCGGTGCATATGGAAAATCACGCCACCGATATAGACCGCCAGCAGCGTTGCAACAACCGCAATCGTCACCGTGCGGATGATCCGTTTCTTTCTGCGCTGCCGATACACCGAAGGATCAATAAATGGCTCCTGCACATAGAGACTCACGGGCTTATCGTCTGTTTCTTTCGTTTCTTCCAGCTTCTTGTCGTCCTCCGCTTTCTCCATCTCGTCTGATACTTCCGTCTCTTTGACTTCTTCCGTATTCGTTATTTCTTCTCTATCCTTTTTTCCCCTGCTCATAGTTACGTCCTTTTTATTTAGTATACAGATTTCTGTTTCTGTATCATTGATACGTTCGTATCATATCCCATAGACCGCATGATTGCAACCAAATGCGGAAAATTTACATCTTATTTACATCAATTACGACCATCTCCGGTGGGTTGTTGATCCGGATGTGGATCGAATGCATGCCACATCCTGCAGTCACAACCATCTTCGTCTTGATATCCGCGCTCTCATACACCCCATAGTCATACTTCGGAAATGGGTGTAACCGAGGTGAGATCACGCCGCCAAGCCCCGGCAACCGCACCATGCCGCCATGATTATGCCCGGACACGATCAAGTCTGGATGCAGTGTACAATATGTCCGGAAATAATCCGGATTGTGTGCAAGCAGCACATTGCAGCGATCGGGCTGCATCGTCCCAAGCATGCTGGTAAGCACCTCTTCCCGGAGCGGTTTCTTGATGAGCCGTTTGTAATACGCGCGCGGCAGATCCAAGCCGTACAGGCAGACATTCCAAGGCTCTAAAAATTCATGTGCATTTACCAGCATATGCAGATGATGTGCACCTTTGAGATGCTGGCTGTATTCCTGCCAGATACCATCGGTCTCCCGAACACATTCGAGCAATCCGCGCTCATGATTTCCATAGGAATAATAAACCGGCGCAATTTCAGTCATCTTCCGGATCGTGTCCGCTGTCACCCTGTTATTCTTCCGTTCGCTCTTCCGACAGACGATCATGTCGCCAGGCAGTAAAATAATATCCGGCTGCTCCGTGTCAATCGCGGTAAGCAGATCCGTGTTCTCCAGACCATATACCTGATTGTGCAGATCAGCGATCATCACAATGCGTAATGGTTTCCGGACTTTCTGACTGATAAAATTGTAACGCACTATCTGAAAATTCATACTCATGGCTTTATTATACCCTATCTTCGGTTATTTCGCCATAAATATTCTTCCTGCAATCTCCGATATGCTGTATTTTAAGTCAAGCTTCGGCACCGACCGCTCTGCATACAGGATCACTTCGCTGATACACGTTCCGTTGCAGGAATACTGTACTACACCGACCGCATCGCCTTCAAGGATTGGTGCTTTCAGGTTCTCATAAGCAATCACCTGTTTCTCGATCTGATCGGGATTTGCTGCCACGAGCGTGATCGTGTGCTGTTCCACCGGTTTTACCGTCACCGATTTGCGGGTGCCTTTTTCCACCGGGATCTGCAGGTTCTCCGGCACGACTTCAGTATCCACATATGAACGGCACTGTGCGAATCCGTAATCAAGTAGCTTCATTGCCTCACTGTTCCGAATCTCCTTCGTCTCCGCTCCCATCACAACTGCGATCAACGTCACGCCATCCCGCGTCGCCGTCGCAGACATACAGTATTTCGCCTGTGAGGTATATCCGGTTTTCAGTCCATTTGCCCCTGTGTAAAGATTCAGAAATTTGTTCGTATTCGCAAGGTCAAACTGTGATTCGCCCCGTCTGGTCTTGTGCGTGATCGAATCCATCCAGATCGTCGAATATGTAAGGATATCCGGATGATAAAGCAAAAGCTGTCTGGACATGATCGCGATATCCCGCGCCGAAGTCAGATGTGTCTCAACCTCCAGCCCGCACGCATTATCAAAATGCGTATGCTCCATGCCAAGCTCCTTCGCCCGCTCATTCATCTTCTGGACAAACGCTGCCTCCGAACCTGCCAGATGCTCTGCCATCGCCACTGCGGCATCATTACCCGAAGCAACCTCGATGCATTTGATCATATCCTGCACCGTCTGTTCCTCACCTGCCTCGAAGAAACACTGCGAGCCACCCATCGACGCCGCATGCTCAGTCACGACAACCGTATCGTCCAGTGCGATATCGCCACGCCCCAACGCCTCGAAGATCAAAAGCAGCGTCATGATCTTTGTTACCGATGCCGGTCGCAGCATCTCATCCGCATTCTTCTCGTAGATACCGTCCCACTCTCCAGCTCCATCAAAAGCACCGATTTCGACTGGATTGCAAGCGCATCATTTTCGCCTGCCGGTGCGGTTGTTTCCACAACCGCCTCCGCATCTCCGTCTGTCGCCTCATCGACCGGTGCGTCAGCCCGCACTGTCACAAAACTCCCAAGCACCAGTGCCAAGGTCATAATTGCCAATATTATTTTCTTCATTTCCACTCCTTTTACAATTTCCGTCCGCCTCTAATTTGTACATTATACGAAACAACCTTGCAGAAAATGAATATAATAAGAAAAAGTGTGAAGGAGCATCTGTATGTGTGGCATTGCGGGCTACTTTAACCCAGACCAGAACTATGCGGAAAATCCCAAGCAAAACTTTCATACACTGTCCCGTATGATCAATACGATGAACCACCGCGGGCCGGACACCTACGGTCATACCATCATAAATTCGTGCTGCCTTGCGCACACACGCCTGTCGATCATTGATCTCGAAAATGGCAGACAGCCCATGTCTTATACGAAGGACGGAAACACCTACTATATTGTATATAACGGCGAGATCTACAACTACAAGGAAGTAAAGAAAACACTGCTCCGGAAAAACTATACCTTTGAAACAAACTCCGATACGGAAGTCATCATCGCTGCGTTCTGTCATTACGGACCGGGCTTTGTCAAAGAATTAAACGGTATCTTCGCAATCGCCATCTACGACAGCATGCGAAATACACTCTACCTCTACCGTGACCGCTTCGGTGTCAAACCGCTTTATTATACGAAGACCGGCGATACACTCGTGTTCGCCTCGAGGATTGATACATTGTTTGAATACCCGCGCGTGCGTCCATGCATCGACATGAACAGCTTCAACGAGATCTTCTCCCTCGGACCGGCGAAGACGTACGGCAAAGGTGTATTCTCCGGGATCAAAGAGATCAAGCCCGGCGAATATCTGACCTACTCGCCGCAGTATATGACATCCCGGCTATACTACCGGATTGAGAGCCACCCGCACACCGACAGCTACGAGGAAACGGTAGAGAAAACCTCATACCTGCTTGAAGACAGTATCCGTATGCAGATGGTGTCCGACGTTCCGATCTCCACCCTGCTTTCCGGTGGCGTAGACTCCTCGTATGTATCCGCTGTCTGTAACCATTTCCTGCCGGAGGATACACCTCTTACGACGTACTCCTTCGATTATACCGACAATGCCGTTTATTTTCAGGCGAACAGCTTCCAGCCGAGTGAAGACCGCCCTTACGTTGATATCATGAAAGACTATCTGCACTCGGATCATATCTACCTGACGTGTTCCTACACGCAGCTTGCCGATCTGCTCGAGGCATCCGTCGACAGCCGGTGTCTGCCAACGATGGCAGATGTCGATTCGTCACTGTTATATTTCTGTGGGGAGGTTGCAAAACACCACAAGGTCACGTTGACCGGTGAATGTGCTGACGAAATCTTCGGTGGCTATCCATGGTTTCATCGTGACGCCATGCTGCAATCGAACACCTTCCCGTGGACGATGGATATCTCCTTCCGCAAATCCCTGCTCCACCCGGAATTTGCCGCCAGCATGCAGATGGAAAAATATATCGCCAAGGCATACCGCACGACGCTCTCTGAGGTCGATATCCTGCCGGAGGAATCACCGCTCGATACGAAGAAACGGCAGATTGCTTATCTGAATATCCGCTGGTTCATGCAGACGCTGCTTGACCGCATGGACCGCACATCCATGCAGCACGGACTCGAAGCCAGAGTTCCATTCGCCGATTACCGCGTCGTCGACTATGTATTCAACGTTCCGTGGTCGATCAAAGCCAAGGATGGTGTTCCGAAGAGTCTGCTCCGTGCCTGCGCCGCCAAATACCTGCCGGACACGATCATGAACCGTCCAAAAAGCCCTTACCCAAAGACCTATCACCCGGAATACGAGCGCGTGCTTGCGAACCGCCTGCGCGAAGTTGTCACCGACACCGCATCGCCGCTACGGAGCTATCTGAACATCCCTGCGGTACTGAAGTTCCTCGACGAACCAAAGGAATACGGAAAGCCTTGGTTCGGTCAGCTCATGGCCGGACCACAGATGATCGCCTACCTGCTCCAGGTCGACTACTGGATGCGGAAATATATGTTATAACCCATTGCGTGAAAAAAGCAGAGGTTGGAGCGATTCACTCCTTCCTCTGCGTTCTTTTCGTGATTGCATCGCATCGTTCCTGTATCAGCTTCTCAAACCGTTCTTTTAGGTGTTCCGGAAGTAACGATGCTTCACACATTGCAACAAACTTCTGCCGTTGCTCTATCACCGCATCCAGCATCTTCTCTGCAGACACTCTGGATATTCCACATGCATCTGCATAAACTAAAAAGTCTTTTCGATGTAGATTCCGTTTCTTTCCATTCATTGCAAGTGCAAACTGTTCCTTATCTTCGGCATGATTACATTCACCGGAAGTAGATCATACGCGGGTGACAAACTATATGTGCCAGTGCCCTCTCCAGTCTCAATCAACGAGAAATTTTTCAAATGCATATCCGAATTTCCAGCCACAAAGCAAAACACCAGTCTCATAAACAATTCTGCCATATCCAAGCCTTTTCGACAGGAATACCGCTCTATGATTTTTGCACACCTCTCATAAGACCCCTTGTATTTATCCTGTGTCAGACGCAAATCAAGCTGACAGAAATCTTCCATCGCAAGCATCTTCGTATGTTCACCATCCTCCACCCGGTCAACGCGTCGCGTAATGTATGCCAGATCTCCATCCCCCCTCATCAGAGCATGCGGAACCGTAGAAATCCCGATTGTATCTGCCATTGTCATAACCAGTTGTTCTGCCTCTGGCAATGCTTCGAACTGCTCTACCTGTGGTTTCAGAATATATCCCGTTGGATAATTCACAAGTGTGAGACGTGGTTTATTTTTTTCTGACAGCAAATGTAACGATAATTTCTTTTGTACCCCCGGAACCGTAAAACCTTTTTGAATTGATTCCATTACAATTGTCGTCAATGTCTGCTCTGTGATATCAATTTCCGGTATCGTATCTGTACCAAAAAAATGCTTTATGCAGGATGCATGCCAACCCGATTCCGTTTCCTTCTTCAATGGTTTTCCACAACATAAACAATTCATACACGTTCCTCCCTTATGGTGACATTTCCAATTGCATCCTTACATGCAACCAGCAAAAGCCCAAACCGATCTTTTAAATCAATCTTCCAATTCCGGCTTACAACACCAAGCAGCCAGCCCTCCGGAAGCAATCCATCAAAAAAAAGGAAACATTGTTTTCGACTCATACACCTCGTCCGTCAAAGGCAACGTCAATGAAACAGCACTCGCTTGCGCATCTTTCAAATATGTCTGATCGTAGGAAAATGAATATCCTTCATCTGTTTCCAGTAGCGTTCCTGCAAATACATTCCGCACATATACATATGCCGTTCGAAAAATCGTATCCATACCTAATCAACCTGCCTTCCCGGAACTGCCTCCATTCCAAACATTCCAAGTGCGATGTTTACCTTGTCCATGCGCACCGTTTCTTTTCCCTGCTCCAATTCACGTACAAAACGCAAACCAAGACCTGCCCGCATGGCAAATTGCTCCTGCGTCAGTCCCGCTGCTTTACGATTCTTTTTTATAAATTCTGCAATCTGATTCATACGATCACCGCCTGTCTTTTTTAGTGTATTTTACACCTCATCGGGTATAAATGCAATGTTTTGTATGTAAAATACACCCGATAAGGTATATTTTGTGCTAATTCTCTTTGAATTATACCTTATCGGGTGTAAAAATGTTATTTCTTAATATACGTCTGCTTATTCGTCGTTACAACACCACCGTAATTGTTCGCTGGAGCAGCACCGTCCTTCGGCACAAGTACGATCTGGATACCTTCGAGGCGCTTGCTAAGTCCTGCGGTTCCGGCAGCTTCGCCGTTCTTCGTCCAGGCAAGCCAGCCGTAGGTCTGTGCATGGACGCGGTAGTATACGTCGTAATGCTCTGCCATCTCGCCGGTTAATGCAATACGGATTGCTTCAAGGCGCTTCGCGCGTCCGCTTGTTCCAGCCATCTGACCATCACGGAACCATGTATTCACATTGTTCTCATTGCCCTGCCATCCGATGGATTGTACATGTGTCGTATAGACAATGCTTCCGCTGTATGGCTTGTTCGTAAGCTTGATGTTGATGCCTTCGAGTCTCTTTGCCTTACCGCTTGTTCCACTCATCACGCCATTGTACTTCCAGCCTTGCCAGCCAAAGGACTGTATGTGTGTACGATATTCTACATTTACATTGTTCTCACCTGCAACAACCGGATTCGCATTTGCTGTGGATGATGCGATATATGCTTCTCCACGGGCAGATTGGATATTTCCGATTGCATGATCGAAGCTTTCACCCTTCTTCACGATCACGATCTGGATTGCCTCGAGTCTCTTCGCAAGACCTGCCGTACCTGCCGGTGCGCCATTGGCTGCCCATGCAAGCCAGCCGTAAGATTGTGCGTGTACACGATAGTATACATCATACTTCTCTTTATCTGCGCCTGTGAGCTGAATCTTAATTGCTTCCAGTCTCTTTGCCTCGCCCTCGGTTCCGTTCATCTCGCCATTTGCGGACCATGGTAACCATCCATAGCTCTGACAATGGGTTGTGTACTGAATACCGAGATTGCTGTTGCCTGCAACCGAAATCTCGATGCTTTCGAGCCGCTTCGCCCTGCCGGAAGTTCCACTCATCGTGCCGTTCGTCACAATGCCCTGCCAGCCGATGGACTGTACATGTGTACGGTAAGAAACCGTAACATCCGGTGTCACAACCGGTGCCGGGGTAGGTGTAGGCGTTGGTTCCGGCTTCGGTTCTGGAGTTGGTTCTGGGACTTTCTCAATCGTCTCAGTAGCAAGAAGCAAATTACAAGTCATGCCGTCATCACTGATCTTCATGTCTTTTGCATTTACTGTCTGTCCATTTACAAGAATAGACAATCCATCATTTTCAGAAGCAAAAAAATTCTCATTACATGTTTCCAGCTTGATGCTATGCCTGTAAGTTTTCCCGCCTTCAAAGGCAGTTATCTTCTTATCCTCTGCAAGCTTTGCATTTTCACTATCATCGGAATACCAGAATCTCACCGGTTTGAAACTATCATCCCTTTGCTCCTGCATTTCCTCCCAATACTCATATGCAATCCTATAATCATTCGCATCCTCACCAGACAATGCTGCAGTTGCCTTCGGTGTTTCTCCCGCCTCATGCTGAAGCGTTACATCAGCTATTTCAATCTGCTTAATTTCTTTTGGTATTGTGATACTTTTCACATTCACAGCATCAATAACTACATAGTCCTCTCTAATCTTTTTATTTGTAATCAGAAAGGATTCTCCGTTAATAATAACCGGTGTTCGTTCCGTAAAACTAACGTTCCAACTCTTACAAGCAATCGTTACCGAATAAAAATATGTCTTTCCGGCTTCAAATTTTTTTAACAACTGACTCTCATCCTTCGGATTCTTAGAATTATAGGAGGAACACCACTTCACCTTATTCCCGTTCTCATCCAGCTCACTCCATTGTTCACTTGAAATATTATATTTTTCAGAATCCTCCTCTGAAACCTTCGCCGTGAATGCCGGGACATCTCCGTCATGAAACTTCAAGGTTGCTCCGATAATCTTCGCTTTATCGTACATCAGTGTGCCGTTCTTATATTCCCTATATTTTATCCGGCTTGTATCTCCAAGGTTAAATATGCCGTTTTTCGTGATGTATTCTGTTGCATCGCTGCCGTCCATATTCGGACTGATACTAACAGATGCTTTTGTACTTTGACAAGTAAAATCCCCACCACCTTCTATTGTGGTCATGGTATCACTCCGCAGGATCACTGAAAAATCTGTATGCCCATACCCCCGGTAAATATAATTCGACCCTCCCGAATACAAGGAAATTGCTTTTTGAACATCCACACCTGCAGGAGCAAGACTACTATCTGCTGTAATCGTAAGTCTGGCCTCCTCATCACACGGTGTAACATAAATTGTTGCATAAATTCCATACATAGAACCGGTAACGCTACAATCTCCATTAATCCGTAGATACATCTTGGTTTCCTGTTCCGGATTGTAAATACCTGCATTGGAGGAATCCTCTGTACCGCCTTTTGCTTTAATATTTACATTTACCAGATTCACGTATATTGACGATGCAGGAGCTCCATATTTTCCCACCGTATTGATCAATACATTTGCTTCCTGCTCCGCACAGGCTGTGATGGTACCATTCACCTCATTATAGTTCCAGTAAGACGCTTTCTCTATGGGAACCGTCAATTTATTTCCTCCGATATATATAGTCTGAGTCTCTTCGTCTGCTGCAAATGCAGTCATTGATTTCATTGAAAATATCATACCAAGGACAAATATAGCACTTAAAATCCATCTGGTAATATGTTTTCTTTTTTTCATTCCCTCTCTTTTTCGCATATGATCCCTCTCTTTCTTATCTCAATTAACTATAATCATCATTTCTGCATGATGGTCGAATGCACCTCATAAAATGCACGCATATTCCTTGTCTCCATAGCAAAAAAGCATGCTACTCTGATAGTAACATGCTTTTTTATAACATATTTTACTTGTTGTGACAACCTTTCTGGGACGAAATGCATTTTTCTGGGACGAACGGTTCCAAATCGACCATTTTTTATAATAATACCGGCTGGATCTGCTCCTTTGCCAGTGCATATTCTACCGTCTCTGCAATCTTTGTCATATCCGCCACACAGGAATTCGGCTTTTTTGCCGCATCGTCCTGTCCAAACGGAACGAAATAGATATGCTTCATCACCATGAGCTTTCCGATATTCTGCAGATTGATGCCAAGCGCATCGTTCGTGGAAATGGCAATGATCACGGGACGTCCGTTCCGAAGGTGCGACTTCGCCGCCATCAAAACCGGAGTATCCGTGATTCCATTTGCAAGCTTTGCTGCTGTGTTTCCCGTGCAGGTGCGATCACAAGGGCATCGAACAGCTTCTTCGGTCCGACCGGTTCTGCGCCCTGTATCGTGTGAATCGCGCTTCTTCCTGTGATTGTCTCGATCTCTTTCACAAAGGACTTCGCCTCTGCAAACCGCGTATCCAGTTCATAGGCATGCTGTGAAAAATCGGCGTGATACTCGCCGCCTCATCCCGTAGAAGCTCTATCTGTTTTTTTATCTTTTCGAACGTACAAAATGATCCGGTAATCGCAAATCCCAGATGACAGTCTGACCGCATACCTTATGGCTCCTTTTTGTTAGTCCGAAGGAGTCTCCGTGGCAAGCGCATGCTCGTAGATGCCGGAAGCAATCACAGTTCCTGCTTCCTTTGGATACAGCTTTCCGGGGATACCCAGATAGATGTCTGCCCGGATGCCGTGTGCCTTACAATACGCAAAATCCGTTCCGCCCGGGCTTGAAGCTATATCATAGATGAGAATCGACGGGGAAAACCATTGCAGATGCCCGGCGTCTAAGACCATTGCCGGTATCGTGTTGAACACATAGCTGTATTTGTCATAGGCGTAATGATCCCACTGTGCAAGATTCCGGTATCCATATGCATGCTGTTCGATCTCGGCTTTCAGTTCCTTCCGTCTGACTGCAACATCCACATGTGCCCCGGCTTTTGCCAGTGCATCCGCGATTGCTTTTCCGCAATGTCCATATCCAAGCACAAGACAGTGACTTTCCAAAAGTACGGCATCTCTTCCGGCGATCGACAGGATTCCCTGTGCGGTGAGCTGCGCATTCTCCGTCACAAGTGTTTCAAGCTGCAGATATGGATGACAGGTAACACCTTTTTCCTGCAGCTTCTGCCGACTTGCCGCTGACAGCAGACCGTGATATAAGATCTGGTCGTCTGTCATGTACGCACACAGAATCTCCTCCTCTGCCTCCGAAAGCTTCGGTGCGGTGATCACACACGCATCCGCAACCGGTTCTTCCGGGTTCTCATATACATCATATCCAAGATGATAAAAATATCCGGCGACACTCTCCATCCGCGGATCGTGTCCGAAAACAATGATATTCCGCATACGCTGTCACATCCTCCTTACGATACTCTATTATATGCATACTGCTCGGGAAAGGTCTCTTGCTTCTCAATAAAAAATGCATCGAATACCGTTCCAATATAATAAGAAAAATCCTTTTTGTCTACTGTTTCTGCTGCATACACTGGATATCCGGCAAGCCGAGTGTCCCCGATGGATACCTGCAGGGTGCCGACCATGTCGCCCCGTGCAACTGGTGCGGTCAGTCCGCTTTCCGGTACAAACCGCCGCTGTACCGTCTCCGTGTCAGAAAGCAAAACGGTAAGCTTCCCCTCACACATACCGGAAATGGTCGGTTCCAGCCATCTGCGACCGGAATAGCCGGAATCTGCACCCCTGCAAGTTCGATTTCCCGGTATTCATAGTTTGCATTGCCATATGCAAGCAAGGCTCTCGTATCTGCCATTTGTAATGCCGGTTGTGCGGCCAGCCACATGCAAGCAGCGCAACGACAAAATGTTTCTCTCCGACATTCACCGCCGCCACATAGCAATACCCGGCATTCCCGGTGAATCCCGTTTTCCCGGCGAGCACGCCATCCATGCGGTCGAGCAGCGCATTCTTATTATATACCGTAAACTGCCGTGTACCGTCACAGCTTGCGAATGTATACTGCCTTGTCTGGCAGATTGCTTGAAACGCTTCTTTCTGTTCCGACTGCGTAACGCAATACCGCATGAGCTGTGCCAGATTACGAGCGGTCGTATGGTGTACGCCGCCCGCATCCTCGGCGTCTAATCCGTTCGGTGTGATAAAATATGTATCATGCAGTCCGATTTCTGCCGCCTTCCGGTTCATCATCTGTGCAAATGCCTCCACGCTTCCCCCGACCTGTTCCGCCACTGCACATGCGCTGTCATTGTGGCTCTCTAACATCATGGAATACAGCAGATCTTGCAGCACATACCGGTCACCGGCATGAAGCCCTAACCGTACCTCCGGCATCTTTGCCGCGTAGCTGCTCACAGTCACAACATCATCCGGATTCCCATATTCAAGCGCGAGAATCAGTGTCATGATCTTTGTTGTGCTAGCCATAGGAAGCGCCTCATCCGGTGCCCTTCCGTATAATACCCGCCCGGTATCCGCATCCATCAGCACTGCCGCCTTCGCATACAACTTCGGTTCCTCCGCCGCAGAAGACGGAACCGGACACCCACAGATCACAACGATCATAACGAGTAGATATACAATATAGTTCTTCATGCTGTTCCTTTCTTATCACGCTTCTCAGACATCTACTCCATTATATGGATAATTGTGACGAGTTAGACTTTCTAATTGAAATCGTTTCCGAAATCCTGTAAAATAAATAGAAGAATTTTCGACGAAGGATGACGCGTATGGCAACACTTTTTACATCTGAATTAGAGGAAGGTATGGTTACACTGACCGACACCTACTCCAACAGTGGCAAGCTGATCGTACCGAAGGATACGGTGCTTACGAAGAGTATCATCCAGATGCTTTCTGGCAATGATGTTGTATTTGTTGATATCTCTGATATCGTGGAACCTATTGTCGAATCACAGGAAAACGATCTCTCCTCTGCGCTTGACACTGAGAAAATAAAAGAAAAACCACAATACAAAAAATTCGTCCACCGTTATGAGAAAAGCATCTCCGAAATGGGCGATCATTTAAACGATATTGTCTACAAGAATGCTCCGATTGACGTGGATATGATGCTTCAGAACACCATGACGACGATGAAAGCGTTAAACGACTCCCCTCTCAGCATCTTCACAATGCTTTCAACCATGAAAAACTATGATGATTCGACCTTTAACCATTCATTAAACGTCGCGCTCATCTGCAATATCTTCGCTGACTGGCTGAATCTGTCCGAAGATGACAAGAAACTCATCACCGCCTGCGGTCTGTTCCATGATGTAGGCAAGCTGCTGATTCCGGATGCGATATTGAAGAAGCCGGGCAGGCTCACGAAGGACGAGTTCGACATTATCAAAACCCATCCGGTCAAAGGGTATCACCTGTTACAGAAGAACAAGCTCGATCCGCATATCCAGTATGCCGCCCTGATGCACCACGAGAAATGCGATGGCTCCGGCTACCCGATTGGCTTAAAAGGCAACCAGATTGACTGGTGTGCCAGATCGTCACGATTGCAGACATCTACGAGGCTATGACAGCAAAACGCGTCTATCGCGGACCGATCAGTCCATTTAAAGTCATCAACATGTTCGAGGAAGACGGACTAAAAAAATACAATCCAAAATACCTGCTTACTTTCTTAGAGCACGTGGTAAACAGCTATATGAATTGTAAAGTCCGTTTAAGCAACGGTGAGGAAGGTGACATTGTCTTTATCAACAAAGTCCGTCTCTCCAAACCGATGGTAAAAACAAAGAATAATTTTATCGATTTGTCGAAACAGACTGATATTAACATCGACAGTATATTATAAATGGGTATCTGCAAACAGATACCCATTTTTCTATCTCTCTTTATACTTCTACTTTGATATTTACTTCGTCCATTGCCTCCTGACGGAATCGTTCGATCTTGTCCGGGGTGATAGATGGAAGCTCGTCCATCGAAGAAACACCGAAACATCTTAAGAAATCCTCGGTTGTTCCAAACAGGATTGGTCGACCGACCGCATCCAGTCTTCCGACTTCGGTAATCAGATTGTATTCTACCAGACGATTGATTGCATGCACGCATGATACACCACGGATTGCTTCGATCTCCTGTCTTGTGACCGGCTGCTTATATGCACGATGGAAAGTGTCTCCATCAGGGAATCCGTCAGACTATGCTTCTTCGGGATATTCACCAGACTGGATAAAATATCATAATATTCATTTTTCGTACAGAGCTGATATGCATTCTCCAGCTTCACAATCTTGATGCCCCGGTCTTCTTCCTCATACCGAACCATCATATCATCCAGAATCTTCTGCAGTGTCTTCGTATCCACCTGCAGAACATCGGACAGATCTTTTAATTCTACTGCATCTCCCATGGAAAAAAGAACCGCTTCAATCGCAGCCTCTGTTTTCTTCACGCTTTCTTCCACTCTATGTTCCTCCGTTCTTATATCCGTAATCTGCATCCTGTCTGGCTACCCACTAAGCCTCGAGGGAGTCAATGATGATATCGCCAAACAGTTCATCCTGCCGGATCGTGATATCCCCGACCTTCATCAGCTCTAAGATTGCCATAAATGTCACAATAATATTGATCTTGCTCGCCTGGATCTCCAGCAGCGTCTTGAAATTAATCCCCTTTAACCCGCGGATGCCCGCCCGGATCTCTTCCATCTTATCTTCGATCCGCACTTCATCCTTCTCAATCGTTCCGAATTTACTACGCACCGGATCGACACGGTCGACGGTTCGCTTCATCACCTGCGTGAATATCTCGTTCAGCTTCGCGAGTGTCACGTCTCCGATCACCTCTGCCGGATCAATCTCCTCTTTGTATTCGAGGACTTCCTTCGGAATCGTCGCCGGCTTATAATAGTTCTTTCCGGCATCGAGGTTCATATCCTTCAGCTCCAGCGATGCGTATTTGTACATCTTGTATTCCAACAGACGACGCACAAGTTCGGCACGCGGATCCTCCTCTTCTTCCTCTTCCTTCTCCTCGCGTGGCAGTAACATCTTCGCCTTAATAGAAATCAATGTCGCTGCCATCACGAGAAATTCACTCATCACTCCAGATTTTCCTCCTGCATACGATTCAGGTAATCCAGATACTGCTCGGTAATCTCGACGATTGGAATATCAAATATATTAAATTTATTCTTATCGATCAGATGCAGCAGCAGGTCAAGCGGACCTTCAAACTGATTGATCTTAAATTCTAATTTTTCGTCCATACCCGGCTATTCTAACATTTTTTAGATAATAATGCAAACCATTCCGCCGTTCGAATCGTTGACGATCTTCTCCATCGTATCCTGTAATTTCTGCTGGCTTTCCTGCGTGATCTTGTTAACCTTCGCGGAAAGTCCATCCTCCACAAGCTGGCGCACCGTCTTACCAAATATATTCACATCCCAGATATCGTCCTGCTTCTCCCCATCCTGATGGATATATGCGATCAGATCTTTCGCCTGTTCCTCGGAGCCGACGATCGGTGCAATCTCAGTCGTGATATTCGCCTTGATCAGATGGATGGACGGTGCCTGCGCCGTCAATTTCACGCCGAACTTGTTTCCGGACTTGATGATCTCCGGTTCACCCAGCCGGATATCGCCTGCATCTGGTGTTACCGATCCATAGCCGGTCTTAAACGACTGCATCAGCGCAGTACTTACCTTCGCACACTGGGACTTTGTTGCAGCAAGCGACTTGACTGCTTTCATGAAATCGTATTCGTTCTGGATCGGTTCACCCATGATCTCAGAAAGCATTGCATAGTAATATTCCGGTTTTAATACAAGACGGATCTCGACAGAGCCATCTGCCAGGTTGAGTGCCTGCATCTCGATGGACTGCAGATATTCATCCTCGACAAACGCATAGTTCGTCGCATCCTTCATCAGATACATCTGACTAAAGATCTGGTTTGTCTTCTCCACGATTTTCTGTTTGATTGCATCCTTCATATCGAGTGCTTCCACCCATTTTGGATATCAAACTTCACACAGGTCACCGGGAAATCCAACAACAGTGCTTCAAAGATATGTACGACATCGGCTTTCCGCAGCTGGTCACAGTTGATCGGCAATACCCCGACACCATACTCTGCTTCCATCTGCTGTGCAAGCTCCAGTGTCTCCGGGCTGGCTGGCTTTCTCGTATTTAATATCACGATAAACGGCTTGCCGAGCGTCTTTAACTCCTGAATCGTCTGTGTCTCCGGCTGTATGTACGCACTTCGGTCAAGCTCCGAGATTGTATCGTCACAAGTGACAACGATGCCGACGGTCGAATGGTCGTAGATGACCTTCTTTGTTCCAATCTCTGCCGCCTTTGTAAACGGGATATCATAGTCAAACCACGGTGTCTTCACAAGCCGTTCCTTGCCGTCCTCCTCGTGTCCCTCTGCGCCCTGTACCATGTATCCGACACAGTCAATCATGCGGCATTTGAAATGTACCCCATCCTCAAACAGCACTTCAACCGCTTCCTTCGGGATAAACTTTGGCTCGGTCGTCATCACGGTTTTTCCGGCAGCCGACTGCGGCAGTTCATCCATGGCACGCTTCCGATTATTCTCATCCGCAATCGCCGGAAGCACCATCAGCTCCATAAATCGCTTGATAAAGGTCGATTTTCCTGTCCGCACCGGACCGACCACACCGATATAGATCTCGCCATTGGTTCGTGTTTCTATATCCTTATAAATGTTCATCCAAGCACTAGCCTCCTATATTCCTACCTGACTATGTTCAATAACTCAATATAATATATGTCCGGTTACATGATTTATTCCAAAAAATAGAAGCCGTCCTCTGACAGCTTCTATTTCACTTCTTTATTGATATATGTCCCTAAGCCTGCTCATTGTCCCATGCAAGTCTTGTCGATTCAGAAGTACGGTTTCTGGTGAGCAGCATCTTCATACCCTCTTCTGCATTTAAATCCTCAAACAACAACCGATTGACGACCGACACGATCGGCATCTCCACACCATATTTCTGGCTGAGTTTGTAAGCTGCCTTTGCAGAATACACGCCTCAACAACCATCTGTACTTCATCCATTGCTTCCTTATAGGTCTTACCCTGTCCCATCAGGAATCCCGCCTTCCGGTTCCGGCTATGCTTCGACTCACAAGTTACAATCAGATCCCCGATTCCGGAAAGACCTGCAAATGTTTCAAGTTTACCACCCATGCTGTGCCGAGACGAATGATTTCCGCAATACCTCGTGTGATGATTGCAGCCTTCGCATTATCACCACATCCGAGTCCGTCACCAACACCTGCCGCAAGCGCGATGACATTCTTCAGTGCCCCGCCAAGCTCAATACCGATCACATCCGGGCTCGCGTACACACGGAAGTAATCGTTCATAAATGCATCCTGGATCATAAGCGCGGTCTTCTCATCCTTCGCACCGGCAACCACGGTTGTCGGCATACGCTTTCCAACTTCCTCTGCGTGGCTTGGACCGGATAAGACGCCAACCTTGCACTGTGGAATCTCTTCGTGTATTACCTCTGTCAGAGTCTTGAGGGATTCATCCTCAATTCCCTTCGATACATTTACAATTGTCTGTGCCTCTGTTATGTAAGGTGCGACACGTTTCGCCGTGCTTCTGATAAATGGCGATGGAACGACCATCACGAGAAGCTCTGCATCCTTGCACACCTCCTGCTCATCTGTCGTAAAACGCACCGAATCCGGCAGCTTCACGCCAGGCAGCTTCGTCAGATGCTCCCGTTTCGTGTCAAGCATCTCAATTTCCTTTTCGTCCACAGACCAGACAGTAATATCATGTCCATTGTCTGATAACAGTACCGTCAACGCTGTACCCCAGCTTCCGGCACCCAATATACCGATCTTCATACGTTAACCCCCTTTATGAAACCGCTTTTTTCGCGCCTAATTTATTTTCCTCATGATGCAACAGCCGCACGATGTTCGCATGATGCCGCACGATCGCCATTCCGCAGATCACGCTACCACGATCACGCTCTCCACCATCGCATGATACGATGGTGCACTCGCCAGATCAAAGCCGTATTTCCCATGGAATGCGAAGATCGCATACTCGATACAGAACATCGTCACGATGGTGATGGAACCAAGGGAGACATATCTGGTAATCGCTACGATCACAATAAACGCAATCAAACAACTGACGATAATCACAGGATCTAAGAAACCAACGATAATCCCAGCGGTTGTCGCAATTCCCTTTCCTCCCTTAAAATGCAGATAACAAGGGAAGTTATGTCCAAGCACTGTGCCAAGTCCGGCATAGGCAAGATACAGATACACCTCGTTTGGATACAAATGTCCGATCACAACATGCACGATCGCACTGATGATGATTGCCTTGAACAGATCGCCGATAAATACGATCAGTCCGGCTTTCTTTCCGAGTACCGGAGGCATTCGTCGTTCCAGCGTTGCCGCTTCCATGCTCTCTAATATCAATGCCTTTCATTCTTCCATAGATATACGATGTCTGAAGCAGTCCAAATGCATAGCCTGCCACCAGACAGATCACTCTCGCTAGTATCATGATTATTTTTCTTTCCTCTCCCGTATAATGAACTTCAGCGGCGTTCCCTTAAATCCAAACGCCTCCCGTATTTTATTCTCGATGTATCTCGTATAAGAAAAATGCATCAGTTCTTTATCATTGACAAAGATGACAAACGTCGGCGGCTTCACAGAAACCTGTGTGATATAGTAAAGTCTCAGGCGTTTACCCTTGTCTGAAGGTGGCTGGTTCAAAGCAACTGCCTCTGCCATGATCTCATTTAAGACACCGGTTGCCACACGAAGCGAATGGTTCTCGATAACCATGTCAATCGTCTCAAAAAGCTTCGGCAGACGCTGACCGGTCTCCGCAGAGATAAAGAGCAGTTCCGCATACGGCATATACGAAAGCTTCTCACGCACATCCTCGGTGAACTTCTTCATTGTCTTGTCATTCTTCTCGATTGCATCCCATTTATTGACGGCGATAATCATACCCTTGCCGCGCTCATGGGCGATACCTGCGATCTTCGTATCCTGATCGGTAATTCCCTCCGTTGCATCAATGACGAGCACTGCCACATTGCATCGCTCGACCGCTGATACGGTACGGATGATACTGTACCGCTCAATCTCTTCCTTGATTTTATTCTTCCGGCGCAGTCCCGCCGTATCGATAAACACATATTCTGTGCCATTCCGCTTGATCGTTGTATCGATCGCGTCACGCGTCGTACCGGCAATGTTCGATACAATCACACGATCCTCGCCGAGCAGCTTGTTGATGATGGATGATTTACCAACGTTTGGCTTTCCGATGATTGCAATACGCGGGCGCTCATCCTCCTCTTCCTTCAGTGCATTCTCACCGAAATGCTTGACCACCTCGTCGAGCATATCGCCAAGTCCAAGCTGGGATGCCGCTGAGATCGGCTGTGGATCACCCAGTCCCAGATTGTAAAACTCGTATACATCCGGCATAAACTTCTCGAAGCTGTCCACTTTATTGACAACCAGTACGATTGGTTTCTTCGAACGGCGTAACATATCTGCAACCTTTCCGTCCGCATCGACAAGTCCCTGACGGACATCTGTCACAAATAGAATCACATCTGCGGTTTCAATCGCGATCTCCGCCTGCTCCCGCATACTCTTCAATATAATATCGTTGGATTCCGGCTCGATACCGCCCGTATCCACAATCGTAAAATTATAATTTAACCATGTCACATCGGCATAGATTCGATCTCTTGTAACACCTGGTGTATCCTGTACGATCGAGATACGATCGCCCGCCAGCGTGTTAAACAATGTAGATTTACCGACATTTGGTCTGCCGACAATGGCAACAACCGGTCTACTCATGTTCGTTCTCCATTTCTATCATTCTGTTAAATAATCCCACACCGCTTGATTGTACAATAATCACCGGTACTTGTAAAGCGTTTTGCAATTCCTCAACCGTCATATCATCGAGAAAAATCGGCTCATCCGCCTTCACAATCTGGCTTGGAAGGAATAACGCCTCTCCCAGATCCTTGCCCTGTAACTGCTTCACGATATCCTGTCCGGTCAGAAGTCCTGTCACCGTGATCTTCTCGCCGAAGAAATCATTCCGGATTGGGAAAACCTGCAGATCAAGCCCCGGTGCCGCCTGCTTGTATATCTCTGCAACCTGACAGACATAGTCATAGGCGATCAGTCCGGTTATCGTCGAGACCTTCCGTTTCCCAGCCCACGGCTTTCCGTCATGATCTTCGAGGTAGATATCCACGGCATCCTGTGCCTCTGTTAAAAACAGCCGCGTCATGCCAACACCATTTTCCAGCTGGATATAGCCGTCATAGCGGTCTTCCCCCGGCATATCATAACCTGCTGTGATATACCACTCATCACTCGCATGCACGAAATGCTCGCCAAACTTCTCCATCGCCTGCTGTTGGAAGCCCTCGATAATCGAGATGACTTCCCTTGCATCCTCTTTCGTAAAGCTCTCCAGCTTGCAGAGTCCGTCCCGGTACTTGGACAGTCCGACCGGTACGACCGACAGACTCTCGATCGTCGGTGCATAAGCGAGCAGATCCCCGATCGTCCGGCGCAATTCATCGCCATCGTTTAGCCCCTTGCAGAGCACAACCTGTGCATTCATAGGAATATCTGCATCGTAGAGCATCTGGATATAGTCCATGACCTTCCCGGCGAACCGGTTGTGCAGCATCTGACACCGGAGTTCTGGGTTCGTCGTATGCACGGAGATGTTGATTGGCGCTAACTTATAGTCGATGATTCTCTGGATATCCTTCTCCTTCATGTTCGTGAGCGTCACGTAATTTCCCTGCAAGAAAGACAGACGCGTATCGTCATCCTTGAAATAGATCGTCTCACGCATGCCCGGTGGATTCTGGTCTATAAAGCAGAATACACACTTGTTGAAGCAGCTCCGGTATTCGTCCATCAGAGACTCCCCGAACTCCATGCCGAGATCTTCGTCGTAGTCTTTCTCGACCTCTAACAACCATTCCTCACCGTTCGCTTTCTCAATCAGCACTTCGAGGTATTCGTCGTTCACGATAAAGTCGTAGTCAAATATATCTTCAATTTCTTTGTCATTGATGGCAAGCAGAAAATCACCTTCCTCGATTCCGAGTTCTTCCGCAATTCCACCTTCATCAACCTTTGTTATTTTATGTCGTTTCATATCTGTGTCCTAAATTTCTGTATTAAATGGATTGTATATTCAATCCCGGCATTCCTCTGTTGATTCGCATAGCATAATCACGCCACCCAGATTGCCGCGTCTGCCACCGGATGCCCGATGGGAGAATAACAGTTCCGGATTGCAGCAAGTGCAGATATCCGGCAACGCAATATGCTCCGGCAACACACCTGCATCCGTAAAATTATAATAGCACGCCTGATGTAAATCAAGCTGATATTTACCATTTCCCTTGTCTTCTAATAGTATCTTCCGTTGTTCCTCTGTATATACGCCGCACGCATCTGCCACATCCTTGCTTACCTCGTAGCAGGCTTTGCAGATGGATGGTCCGATCGCGCAGATGATATCCTCCGGCTTAGAACCATAGAGTTCCTGCATCTTCTGTACGACTACCATACCGATACGCCCAACGGTGCCGCGCCATCCGGAATGTGCCGTCGCAATCACGCGCTGCACTGGATCGTACAGAAACAGCGGTACGCAGTCTGCATAGAACGTCATAAGCGGAATTCCAACCTTCTGCGTGATGAGTCCGTCAATCTCCGAGAAATCACGTTCCCGCACGATACCCTTTCCACAGTCGTCCTTCGTCACGATCCGCAGATTCGTCTTATGTACCTGATCCGAGAACACGAGCTTCGTGTAATCGTACCCGCACGCCTGCGCAAACCGTCTGTGATTCTCCATCACAGACGCTTCCTCATCGCCACGGGTAAAGCTTAAATTCATGCTTCCAAGGTATCCTTTGCTCACGCCGCCAAGCCGTGTTGAAAACCCGACCACGAGCTCCGGATAGGCGTCAAATATTTTATACCGGAGCACCGGAACCGGCACCGGCACACCTTCCACCTTTGCATTCTCGAAATACGTAGTGCGTTCCCGTAAGAAATGCAGATGTTCCTCTGCACGCGTCACAAGTGCCTCCGGATTTAATTTCAGATCAAACTGTATTGGTTTCATTTATCTGTTCCTGTCTCTTCCTGTTTATTCTTATTGATTCCTGTTTTACGCTGTCCTTTTCTATCATGCATAAGCTTACCTTGTCATCACAAAATCAAACGCATTCTCAACATGCGTGATGGATCTCCATTGATACCGATCACGTCGAAGCGGATTGGGGTATTGTCGATGCTTATCTTCTTCTGATTCAGGTAAAAAAGCGCGGTCTTCGAGATCTGCCGTATCTTCGCTCCGGTGACTGCTTCTAACGCATCTCCGCTTCTGCCATCCGCCCGGTATTTGACCTCGACAAACACGATACATGTGCTGTCCCGCGCGATCAGGTCGATCTCGCCCTGCCGTACCCGGTAATTCTTCTCAATGATGAAATACCCTTTCTTCTTCAGGTATTCCGCGGCAAGATTCTCCTTCTCCGTACCGACCTGTCTTTTATTGTACGATCGTTTATCCATAGCTATCCCCACTTATCTATTTCCCAAGCTTCGCGCGCAGCTTATCCATCCGATCGACATAGACTAATATCTCCGCTACAACGCCATACAGCTCCGGTGGGATACATTCACCGATATCCAGGTTCAACAGAGTGTTCGTAAGGTCGGTGTCCTTATAGAGCGGCACATCACTCTTCTTCGCCGTGTCAATGATGCGTTCCGCAATCACACCTTTTCCGGACGCAACAACCTGCGGTGCCTCATTTCCCGGCTCATAGACTAAGGCAACTGCCTTTTTCTTATCATCTTTTTTCTTTGTCTCTACATTAAAATTCTGTGCCATATATTTTCCCTCTGTTTCATCCAATCCATGTCTCACACGTTTTTTCTACAGATTCCTGCACTTTGTACATTGCATTTTTCAGTTACATCCGCACATCAAACGAATACCGCTTCACGCTCTTCTCGATGTCGTCGCCGAACATCTCCTTTACCACGGCATTTTTCTCGGTATCCGGGTGCAACGTCGGCTCCCGCATGATTACCTCATTTGTCAGGGAATACCCATTCTCCGCAATCGCCTGTTCGAGCTGTGTCATATGTGCATCAATGATCTTCGCACTTTCCTCGTCTTCCACATAAAACTTCGTGTGAACTATCGTCCCGCGCAAGGACACATGCACATCTGTCGGTCCTAAATATTCCATATCCAGATGTAGCAGGGCGCTGACATCTTCCTTTTTCTCCTGCATTCTTTTTTTGTTCATATAGACAAACAAATCCGCATTTCTATCTCCGCCTTCCATACGCACCGGAATCTGCGCATATGGAAACAAATTACTTAAGTTCTGCAGGAAATCAATCCGCTCCTGCATGCCCTTCGCAGATTCGGACAAATGTTCTCCGGATGAGCCTGTATGGCTGCTCATCTGCTGCATCAGGCGGTCCATCTTCTCATAGATTCCCTTGTACAGATCGGAGACCTCCTGTGGGTTCTGCATCTTCTCCGGATTCAGCGTGAACTTCTCTTTCACAGCTGCCGCTAACAACTCCTTCATGCCGTCCGATGTGAAAAACTCCTTCATTGTTTCGGCATTGATCATTGATTTATCCGCGCGCCCGCCACAAGTGCCTGCAGATGGTTTGCAAGCTGCATCGTCGTATCCGACTTTGCAAGTACCGTCTGTATCGTCTGTGCATCAAAATGCATATCCTGTAACTGCTTCGTAAGTCCGGTAAGCTGTTCTTCAGTCATGCCGAACTTCTCCGCATAGGTTGTCAGCTGCTCCGCGGATAATACAGGTGGATTGCCCGTCATGTCTGTGGCTTGCAGCTGGTCACCAGCGCTTACTGCTCCTTGCGCAAACAGCACATCACCTGTCGTCTGCTCTAACTCCTGCAGCATCGCGTCTGCATCGAGTACCGGAAGATCCTGTGCATCGGACAACACCTGCAGCATCTCCCGCATACTGTCCGGCTCGGACATATACGCCGTAAGTTCCTCGGTCATCCCGGACAACGCCTGCATCATCGCATGCTGGTTCGTCTGATACTGTTCGAAGCCTGCAATCGTCTGCTCCGTCACCGGAAGCTGCATCTTGTTCATGGATACAAGCGTCTGGATCGGCGTATCCGAGTATTTATATGCCTGCTGCAGTACCTTCTGCATGCTGGCACGATTGACCGGCATATTCTCATTTAACAGTGTCTCAGCGATCTGATAGTTCTTGTCCGACGGCGAGAGCTGGTTCTTTTCGAGCAGATCAAAGATCGTCTGATCCTTCATCGCCTGCATATCCGACGCAAGCGGCTGAATCATCACCGTGTTTCCGGAATTCTCCTTTACGAGAAACGCAATCGTATCACCCATATTGAGGTTCACCGCTTCCGCCATCCGCGCCTGCAGCATCATATTTCCATCCATCTGAATCGTCACCTGCGAACCATTCACATCGACGATCCGTCCGGTAAAGGTCTGCCCCTCCTGTGCCTGTGCCAGCGCAGCATTACCAGACGCCGTCTGCGTGTTGTTTGCAGCTACGTTTTCCGGTCTGGTATTTCCTATCGTACCGGTCTGATACCGATTGAATTGAAGATTTCCGTTATCTATATTCATACATATTCCTTAATATACGTTCTTCGATGGATCTCGCAAGGTCCAAGCTTATCAAGACCGGCATAATGCTTCGCACTGCCATAGCCCATGTTGCTTGCAAAATCATAGCCTGGATACACCTTATCATATTCTACCATCATACGGTCTCTTGTCACCTTTGCAACGATACTTGCCGCCGCAATACTTGCAGACAGCGTATCTCCCTTGATGATCGGCACCTGCTTGATATCGACCTCCGGATACGCACCGCATCATTTAATAAAAGATCCGGCTGTACCTTCAGATTCGCGATTGCCATGCGCATAGCCTCGTAAGTTGCCTGTAAGATGTTGATCTCGTCAATCCGTTTCTCTGAGACAACACCAATACCATATGCAACTGCTTTCTCCCGGATAATATCGTATAAGATCTCCCGTTTCTTTCTTGGCACCTGCTTGGAATCATTCAGATGCAGAAGCATCTCATCCTCCGGCAGTATCACCGCACATGCCACAACAGGACCCGCAAGTGTCCTCTGCCGACTTCATCTATCCCACATATATATCGGCTTCCCATCGCATGATACTTACGTTCAAACGCAAGCATTTTCTCGGAACGGACATATTCTGCCTCTAACTGCACCAGCTTCTTTTTCGTCTGCTCCACAAGTGTCTGCACCCCGCTTCGCGCATCGGTGCCATAGGTATGTATAAACTGCTGCAGCATCGGCTCATCATCTGGATCGAGTGCCTGATACGCCGCCTTGATCTCCTGTATCTTCATCGTTTCCTACTCCTTTGTTAAATGCAAAATAAGGACTGTGTATATACACAGTCCTATATTGTTATTTAATCAGTCCAAAGCTCTTAAATGGATAGATTCGCAGGACAACCTTCCCGACGATATCCTCCCGGCTGACATTTCCGACATCCGACCATCGGCTATCGATACTGTTGTTCCGGTTATCTCCAAGCACAAAGTACTCGTCCGAACCAAGATAAACATCCGAACCAGCTCGTCCATTGTTCAACATTGTCTCTTTGCCGTAATTCTCCTTGAGCAGCTTGCCGTTAATATAGATATTTCCGTTCTGATCGATACGGACTGTCTCACCCGGCAGACCGATGATACGCTTGACATAAGTCGTGTTCTCATCATAGTTAAAGATCACGACATCAAACCGCTTCGGATCCCCAAATGTATACGACAGTTTATCTACCCACAGATTATCTTTATCCTCCAGTGTCGGATTCATCGAAGAACCATCGACCTTGGAACGACAACCTACAAAGTTCAGAATAAAATAACAGATCAGAACAACGATTCCGATATAGATGATCAGACTCAGAAGCTCCTTCACGATATTAAC
>ENA-OQEN01000001-OQEN01000001.1-human-gut-metagenome-genome-assembly--contig:-NODE-1-length-82975-cov-3.859405_pt1 | contig 82975 bp, 96 predicted proteins | sample MGYA00242791_ERZ504627 | MGnify/ENA primary metagenome ERZ504627 (study PRJEB26092, sample SAMD00036316) | human gut metagenome | host: Homo sapiens | study: EMG produced TPA metagenomics assembly of the... | reverse complement strand
CTCAGCCTCCTGTGCAGCTTCGGTTGTCTCAGCCTCTGTGGATGGTGTGATCTGAAGATCATCCACCTGAGAATCCGTCAATGCATTCTCATCGAGGGTTGTCGCAGGCGTATCCTTCGCTGTGTTCCCCTTTAATGCCTGCATTACAAAAAATGCGCCAAATGCCACAATGGCAAGTCCTAATATAATAACGGCTGCGCGAAGCAACATTGAAAAGAACAATCCTGCTGCCGTCTGCTGTTTTTTTCCACTCATAATTTTCTCCTATCTACGTCATACGTTGTTTCCATCTTTTTCTATTCGTATCTACCGTCGCTCATTCTAGTCTTTTTTTCAATACATTTTTCAAGTATAGCAAATGTTGTTGTTTTTTTCAACCATTTATAGCATAATCGTAGTATGGATTTTTTGTGAAAAAGTTGCATCCTGCTATAGATATTTCAAGAATAACAAGGAGGTCCCAATCCCATGAAAACAGCTCTTATTACCGGTGCTTCCCGCGGAATCGGCGAAGCTGCCGCCTATCAGTTAGCAAAAGAATACGACTGTGTTGCCATTATGAGCCGGAATACCGACGGAAAATTAAATGCCGTCGCGAATCAGATTCACACCACAACCAATTGCGAATGCATTCCATTTACCGGGGATGTATCCGACTTTGCATTTGTTGAAGAATGCGTCCGGTCACTTGTCGCATCCGGACATCCGGTCGATATACTCGTCAACAACGCAGGCATCTCGCTCGTCGGGCTTTTTCAGGACATGACGCCGGAAGAATTCGACCGCATCCTGCGCATCAATGTAACTTCCGTCTACAACACCTGCCACGCAGTGATTCCCGATATGGTGCGAAACCAGTATGGACGTATCCTGAATATCTCCTCGGTCTGGGGACTCGTCGGTGCCTCCTGTGAAGTTGCTTATTCCGCGACGAAGGGTGCCATCAACAGTCTGACAATGGCGCTTGCAAAGGAACTTGCCCCAAGCCATATCGCGGTCAATGCGATTGCTTTCGGTGCGGTGGACACGACCATGAACGGTCATCTGTCTGTCGAAGAGAAGAAGACGCTCTGTGAGGAAATCCCGGCAGAAAAAATGGCGGCTCCCGAAGAAGCCGCCGCCTGTATCTCTCATATTTTGGCAATGCCGGATTATATGACCGGCGAAATATTGAAATTCGATGGTGGCTGGATCTAGCCACCATTTTTCTTTTCCGAATTCTTTTCTGAATTCGTTATGAATCCTTCTTACGCAGGTTTTTGATTGCTGTTGTAAGCTTGATCGGATTTCCGTAACGCAATGTCGAACTCCGGAAGATCTTACCTCCGATCACACCCATAAGAGCAACGGAAATATACAGAATGACCGCAGATACGATGATTTCCCATATCTGTACATGTCCCATCGCCACACGTGCAAACATGGCGCTGTAAGAGCTAAACGGCAGGAAAGAACAGACTTTCATCGGTACACCATCCACCTTGTCAAGCTGAAGCAGCACAACAAAATATACGATCATGATAATCATCTGTGCTGATCCGGCGGACTTATTCAGATCCTCAATCTTTGACACCAATGCCCCGAGCGCACCGTATAGGAACGCATAAAATAGGAATCCGCCAATGCCGAATACTGCAAATACAACCAATACATTGGCTGGGATATCCAGGAACATGCCAAGGTCAATGCTCCAGAAATCTTTATTGTACTGGTATGAACCAAGCAGACAGACAGCAATGATTCCAACCTGAAATACCGTTGCCACGGCACCTGCAAATACCTTGCCGAACAGCAGCGCCGTTGAATCGGTACTGGTAACCAGAATCTCGATGGAACGGTTGCTCTTCTCATTTGTAACAGAAGACGCAATACTCATGCCATACATGATGATGAGCATAAATATCAGGATCACAAGCACATAGCAATACCAGAAATTCTGTGTGCTGTCCTTGCCAAGGACATACTCATCATGGGTAATCTCCTTATATGACGCCTCCATGAATTCATTCAGATCCAGATCATGCTTCTCACAGTAATCCAGCTTGACAAGCATCCCCAGATAGCTGTCAAAGACAGCTGCATCGGAATTATCCATGCTCTTGTTATATACATAATAATCGTAATCAGACAGCGAACGAACCGCAAATCCGGCGGCCGCTTTTTCGTCTTCAACCGCTTTTTTCAAAGCATCCTCACTGTCAAAGCTGACCAGATTTATTCCTGTTTCCATAGACCCCCATACCGAGCCATCCACGTCAATGATCAAAATTCCATCCGGATCGTAGACCCCGTATGTATGCTCTGCATCCGCATCTGCGGAAGAATCCTCCTTTGAAGTGCTGTCCTGAACGGTAGAATCCTTCTTATCTCCCGTAATTGCATCCTTGACACGCGGCACGAACATGATGCCCGCTGCCAAAACAGCAATCAGATTGTGGATATCACATATGACTTGCTCTTAAAATAGTTGTCCAGTTCAAACTTTAATATCGTGAAAAACTGTTTCATATTATACCGCCTCCTTTGCTGCTTCTGTGTCCGGTTCTTCATCCCCGACACAAGAGATAAAGATATCATTCAAGGATGGCTCATAGGCTCCAAACTGGTGAATTTCAACTCCTGCCTGTTTGCAAATATCAAGGATCTGCACATATCAGCCTGGGTTTCAGTTCAAGCACCACGTACTTTTTAGTCACGCGCTCAACAGCTGCATAAGAAGACAGCTTCTCCCTGCAGATATCAGCCAGCTCCTGTGGGCTGTAATTGTCCGCCGATATCGTCTTTCTGCCACGTCCGTACGTATCCTTGATATCATCGAGATGTCCGGACAATACGACATCGCCATGGTTAATAATTGCGATATCCTCGCAGAATTCCTCCACATAGCTCATCTGATGGCTGGAGAAAATAACGATGCGGCCTTCGCGGATCAATTCCCGGATGACGTCCTTTAACACCTGTGCATTGACCGGATCTAACCCGGAAAACGGCTCGTCTAATATGACTAACTGTGGCTCACCGACCAGAGTTGCCGCAAGCTGTACCTTCTGCTGGTTTCCTTTTGATAATGTCTCTAAATTCCGGTCAATATATTCGGATACATGAAGACGATCCAGCCATTTCACTGTGCTCTCATTCGCCTGTTTCTTATTCATGCCCCTAAGCATAGCCAGATACACCATCTGGTCACGTACTTTCTTCTTCGGGTAAAGTCCCCGTTCCTCCGGCAGATATCCAACCTGGCTTGCCGTCGGACGAAATATTTCTCCATCAAGCATAATCTCGCCGGAATTTGCATGGAATACATCCATGATAATCCGGATAGTTGTCGTCTTACCAGCACCATTTCGACCAAGTAGTTCCGAGCGCCCGTCCGCTCTCCACCGCGAAGCTGACCCCATGCAGGATTTCTTTTTCCCCGAAGCTTTTTCTTATATCTTTTAATTCGAGCTTCATAACCTCTTCCTTCCTATCTACCGATTTTGTTATTCCTACGTACTATACAAATCCGAAATTTTGTATAAAAATAACATGTTCCCAATATAGCAGAATCAATTGTCATTTACAACTATCTGCTCCTGCATTTCATCTGTCTGCCAGATAAAATGCTGGTCTATCGAAAACATGTTATGATCCATCACCATGTATCCGCATGATGACCGGCATGCACATCCGTGCATATCTTTCTATTATTATCAACTGTTATGGCAGTGCATACTTCTGTTCATATGCACGGTACTGTTCGTCGTACCACTTCGCATCCTGCTCCTTCACTTCTTTGCGGTGCTCATGTGCATCGAGTTCATCATCCTCCACCTGGATTACACAGGTTGCAATATTCGAGCAGTGATCAGAGATACGCTCATAAGTATCCGAGATATCTGACAGACTAAGTCCAAGCTCAATCGTACATTTGCCTTTACGAAGACGCTTGACATGACGTTTCTTGAGCTCTTTGTTCATATCGTCCATCAACTCTTCCAAAGGCTGTACAAGCGCTGCTTTATAACGGTCATTTTGCTCAAATGCATTAACTGTCATCGTCAGGATATCTTTGAGTGCCTTGCTGTAGACAGCAAGCTCATCCATCGCCTTCTTCGAGAAGATCAGTTCTTTCTTATGCATCTGTTCCACTGCCAGCAGTATATTCACAGCCAGATCCGAGATACGCTCGATATCTCCCAGCGAATGAAGCATCAGTGACAGACGGTGTCCATCTTCCTTCGAAAGATCTTTCGTAGAGAGCCGGAGCAGATACGTGCCAAGCTGATCCTCGTATTTGTCGACGTATCTTCTTCCTTGCGGATCCGTTCCGCTATTTCCTCGTCGTATGCGGTAAGCAATCCGACTGCACGTCCAACAGATTTCATGGAGAGCTCTGCCATCTCAGAAGCTACCTTCCGACACTGCATGATTGCGAAACCAGGTCTCTCTAAGAATACAGGATCCAAAGCTGCAGTACCTTGTCATGCTTGCTAAGCTCATCCTCTTCCTCGTCGTCATCCTTGATGGTCTTGACAGCAAGAAACTCCAGGAATCCGGAAAGCGGAAGCAGCACAATCGTTGCGGCAATATTAAAGATCGAATGGATCGTTGCAATTCCTACCTCATTTGCCGCCTGCGGCAGGAATGCATAATGTACAAATGCATTGGAGATATAAAATACTAACATGAATACAACCGTTCCGATTACATTAAAGTAAAAATGAACCGCTGCCGCGCGTTTTGCATCCTTACTTGCTCCCACACTTGAGATCATCGCAGTCGTACAGCTGCCGATATTCTGTCCCATAATGATAGGGAGAGCAAGTGCATAGGAGACAGCGCCCGTGGAACAAAGTGCCTGCAAAATACCTACGGACACAGAGGAAGACTGCATAATCGTCGTCAATACAAAACCTGCAATAACTCCGAGAAGCGGATTCTCAAACTTCGTCAGAATCTGTGTGAACTGCGGAACATCCTTAAGCGGTTCCACTGCCGAACTCATTGCGGTCATACCATACATCAGAATCGCAAAACCAAGTAAGATCGTTCCGATGTTATGTTTCTTCTCACTCTTGCAAAATACAACTAAAATCGCTCCAATCACAGCCAGAATCGGCGTAAAAGAGGTCGGCTTCAGCATCTGAAGGAAGAAGCTTCCTCCGTCAATACCGGACAGTGACAGCAGCCACGAGGTTGCCGTTGTACCGATATTCGCGCCCATGATAATACCGACTGCCTGATTGAGCTTCATGATACCGGAGTTAACAAAACCAACGACCATAACCGTCGTCGCTCCGGATGACTGGATGACTGCCGTTACACCTGCGCCAAGCAACACAGCAGACCACTTATTGGAGGTAAGGCGTTCGAGAACCTTTTCCAGCTTACCACCTGACATCTTCGCTAATGCGTCTCCCATTATATGCATACCGTACAGAAACAATGCGAGACCACCAACCATGGATAGAACGTCAAAAATATCCATCTTTTTCTCCTATTCTCTTTATTGACATTTTATAAGCCGGTCTGCTGGATTTTACCCAAAATTCACCTAATTTTTACAGTTTCCGGTCTTTAACAATAATACAACCTTGAAGAGGTCTCCGTCAATCATTATTTCCACTTTGCCGTTCTGTAATTCCATCAGGCTCTGCGCAATGGATAGTCCGAGTCCATTGCCCTCTGTATTTCTTGAACGGTCGCCACGGACAAACCGTTCCTTTAATTCATCGCCAGAGATGTTGAGTGGTTCCTTCGAAATGTTCTTGAAGGTCACTGTGATCTCTCCCGGTTCTGCCTCGTCAATATCGATGTATACCCGGCTGTTTGGCTGGGCGTACTTGATGATATTTCCGATCAGATTGTCGAACACGCGCCACAGATGTCTGCCATCTGCCATGACATGGCAGTCTGCCTGCGCACCATATTTCTTCGTCAGATAATTCGTCACTACCGGCTGCAGCTTACATGCCGCAAGCCGCTCTTCGAATTCTCCGAGCGCCTGTTCTAAAAGCATTTCCACGTCGGTCGGTTCCATATGCACTTCCAGATTACCCGTAGACGCCTTGCTCGCTTCGATCAGATCCTCGATCAGCTTCTTGAGCCTTGCAGACTGTCGCTGCAGCACCCCCAGATATTCTGCTTCCTTGTCACTTAAATCGCCCTCCTTGGAGAGGATATCCACGTAATTGATAATAGACGTAAGCGGTGTCTTGATATCATGGGAAACGTTCGTGATAAGCTCCGTCTTCATCCGCTCGCTCTTCATCCGCTCTGCCACTGCCACGCGCACACTGTCCTGAATACAATTTAATGTCTCGCCATGTGCCGCAAATTCCGGCAGCATATGTGTCGTGTCGATCTTATAATCGGTCTCACCGTCTGCAATCTTCTTCGCGCCATCCTTCAGCCGATACATCTGCACGATCACGCGGATTACGAATACTGCAAGCAAAGCCGCACATACCAGATCCAGCACGATTGCCAGTCCGGCAGAACCACTCGCAGCCACGAGAATAAACCGGAGCAGTGCGATTCCTGCCAATCCGCCAATCCATTTCCAATAGAGGTTAAAATGTCTTCCAAGGAAACGGAATAAATCCCGAAGCTTGCCAAACACCCATTTCACAAGCCGCACAAGCAGTTTACAAAGCCGCCAGATCAATGTGTTTGCAAACATTGCCCAGCCGGAAGCCTTCAGTCTGGTTGATGTCGTCATCAGAAGCGGTGGAATCAGAAACGCCACAACCGCCGTACAGATGGATGCTAGGAAGATTTCATCCCGTGTGGAATAGCTATACCACGTAAGCAAATTAATTCCACAAGCAACAAGTCCGACCGCGATTGCAATGAATAAATCATATGGTATCCGGTCAAATACATTGCAGGTGATTGTCTCCTGCCCTTTCCGGTGTCCGGACGCTGCAATCAGAAATCCGCCCATAAAAAGAATCATAATCAGCGAAATCGCAAGCACATAAGGTGCCATATTCACAATTGGCTTGCAATACCGCAGCACGATCGACTCTGCATAGATATCACGTGCAGTCAGGTCGGATCTGACATAGGCATACAGCGTGTAAGAAACCGGTGTATACATATCAATGCCCTGCGTCAGGCTGCCGTCATAATCCAGCGTCAGGCTCTCATTGTATATCTGCACATCACCGGCTTTCTTCGTCGCACGTGCAACTGCCTTCTGATAAGCGGAATTGTTCGAGAGATAATAAATAAAATTTGTGTTGTCAAGCTGAATATACGGATCCGCATTGCCTTCGTCATCTACGGCACTGTCAACCACGGTCATATCCGCAAAGGAAATATTGCTCCAATCCCAGTACACGTCACGGATTGACATAGGAACTTCCCCGGATGTTGCAAATACAGTTTCGTCCGCTTCATAGCTGCTGTAATCCTCATCATATTCGTCCGGTACATAATTGTTCTTCCAGAAATCAATGATATCTCCAGAGAAAGCTTACAGGTGATCGTCGTCTGTCCGGTATAGGTCATTATCCGCCTGGATCTTACGTCATGATACTGATACTCTTCTGCCTTATAATTCGACAAGGTTGGATACTTCTTTGCATCATCCGGTACGACCTCGAAGTAGAAATTGCTGTTTTTCTCATTGAAATAATCCTTATAATACCGTATCGTATGATTCTCCTGCGTATCATCCTGACTTTCCACATATGCCTTGTAGTATTCGTCCACCTGATACGAGGAATTATCCACGAGATTTCCCATATAGCCATCGTAAATCGCCTCCGCCTGCATCTGGCTGGAACCGCCGTAGGAAATCGCCGCAACTACCACACAGCTGGAAACCGCTGCCATAAAAAGCGATACAGAAAGCAGGATTGCAGCAACCACCTTTGCCACTGCACTTTTCTTTAATTTGTCCATTTTATCATTCCTTCCCAAACATATACCCTTGTCCCCAGACTACCTTGATGTAGCGCGGTTCCGAAGGGTCTGCCTCGATTTTCTCACGCAAGTGGCGAATATGTACCGCAACGGTGCCCTCCTGTCCGAACGGTGCATCCTCCCAGACAGCCCGGTAGATATCCTTCGGTGCATAGACCGTATTCGGATGTTCCATCAGGAATTTCAGGATTGCATACTCTGTTTTGGTGAGGTTTACCATATCTCCGTCAATCGTAACCTTCTTCGCCCTGTCATCCAGACAGACGCCGCCGATGGTAAGCGTATCCGCTTCCGGTTCCTTCGGAACATTTCCGCCAAGCATCATGTAACGGCGCAGCTGTGCTTTTACTCTTGCGATCATAACAACCGGGTTAAATGGTTTGGTAATATAGTCGTCGGCACCGACGGAAAGACCGAGAATCTTATCTGTATCTTCACTTTTCGCTGTGAGCAGAATGACCGGAACATTGGACATCTTGCGAATCTCGTTCATCGCTGTGATACCATCCATCACCGGCATCATGATGTCCATCAGTACAAGCTGTACATCCCCGGTTTTCAGCTTCTCACATGCCTCCTGTCCGTTGTACGCTTTCGTCACCTGGTACCCTTCTGCAGACAGGTAAATACCAAGTGCCTCCACGATATCCTTCTCATCATCACAGACTAAAATGTTATACATATTGTTCTCCTCTTCCTTATCGGTAATCTCCGACCATACAGGTATCCCTGTTGTTATGATACCTGTATTATCGCAAAATGAATTTTAAGATACTAGATTTCATATATTTAAGATTTTATTAAGAACATTTCATTTCTTTTCGATCCTGCAACACAGGAAATGCATCCCGGATCTTTGTCACATCGTTTTGTATATCATACACAAGTAGTTTTTCTTCCTTGCAGGAATCATCTGCAAGCCGGATTTCCCTCATCGGCACAAGCAGGCTGCCATCCGGAGCATACACCCCCGAATCCCCGGAATAATACTGTCCGTCCATATCACCGCAACAGTTCACCCCTGCCACATAGCACTGATTCTCGATGGCTCGTGCCGCAAGTAATGTCTTCCAATGCGACGTACGTGCCTCCGGCCAGTTTGCAGGCACAATAAAAATCTCAGCCTCCGGCACCATCGTCCGGAACTGTTCCGGGAAGCGGAGATCATAGCAGATTGCAAGACCTACCTGAAATTCTCCGAGTTTTCCGGTACAAATCTTCTCTCCACCCCGGAAATGTGCATGTTCTTCACCGTAGGAAAACGGATGGATCTTGGCATAGTCCATCGCAATTTTACCGTCCGGCGTCACGATCGAATAATGATTCTCACAGAGTGGTTCTGTCTTTTTCACCCAGCCGATACCAATTGTCGTGTGGTGCCGATCTGCAAGTGTTTTTATCTGTTCAATCGTCCAGCCGGTTGTTGGTTGGTTCGTCATGTCCGGAGTGCTATCCATTTGCGCACGCGATTGTATCTCAGCATACGGTTGACAAATTTCTGCCGTCACATCGGTATGCATCGAGAATCCCGTCAGACTCATCTCCGGGAACAATACGATCTCCGCGCCCGCAGCTATCACAAATTCCTCTGCCCGGACGAGATTCGCCTGTTTATCTTCCCATAGGATATTCGTTTGTGCCAGTGCGATCCGCATACGCTGTCTACCTCCACAATTTTACCACTGTCCCATTACTTTATGCATAAATGCGCCCACCTCTTCCCAGGCGCGCTTTGACTCCGGTATCACCGTGCCGCTCATCTGAAACACATGAAACATACCTTCATATACTGTGAATCGTACCGGAACTCCTTGTTCCTTTGCCTTCTTCGCAACCGATACCGCATCATCATACAGCATCTCGTGTGTACCGACCTGAATCAGCATCGGCGGAAATCCGGTAAAGTTACCATACATAGGAGAAATCAAAGGGTTCTTCGCATCATTTTCCCCGATATACGGGCTGTGCAGCAGCATCTCTCCACCGCCATCTGCACCAAAGACCGGATCGATCTCCCGGTTCTTCGTATACGATTCTCCCGTGATTGCCAGATCGGTCCACGGCGACATCGCAACTAATCCCGCCGGCATCGGCTCGCCATTTGTGCGCAGTTCCATGCAGAGTGCCATCGCCAGACCTCCGCCCGCCGAATCGCCGACTACGATGATTCGATCGGATTCATAGCCTTTATCGCGCAGCCATTTATATGCGGCAACCGCATCTTCTAATGCCGCCGGAAATGGGTACTCCGGTGCCAGCCGGTAATCCACAGAAAGCACTGCCGCTCCACTGCTGATCTCGGCGTAAAGCCTGCCATCTTCCGGTACTGTCCCTGCAGCCCGGACATGTAACCACCACCATGAAGCTGTAGGATCACGTATGGATTCTCCGAGCCGTTCCATGTCAGATATTCCATCTTAAACAGTCCCATGTCGATATGTTCTACGGAAAGGTGCTCCGGGTATTCAAATTCTGTGTTCTGAATGGATTTCTCCTTTTTTCTCTGCCATGCCTGCTTTAAAACCGGGTTCTGGTTGACCATGGCTACGATATCACGCATCAGTCTGCGCGGTGACTTGTCTTGTCGTTCTCCTTCATACATACCTCTCTTTTGATAATGATACTACACACGGAAGCGGCGGTTTAGTTCGAGCGTAGTGCTTCGCCCACCGATCACGAAGATTCCGAAGAGCTGGACGAGTACGGTAAATACTGCAACCAGTGTCAGAAGCTTCCATGTGACAACTTCCAGGCTGACTAACAACAGCTCAACGGCTGCGAGCAGCGTCAGTTCGAGCTGCGGCATAATATAGCTTCGCCAGTCACGGCGTCGCACCATCATGAATACGAAGATTGTAATATTCGTCGCAATCACGACAACCGGAATTCCGATATTGACGGACCAGCCTTCATAGCCAAGAGAAAAATCGACCGCAAGCACAAGTGCCGCACTGATTACTCCCTGAAATATGATTTTCTGCTGTTCATCTGCAAGTGGCTGTGCGGTAAACGTAAATGTAAAGTACAGATACGCTATTCCTGCAAGACTTACCAGTGACCAGCGAACACCATGATAGGTCATATAATTTACGATGCCAAGCACGACCACACCGACAACCACGCAGAACGTCACGATGCGGATTGCGAGACGCATCCGCTGCTGCTTCGGGAACATGTCCGGATAGACCGGCTGCACATGCTCTGTCTCCGACAGCGCGCCCTTGCAAAGCGGGCAGATCAGGCTGTCATCCTTCACTTTTATATTACAGCGATTACATTTACTCATAATACACTCCATTCGTCTCTACCGAGACATCAATTCCATCTTCTGCAAGCTTGCGGAAGAATACCTTCTGCACATCGACTTCCCGCACTGCCGAGCTGAATGTGAACACCAGCGTATCCTTATACGACACAACCGCTGCCTTCAGGTTCTGATTCTTCGACATGGACAAGGTTGCATACAGCGACTCCACATACGCGTCGTACGGGCTTGCAAGCTTCACCAGACCAAGGTTCGTCACACAGCCGGAGTTCGCCTTTGCAGACATCTGATAGATGATCTTCATCGCAATATTCTTGATAAAGAGCGGCGTTGCACGCAATGCCTTGTTCTTCTCGTTTGACACATTGTATGCCATGATCTCTTCTAGGTGTTCCTTCGTGATCTGGCTTTCAGGCTCTCTGCCACCTGTGCCAGCACTTCTTCAAATGTATAATCTTCCCGCTCCGCCCGGAACATTGCCGACACGACAGCGAAGAAATTCTTCGTTGTTGCAGAACCATAATATGGACGCAGATTGACCGGCACGCATACCGCAAGCGGACGCCGGTGCGGGATACTGTGCATATAGCCCTTATATACCGACCATGCAAATACACCGAGCAGATACTGATTGACAGTCACGCCATACTGCTTCGCCACGCGCTTGACATCCGGCAGATGCAGATAGCCGTGCATGATTCCGAAATATTCCCGCGGGAACATTTCCCCACGGATCACAAGTGCCTTCTCCGTCTTATAGCTCTTCTTCGCCGGACGCTTATAATGCTTCAGATAGCTGTCCTCCCGGTCGACAGTCGTCTCTTCATGCAATTCCATCCGGTCGCCCTTGCCGATCTCCGGATGCACCAGACGCAGATACTGGTACACGAGTTCTTTTAAGAACATCAGCGCACCATTGCCATCGGTCAATGCATGAAAGACTTCTAAGCTGATTCTTCGTTCATAATATAACACCCGGAACAGATACTCCCGGTTTAACAGCGGATTGATATACTGGCAAGGTCCCATGTCCTCCTGCATCACACGCGGCGCCGGGTTCGGATTATCCTCGAAATAATACCAGAATACACCAGTCTTCATACGCACATGCATGACGTCAAAATACGGAAGCACCATGTCGAGCGCCTGCTGCAATTTCTCTGGCTGGATCTCCTCGGTCAGTGTTGCCGCGATCCGGTAGACATTGCTTGATTTGCGGCTGGCAATTACCGGGAAGAGATTCGCAGTATTATCCAGCTTGTCAAATCGCGCTTCACGGATTCGTTTTGGCTGTCTCTTTACAGATTTCATCTTCGAATCCGTCGGTTTCACTTCCGGCTTTGTGTCCGATTTTTTCTGCGTATTCTGCGCTGTTTTTTTATTTGTCGTTTTCTGTCTTTTCTTACTCATTTTATTCAGTCCCAACTTCATCATGTACCTGCATGCGTCATTTTGTATCCATATCCTGCATAAATCTATACAATTTCATACATTCCCGCTCGCAGAACTTACACTAAGAAAAAAGCGGGCTGACATATCGTCAACCCGCATATCTCCAAGCTACTGATCGGATTCGAACCGACGACCTATTCATTACGAGTGAATCGCTCTACCAACTGAGCCACAGTAGCATGACAACCATCTTTCTATTCGCATAGAATCCCAGCTGCATGTGATACTCTACCACACTAACTCAGATTTGTCAAAGCATAAGTTGACTTTGTATCCTTTATTTTTGACACCAACTGTTTATCATCCGTCAGAATCAAAATCTGCTCGGATGGAATCTCCTCTATACTCGCAAAAATCCCTGCATCTGCGTATTGTTCATCTGCGGCAAGCCGTCGATCACAACTGGCATATGCTCTTTGCATAACCGTGTTGCAATTCCTACCCTCACTGCCATCCGCACCAATGGTAAATCCGTCGCATCAATCTGTGTAATATCCGTAAATGCGCCATTTTTCTTAATCACCAGTCGAAGCTTTTCATCAATCTTCGCGTCCTCATACAATCCACCTGTCACGCGCTGCATAATATCCGTCATGTGATCATTGATAATATAATTCCACTCTTCTACATAGCTTCTGGAAAGCTCCTGAATCGTATTGATAGCAAGCGTCGTCGCATAAATCTCTCGTTCAATTGCCTGTTTTCTGCCTTCGCACACACGGATTTCATCCTCCAGCTGTGCTTTCTGCTTCTTTCGCTCCAGAATCTCTGCCTCCGTTGCCCGCAGATCTTCCTTGAGATCCATATATTTCCGCGCGAAACTCATGTCGATCTCGACATCCTCATACGCCTCATTTTTACGTTCCAGTTCATAGACAATCTTCTTGAATTCTTCCTCCGAAGGTGCCTGATTTTCTCCATCCAGCGCGCCTTTTCTGTGCAAGCCGTCCACGATCGTCATAACTACAAACAATGCTGTACACACAACAAAGAGCTGCCGCACACCATCATCAAATGGAAGGATATATACAAGTGCGGCAATTACACCAATGACTAGCAATCCCGTCAAGGCAATCATCCACCAACGATCTGTCAGCTTCTTCGGGGCCTTATAATCCTTCAGCAAATCGGCATCCAGAAACACACTGTTTTCCTGCAAGGAATCCAGATGCTCGTTTAACTCATCGTCTTCCTCATACTTCGTGCCTTTTTCTGTATCAATTAACCGTCTGGCTTCGCGTTTCCGCTTCGCCGTCTCGATTGCAAACTCCTCATCATTGTCCGCAATCTTCTTACGGACTTCCTTCAGCGCTTCTTCGTCACCATCGTATTGTTTCAGTTCTTCTTTCAGCTCTGCAATCTGCTGCTCCGTCTCCGTCACATCCAGTGCATTTTTCTGGTCGCGCAGGATTGCCAGCGCCCGTCTTTTATCCAGATTGGAAGAACCGGTGGTTGCCAGATTGGTAACAAATGTATTGAGTTCTTCTGCTTCATTTTCTGTATCTTTTTGCTGACGAATATAGAGTGCATCACTATATGTCTTTTTGTCTACACCTGTCAGCGACTCATACAAGCTGTTCTTGTGCTTGAGCTTGCCAACACGACCATTCTTCACATTTAAGACCTGCGTCGTCATATTGTGCTTGCGGAAGCTGCGCTCCACCAGATACTCGTCTCCATCCTTTATCACATATGCCTTTCCAGAAAAGCCGTGTCCATCCATCGGCTTATGATGCGCCAGATCATCGTCCTCCGTCTCTGGAAATGTACCGATACCGTACAGCGTTGCATATTCAAAATCCGCGACCGTACTCTTACCCGCATTTCGCGTGCCATACACAACATTCACACCCGGCTTCAAATTGATCTCGCGGTTATGAAATTTTCCAAAATCTTTTAATAATAATTTACTGAAATACATCGTTATTTCTCTCCTGCTCCAAGCAGGGCTTCCATACAATAATGCAATGCCTTATCCCGAATCGCCTTATCGCCGCCTTTTTTATCGTCTGTCAGTTCGTCTATCAGTCTGCCAAGCAGATTGTCATGATTCGACACGTGCAGCTCGTCCATGTCGTAGTCGCATTCTGTCTTATCGATCACTTCGTTGATGCAATAGCGGCGTGTCAGTTCGCTTAAGTTGATCTCCATATTCTGAGCGGCACGTCCACGCAGCAAAATCCGGTAAATGTTATCCGCCCCCAGCTCCTGCATCTTTCCTTCTACAAGATTGCAGATATCTCCATTTGTATAGGTCGAATTGATATCCATCGCCATATTCACATATTTTCTGCATGCAAATGGCACAAATGTGATCGTCGTCTCACCTGAAGTTGACACCTCGCCTAAAATATAGCCGTGCTTTCCAGTCTCTGTATAAGAAAGTGGCTCCAGTGTTCCGGCAAATGCCATATGATTTTTCAATATATGTGCCGGCTTGTGCATATGTCCAAGTGCCACATACTGGAACCCCAGCTTCGCGACATGTTCTTTCGAAAATGGCATATGTTCCATGTCTCCGCCATGTCCAAGCAGAATATTGTATGCATCCGGCTTACCCGGTCGCATGCGTTCCAGAATCCGTCCAGTGTACGTCGCATGTCCATAGCTGTATCCGCTGACACAGACATTCAGATCCTCAAAATACACGCTTGCCGCCTGATCCCGTGGCATCACGATCGTATTACTCTCAAATGTATATGTCTCCCATGCGGAACCCGGATCAATATAGTCCTGATCGCCAGCAATAATTACCGTCTTTGTATTTGGAATCTTCCGAAGCTGGAAATCCAGTTCCTTCAAATCCTGTTCCGTCGGCCTTGTGTAAAACAGATTTCCCGCAATCAAAAGCAATTCAATTTTCTGTTCTTCGCATACCTCAATCACACGGTGAAAGGTACTATAAATCTCCTTTGCCCGCACATCACTCCAGATTCTTCCGCGGTCTGGCTGCGCACCCAGATTGACGTCTGCTATATGTATGAATTTCATAGTGTTACCTTGCCTCCATGCAGGCTCTCATGTTCCTGCACCAGTTCCTGATATAAATCCAACACATTCCAGTGAATGTTATGTTCTGTCACAACTGCCCGATAATCGATCTGCGGCATGCCATCTTCTTTACATGCCGCAAGAAAACGATTCAACAACCCATCCGAAAACTCTGAAAATAATATCATCGGATCAGGCAGATCTTTTCCTTCGTACCAATCCCCGTTCTGTTCAAATCCCGGCAATCCGGCATGACAGCCGATTGGCTGTAAAAAGCGCTTGCGCGCAATCTTCTTGCAGGAATATCCAAGACGCATGCCAAGTGCTTCTAATTGTCTGTGCTGTTCCGCTGGAACACTGTATAAAAGTATCGTTGGCATCGCATCCGCCTCCATTCCCACATTACATACTTCTGATTATTTTATCGCATCGGTACATTGAAATCAAGCTTTTCCAGAAATTCACGAGAGTTTCACAAAAGAAAGGACTGTCCACCCTTTTCGCGAACAGCCCTTCTTAATTCGATCCATCACCCATGGATTTTCCTTTATTCATTTAACTCATGAATGTTCTTTGAAAGTTTCCGCAACGAGTCCACAATCTGGGAGCTTGCCTGGCTCATACCATCTGCCAGCTTCTGCACTTCCGATGCAACTACTGTAAAACCACGCCCGGCTTCCCCTGCACGTGCCGCTTCTATCGCGGCATTTAAAGCAAGAATTCTCTGACGGCCGCTGAATTCCTCGATTTTCTGTGTCTTCTCACTTGCATCATCAATGTATTCCACGCACTCCTGAATCCCCGTCTGCAGTTTATCCAGCAAACGCTTATTCACTGCAGAAGTATAAGATGCGCGCACAAACATATTAATCACATCGCCAAGCAGCGTCGCTGCTGCCTCGATTTCTTCCCTTGTCTTAACATTCACCTTGTGCAATGCCCGAACATAGGCCTCTGCATCGATACCAAGCTCTCCCGCAGTCTTCCGGAATGCATCATCATCGGATGCTCCGGCAGCACCTGTCCGCCAATTACACTTCCCAGCACCGTTCCATCATCCAGGGTAATCGGTATTCCAAAATCCACGAGTCCTGCATGGCAGGAATACACGCCCTTTCCTTCCCGGTCACACTTCTCGCAGCGTCTGCGTCCTTCTGCACTTCCACGAGTCAGATCAATACAAAACTCTGTAAAGTTGTAGCACTCACTGATGTACTTTCCATCTGCCCCAACAGCCACCGTTGCAAGTCCGGTACTCATCGCCCAGTTCTTCATGATGTCCTCAAACTTCTTCATGTCACAAAAATCTTCGATACGAATCATATACTTCCACCCCATCTCTCATGGCTTCGCCATTTCGTAATATTATACAAATCAGTATATCATTTTTGGTGGTTTTTTACAATCTTAATCAATGTTCCATATGTGCATATTTTTCTTTCGTCGCAAGTCCACCCCGGATATGACGCTCGGACTTGTTGACATCTAACACCTTCCTTGCCTCGTGTGCAAGACGCAGGTTGATCTGCTCTAAGCGTTCCGTGACGTCTTTATGTACGGTTGACTTCGAAATACCGAACTTCCGCGCAGCCTGTCTGACCGTTGCCCCCTCCTCAATGATGTATTCACCAATTTCAAGTGCCCGTTCTTCAATGTAATCTCTCAACTATACAAACCTCTGTTTGACTGTTTGTACAGTGTATGAAGATGGTTACGGTAATATGATACCGATAGCTCCCTATATTTCTCAGATATATCTTGACAATGTTGACTACATTGAAGCACTTGCAGCAAAGGATACAAAACTTAGAAAAACACTACCGGCGTATTGAACAATTCGCACTTAAAACAGGAACCGTCAGGCTTCTACGTCTTACCGAAAAACAATATCAAAATATTTATATGGTGTCCGGCGAAACTGATTATCAAGGAAAAACAGTTAGTAGCAACTGTCATATTATGTTATAATTTAATATAAGCAAGGAACAAATGACTACATATTGTATATATGATGGTTTGTTGCTACTAGATATAGTGGTTGAACGCCACTCCAAAAATAGTGTATCGTTCAACTTAAAAGTTGATGAGGATATGCAACAAAGCAGAGATTGCAACAAAAGGAAAATGAGGAACATGGATTAGAGTAATATGAGTCCGCTTTGCGAAAAGTAATCAGGGAAACGGAGGACAATTCTATGACAGATAACACAAACAAAAGCTTTTGGGAAAGAATGGCAAGAATATATACTGCATTTATGTCAAAAAACGATACTGCTTATGGGCAAATCTGCAAACTGTCAGAACAGTATATAGACAGTGAGAAGTCTGTCTTGGAATTGGCTTGCGGAACGGGACAGATTACCTTCTTAATGGCAGGAAAATCCGGCTCGTGGGAAGCAACAGATTACTCGGAAAATATGATAAAAGAAGCTGAAAAACGCAATCAAGGCGAACACAAATGTGAACAGCTCCGATTTTGTGTGCAGGACGCAACGAATTTGACTTATGAAGATGAAAAATTTAATGTTGTCGTGATTGCAAATGCTTTACATATTATGCCACAACCGGAGAAAGCATTAAAAGAAATTCACAGAGTTTTGAAAAAGGACGGAATTTTGTTTGCTCCTACCTTTGTTTATGAAAGGGGCTATCCCAAATTGCCGATATGGCTTATGGAAAAAGCCGGGTTTAAAACCTATCATAAATGGCAAAGCAAAAAACTGAAAGAATATGTCGGTAGCGAAGGCTTTCAGGTTGTTGGAGCGGCATTGATAAAAGGCAAACCACTTTCGGAATGTGTTTTGGTTGCAAAAAAATCAATTGATTAAGTCGCTGTGAAATCGGGTGCAAAATAAAAATTATCAATTTATAAAATATTTAGTTGAACACCACTCCAAAAATAGTGTATCGTTCAACCTTGAGAATCGTCCGGAAAAGCAGATATTTTAGGATATAAAGTGGTTGGAGAATATTACATTACTAGACAAGATGGGAGTTGTTTTGAATGAAAAATTATCAGAAATATTTAATTAGTGTATTTTGTATTATTATGTTAATTAGTATATTTAGTTTGGGTTATCAAGTTGGAAAGAAGGAGGAAAATATTGTGAAAGGAAATAATAGTATAACATCTGAGACAGAGATTATTGCAAATGAGACAACAGGGGAAAAAACAGGAAATTCAATAAGCGTGGCGGGGATTCTTGCATCGTATAAGTATGTTGATAGGGATATAAATCTCGAATATTTTTATAAATTGAATAATACAAGTACATATGAACAAATTCTTGAAGAAATAGGTGAGCCTAACGGTCAGTTTGGTTCGGGAATAATATATCAATATTACGAAATTGATAATAATTTGTATGTGAGCATTTTGTTTTCAAGTAGTGAAAATAAGGGATATGATAAAATAACATTAATAAGGTTATGCACACAGGAGGAAGTATTAGATACTATATATCCAAGATAAAGTATAGTTGAACACCACTCCAAAAATAGTGTATCGTTCAACCCAATAAGCATCCAGACCTTTGTATTATAATTTCACTTACGTACTTTCTTACTCTATTATCCCTTCCGCTCCACATATCTGGCGATTGTCGCCTTCACTTTTCCGATATCGAGTGGTTTCAATATATGCTCGTTCATACCGGCATTTTTCCGGATTCTGAAATAACAGATACGTAATCCGTACATATTTATTCCATACTGAATAGTAAACATTTGCCTCAAGCTTTGTCAACGCTTCCAACAGGATATTTTGTTGCATGTTATTACACAGAATCTTTAACCTCTATTCGAATAACTACTACTTTTTCATTACAACAGTTTCTCAATCTTCTTTATTAACGCCGCCAAATTGATCGTTAACCTGCCATCATACAGACCGACCGGGATATCCGCATCAATTCCATAAATCACAGGGAAGATTTCTTTGTTGAACTCATACACCATAATGCGCTTCTGGTATGGGTCCACAATCCAGTATTCCTTCACACCGGCATCCATGTATTTGGAAAGCTTCTTTCCATAGTCGCGAAGCCGGGTGGATTTTGAGATTACCTCCAGCACAAAGTCCGGCGCACCATATATACAACGCACCTTCATCCGGTCAATGTCGCACAAAATGACGACGTCCGGCTGCAGCATCGTCTTATCATCACAGTCAAGCTGTACATCCACCGGCGAGATAAACGGCATGCACGGTCCATCATGCTCCAGAATAAAATTTGATATCTGCCTGTGAACTTCCCCTGCAATCAACTGGTGAATCGTCGAAGGTGCCGCCATATCATAGATACAGCCATCAATCAACTCTACCCGGCGATCCTCCGGCAGCGCATAATAATCCTCCAGCGTATACTGTCCCTGAACCTTTGCTGCGTATGCTGTTCCGGAATCCTCTACCATATCCGCATACAGGTAATCACGGTCGCCATTTTCAAAGATACGTGCCAATGCCTCAAGCGTATCATAGCGCGGCGATTTCGTCTCGCCCGTAAATATCTTCTGCACGGTTCCAAGCGGAACCCCCGACATCTGCGACATCATGTTATACGTGTATCCATGTTCCCGCTTCTTTTCTTTCATTTCTTCGATTGTCATATGCATCGCTCCTTTGAAAAATTCTTTCATTACCGATACCTTTATATTTAGTATAATACTCTTCTATGTATAAATCAACCGTTTTTTACCCGCTTTATATCCAAAATATTTGATTTTTTATTCTATGTTACATCCGTTAAGTATCCGTTTTTATTCAGTTAAGAACTCGTTTCTACTAAAAAATGCAACTTATAATTGACATTTTTTCTCGGATAGTGATAGTTTAATAATGAATAAATGGACATACTACAGAAAAATGGTGAAAAATATGAATGAGAACATAAAATCTGCCAATCCGCTTGGCACACAGAAAGAATCTAAATTACTCGTCAAATTCGCAATTCCATGCATCATTTCGATGCTGGTAACTGCACTTTATAACATTGTCGACCAGATCTTCATTGGACAGGGTATCGGAATCAACGGAAATGCAGCGACAAATATTACATTTCCACTGTCTACGACATGTACGGCGATTTCCCTGTTGCTCGGAATCGGAAGTGCGACCAATGTCTCCCTGAAGCTTGGGGCAAAAGAGGACGAAGAAGCTTCCAATTACGCAGGATGTGGTATCTGCTTAATGACGATCTTCGGACTTATCTTATTCGCACTTACCTCCATCCTGCTTACACCAATGCTGAAATTCTTCGGAGCAACAGTGGAAGTTCTTCCCTTTGCACAGGAATATACGCGTATCGTTGCGATCGGATTTCCATTTCTGATTGCCAACACCGGTATGAGTAAGCTGATTCTCGCCGACGGAAGCCCACGTTATTCGATGATTTCCATGCTGATCGGTGCCATCGTAAATACAATTCTTGATCCAATCTTCATTTTTACATTAGATATGGGAATGCGCGGTGCCGCACTTGCAACAATTCTTGGACAGATTGTATCCTTCTGCATCAGTTTGCGATACATGTTTCATTTCAAGACTATCCGGTTGCGCAGACGGTGTTTCCGCATCCGTGGAACTTATTTTGCAAACATCATGCGTCTTGGTGCCAGTGCATGCTTCAACCAGATTGCTATGACCATCGTACAGATCGTGATGAACAACGTCCTGTCACATTACGGTGCATCTTCTGTCTACGGAAGTAATATCCCGCTTGCCTGTGCCGGTATCATTACAAAGGTCAACATGATCTTCATGTCCTTTGTCATCGGTATCTCACAAGGCATCCAGCCGGTCATCGGATTTAATTACGGCGCAAAGAAATACAACCGCGTGAAGAAAACATATCTTCTGGCTCTTGCTGCTGCAACCTTCCTGTCATTGATTGCATTTGCATGCTTCCAGCTTTTCCCAAGACAGATCATCCGTGTCTTCGGAGAAGGCAGCGTGCTTTACTATCAGTTCTCCGAGCGGTATTTCCGGATTTATATGTTCTTCACTTTGATTAACGGCATCCAGCTGTAACTGCGAATTTCTTCAATTCCATCGGCAAATCGCAGCTTGGTATCTTTATGTCGCTGACAAGACAAATTCTCTTCCTGCTGCCACTCATCGTGATCTTCCCGATCTTCATGGGAATCGATGGTGTCATGTATGCAGGTCCGATTGCAGATGTCGCAGCTGCTGTGGTCTGTGGTGTATTTACGATCAAGGAATTGCGCGAGCTGTCGCGGCTAAATTCACAACAAACTGTATAAATTACAAAAGCCGTGCATGGGTATTTCTACAACCCACGCACGGCTTGTTTTTTATTTTGTAATCCGGTCGATCTTCTCCCGTTCTTCCTGCGTAAATGTCATATTTGCGAGCATGCCGATGTTGTCTAAGATCTGGGATGGTCTTGATGCACCGATCAACACACTTGTAATATCGTTATCTCGCAGAATCCATGCAAGTGCCATCTCTGCCAAAGTCTGACCACGGTTTTCTGCAATCACATTCAGTGCACGAACCTTTGCAATCGTCTCCTCATTGATGGCTGTCTCCTGCAGGAATCTGCCATCGGTACGGATACGGCTGTCCTCCGGAATACCATTTAAATAACGGTTTGTAAGTAAGCCCTGTGCCAATGGACAGAATGTGATGATACCGATGCCGTTCGCGGCTGCGTAATCTTTTAATCCATCCTCTTCCATCTCACGGTCGAACATATTGTACCGTCTCTGGTTGATGATAAATGGTGTCTTCATCTCCTTGAAAAGCTTCGCAATCTCGATCGTCTGCTCCTTGTTGTAGTTGGAGATTCCGACATACAATGCTTTTCCGCTCCGGACAATACCATCGAGTGCGCAGGCAGTCTCTTCGAGCGGTGTATTCGGATCTGGTCTGTGGTGATAGAAGATATCTACATAGTCAAGTCCCATCCGCTTCAGACTCTGATTGAGACTTGCCACCAGATATTTCTTGCTGCCCCAGTCGCCGTAAGGGCCCGGCCACATCGTATATCCGGCCTTCGTAGAGATGATCATCTCGTCCCGGTATGGACGCAGACTCTTATCTAAAATCTTGCCAAAATTCTCCTCAGCAGCGCCATCATATGGGCCATAATTATTCGCCAGATCGAAATGTGTGATGCCGTTATCAAAAGCTGTCTCGCACATATTCATCATCGTATCGAAATTTCCGTTCGAACCAAAGTTGTGCCAAAGTCCAAGTGATACCACTGGAAGCTTCAAGCCACTTGCACCACAGTAATTGTATTTCATAGAATCGTATCTTGTATCCTTTGCAATGTACATGTTGTACCCTCCTTATACTCCGCAAACTGCCTTTTTATCTCTGATGGAAGCAATATAATACACGATTCACAGCAGACGCGCTCTCGCTCACTTCCGCATGTAGCGGTACTAAATTCGTGACTTTGTCACTCATTAAGTGCCGACATGCTCCAATGGTCTGCTTTAGAATTGTGTATTATATTGCTTCCCAATCTACACAATGCGCAGTTTGCTCATCTATAATGGTTATTATAAACAAAGGAAAATCGAAAAGAATATAATTTCTTACGATTTTCCTTTAAAATTTTACCCTGAACGAATTCTTGGAGTATTCTTACAGCCTCAACTTTTACTTCTTCAAATATTTCTTCAGATACTGCCCCGTATAACTCTTCTTGCACTTGGCAATCTCTTCCGGCGTTCCGGTTGCAACAACTGTTCCTCCGCCTTCGCCGCCTTCCGGTCCGATATCAATGATATAATCGGCGGTTTTGATGACATCTAAGTTGTGCTCGATAACCACGACCGTATTTCCACCCTCACATAACCGACGCAGGATATCAACCAGACGATGTACATCCGCAAAATGAAGTCCCGTTGTCGGCTCATCTAAGACATAGATGGTTCTGCCCGTGCTGCGGCGGGAAAGCTCTGTTGCAAGTTTGATTCGCTGTGCTTCTCCACCGGATAATGTCGTTGATGGCTGTCCAAGCTTAATATAACCAAGTCCAACCTCCTGCAAGGTAGAAATCTTACGCAGGACGGACGGCACATGTGCGAAGAATTCGCATGCTTCATCGACTGTCATATCAAGTACATCGTAGATACTCTTACCCTTATACTTGACTTCCAATGTCTCCCGGTTATACCGCTTTCCATGACAGACCTCACATGGTACATATACATCTGCCAGGAAATGCATCTCAATCTTGATGATACCATCGCCACGGCACGCCTCACATCGGCCACCTGCAACATTGAAAGAGAATCGTCCCTTCGTGTAACCCATTGCCTTTGCATCTTTTGTGTTCGCGAACAGATCACGGATCAGATCAAAGACCCCTGTATAAGTTGCCGGGTTCGAACGTGGGCTTCTGCCGATCGGAGACTGGTCGATATTGATAATCTTATCCAACTGGTCCAGTCCTGTGATATCATCATGCTTACCCGGTTTTACCTTCGCACGATTCAGAGTTCTCGCCAGATGCTTATATAAGATCTCATTGACAAGCGAGCTTTTTCCGGAACCAGATACACCTGTCACACAGGTCATCACACCAAGTGGGAACTTCACATCAATATTCTTCAAATTGTTCTGTCTGGCACCAAGTACTTCGATATATCCGGTCGGTGTTCTCCGCTCTTCCGGTACCGGAATCTTGATCCTGCCGCTTAAGTATGCTCCCGTGATAGATTCCGGACACTGCATAATCTCCTCTGCAGTTCCCTGTGCCACGACTTCACCACCGTTTGCACCTGCGCCCGGTCCGATATCAATGACATGATCTGCCGCAAGCATCGTATCTTCGTCATGCTCCACGACAAGCAAGGTATTCCCCAGGTCCCGCAGACGCTTCAGTGCTGCAATCAGCTTATCATTGTCACGCTGATGCAGTCCGATACTCGGCTCATCCAGAATGTATGCGACACCAACCAGACCGGAACCAATCTGCGTCGCCAGACGGATACGCTGTGCTTCTCCACCGGACAGGGTTCCGGTTGCACGTGACAGTGTCAGGTAATCCAGACCGACATTGATCATGAACCCAAGTCTTGCCTGAATCTCCTTTAACACCTGTGCACCGATCATCTTCTGCCGGTCGGTAAGCTCTAATTTCGAGATAAAATCATGTAGGGCTACCACCGAAAGATCTGTGACATCCGCAATGTTCTTTCCACCGATTGTAACTGCCAGAGACTCCGGTTTTAACCTCTTACCATGACAGACCTCACACGGCGTCACGGTCATATATGTCTCATAATCCTGCTTGATTGATTCCGCAGTTGTCTCTCTGTACCGGCGCTGCAGATTCCGGAGCAGGCCTTCGTAGTTTGCATAGAAAGCATCTTTCCCATTATAAGCACTCTTATAGTGTACATAGATTTTCTCGCCCTCGGTTCCGTACAGGATTACATGCTTTGCTTCTTCCGGCAGATCCTTAAATGGCACGTCCAGAGAGAACTTGTATTCTTCCGCAAGCGCTTCGAGACATGCATGGGCATAGCTCTTCTTATCACCACTAGACTGCAGCCCGGTACGGCAATTGCCCTTCATTCAAGTCAGACTGTCATCCGGGATAATCAGATCAATGTCAAATTCCGTCTTAAACCCAAGTCCTGTACAGCAAGGACATGCGCCAAACGGGTTGTTGAATGAGAAGCTTCGCGGCTCGATTTCCTCAATGCTGATGCCACAATCCGGGCAAGAAAAACTGTCGGAAAATAACATTGTTTCTCCACCAATCACATCAATCTTCACCAAGCCCTCTGCCAGCTTCAGGACAGTCTCGATGGAATCGGTCAGACGGCTTTCAATGCCCTCTTTGACTGCAAGACGGTCCACAACGATATCAATATTATGCTTCTTGTTCTTATCAACTTGATCTCCTCTGACAGATCATACATACTGTCATCCACGATCACGCGCACATAGCCGCTTTTCTTTGCCTGTTGCAGCAGCTTGGTATGTTCGCCCTTCCGTCCGCGCACAACAGGCGCAAGTAACTGGAATTTTGTGCCCGCAGGCAGCTCCATAATCTCGTCAACCATCTGATCCACTGTCTGTCTGGCAATCTCTTTGCCACATTTCGGGCAATGCGGGATACCGATACGTGCGTACAGCAGACGCAGATAATCGTAGATTTCCGTCACCGTTCCAACCGTGGAACGCGGGTTCCGGTTCGTCGATTTCTGATCAATGGAAATGGACGGAGAAAGACCTTCTATCGAATCAATATCCGGCTTGTCCGCAAGTCCTAAGAACTGTCGTGCATAGGACGACAGAGACTCCATATATTTTCGCTGTCCTTCCGCATAGATCGTATCAAAAGCAAGAGAGGACTTACCGGAACCGGAAAGTCCTGTCAATACTACAAACTGATCACGCGGAATCTTGATGTCAATGTTCTTTAAATTATGCTCTCTTGCACCTTTGATGGTGATATACTTATGTTCACTCATGACGTCTGTTTCCGCTTACTCCTTTGTCTAGCTAAATTTCTTAATCTTATCCATATACTTATCTGTATATTTCTTCACGTTATCTTTCACCATGTCCTCTAAATCTGACATGCTGATCTTCTCCTTCTTGTCAAGGACAAAAAGGGCACACACTGCACCTGCAAGGAAGATTGTGATCGTTCCAAGCATGCACATCTTCTTTCTTCTCTTCTTTTTCTTCATCTGCTGTACAAATTTTTCTTCCTCTTCGAGGCAGATTGCATCCTCCTCATCTAAGATTTCCGCAACCTCTTCCATCGCAATTCCTTTTCTTCTTGAGATCTCCTCAATCAATTCATCTCTTTCCATCGCAAGCTCCTCCTTATTATTTTTTATAATACTTCTTTGACTCTTATGTGATTGGGGTGTATTAGTCTGTATCAGATTCTAATAATATAAATATGTTTGGAACTTAGAAGTTCTTGATGTTCTGTAAATAATCAGCAATGTTTGAACACGATGTTCAAACAAGCCGCCACTGAGCCATGGACGGCGAATTGGCGGCGGTTGCGTCCGTTATCATTACGTGCATCAGAACATCTAGTACTTCTTAGTTTCAATACATCTTATATCATTAGAATCTGATACAGACATTTACACCCAAATCACATACAATTACCTATAGTATATCAAAAATAATTGTAAACTAATCATCATAATCCCGCAAGGCAATCTTTAATTCTTTCAACTCATCGCGAAGCACGGCTGCCTCCTCGAAGTTAAGCTCCATCGCCGCCTTGTTCATCTTCTTCGTCAGACGTGCGATCTCGCATTCAGTTCCTTCTTCGTCATGGATTCCGGATCTTTCTCGCGTTCCTTCTTCGTTGTCACGTTCTCACCCGTATCCAGACTGATCAGATCACGGATATCCTTCTTGATACTCTGCGGCGTAATGCCATGTTCCTTGTTATAAGCGTCCTGTATCTTCCGCCTGCGGTTGGTCTCGTCAATTGCATGCCGCATCGAATCCGTGATCGTATCCGCATACATGATCACATGCCCATCCACGTTACGTGCAGCTCGCCCAATCGTCTGTACAAGCGATGTCTCCGAACGTAAGAAGCCTTCCTTATCTGCATCTAGAATCGCAACCAGTGTGATCTCCGGGATATCGAGTCCCTCACGGAGCAGGTTGATTCCGACCAGCACGTCAAATACGCCCATCCGAAGATCACGCACGATCTCCAATCGTTCCAATGTATCAATATCGGAATGCAGATATTTGACCTTGATATCAAGCTGCTTCATATAGTCCGTCAGATCCTCCGCCATGCGCTTCGTCAGCGTCGTTACCAATATCTTATTGCCCTTTGCAACCTCTTTGTTGACTTCTGATACGAGATCATCCACCTGTCCTTCGATCGGTCGTACTTCTACTTCCGGGTCTAACAAACCGGTCGGACGGATAATCTGCTCAACGCGGTTCTCCTCGTGTTCCTTCTCATAATCGGACGGTGTCGCAGATACATATAAGATCTTATCGATCTTAGACTCAAACTCCTGAAAATTCAGCGGACGGTTATCCAGCGCTGACGGCAGACGGAATCCATAATCAACCAATGTCGTCTTTCTGGAACGGTCACCCGCATACATGCCTCGTACCTGTGGCAATGTGATATGCGACTCATCCACGATAATCAGATAATCGCCATCGAAGAAATTGAGCAGTGTGTTCGGTGTGGCACCCGGTTTCATACCCGCCAGTATCCGGGAATAATTCTCGATGCCCGAACAAAATCCTGTCTCCTGCAGCATCTCCATATCGAACTCTGTCCGCTCACGGATACGCTGTGCTTCTAACAGCTTGTCATTCTCCTTGAAATATGCCACCTGCTGCTTTAGTTCCTCTTCTATCTCCACGATCGCATGCTTCATCTTCTCCGGTGCAACAACATAGTGCGATGCCGGGAAGATACAGGCAAAGGAAAGTGCACGCTTGATCTCACCGGTCAATGGATCAAACTCCACGATCCGGTCAATCTCGTCGCCGAAAAACTCAATCCGGATACCATCCTCAAACGTCGATACCGGAAGGATATCTACGATATCTCCCTTCACACGGAAAGTTCCTCGCGCGAAATCCATCTCATTCCGCGTGTACTGAATATCGATCAATTGCCGAATCAGTTCATCCCGATCCTTCTCCATACCCGGGCGGAGTGAGAGCATCATGTTCTTATATTCTTCCGGATCACCCAGACCATAAATACACGATACCGAAGATACAACCACAACATCTTTCCGCTCGATCAGGGCAGATGTCGCGCTGTGCCGCATCTTATCAATTTCATCATTAATAGCCGAATCCTTCGCAATATACGTGTCCGTCGACGGCACATATGCCTCCGGCTGATAATAATCATAATACGATACAAAATACTCAACCGCATTGTGCGGGAAGAACGCCTTAAACTCACTGTAAAGCTGTGCCGCCAGAGTCTTATTGTGCGATATGATGATCGTCGGTTTATTTAATTTGGCGATGACATTCGCCATTGTAAATGTCTTTCCGGAACCTGTGACACCGAGCAGTGTCTGGCATTTTTTTCCTTCCTGAAAGCCCTTTACCAATCCTTCGATCGCCTCCGGCTGATCTCCGGTCGGTGCATATTCCGATACTAATTCAAAATGATCCATGATAGATTCTCTCCTTTTACTGTGCTTGAATCATTTTCTTTTAATGTTTTTGTTACCCACTGCCGAAAGCGCGTGGCTTTCTTAGAATTTATCCTAACTGTTTATAACACATATCATTCTACCACATCTTCTTTTATTTGTATAGAACAAATGTTCTTTCCCGATAAAATGCACTCCGATCTCCATACTATTGACTTCCACACACATAAAAATAACGGAAATGCCCTGCACTCCCGTTATCCTCTGCGTTTTCCATTCTTTTTATTCGTTACACTTCGTAATCCATGCACATACGCACATCTGTATATGGACGCACATACGTATTTGCAACTTCTACATGCGCCGGATGCTTCTGGTATCCCTTCAGCATTTCCTCATTCTCCAATGTCGTATCCAACATTACCTCCGCATTCGAAGACGCAAGTGGATTCGTTCTTACATGCACTTCCAGAAGTCCCGGTACCTTTCCGGCAAGTCCTTCCAGATGCTCTTTCATATTGGCAAGAATCTCTGCCTTCTTGTCCGCATCTGTCTCTTTCAATGTCCATAAAATAATATGTTTAACCATAATTGCCTCCTTAATCGTATCTCTTATCTGTATAAGAAATAGCACAGGATGTTCTGGCTGTCAACCAATTTTATCGTTCTGCTCATATGCTTTGCGCATCTCCCGGATTCCCTCGATCATTTTCACAAGATAATTCATTTCCTCTATGGAGAAATCACGTGTCATCGTCTCAATCCGCATCTGACTGCTGGCGACATCATCTTCCTCCAGATATAATCTGCATTTACATGCAGATATTTACACATATTCCGAAATATCTCACACGAGAAACCTTTTCTTCCGCTCTCAATCTCATACAGGAATTTGGAGGAAATGTTGATCTGCTCCGCCATATGCTCTCTGGTTATCTTCTGCCGTTCCCGTTCACTCTGAAATTTTGCTCCTATGCGCTCATAAAAAGCACGATCCTGCATGTTTTTACACCTCGTTTTCCACTGTGTCTATATATATTGGCAAACTACTCAGGACTTCTTCCCCCGCTTTCGTTCCTGAAGCATCATATATATCAAAATACCTAAAATCAAAACGACAAGCGTCAGGCATCCCCATGCAAGATATAGTTTTAACGACATTAGCACCACTTATGCATACCCTCGCTTTTCGCAACAATCTGTTTTTATTCTCACATATTGGGTTTTTGCATAAAACTAGCTAAAGTTCCTTTTGATGCAACTATGGGTATAAAAATCCCTGTTCCGTTTTCGAAACAGGGACTCAAATTATATATCATTTTTAATTTATACAGAAGGCTCTGTATATTTCAGTACAACCGCTGAAATCGGTCCAACTGTAATTTTCAACTTGTTATTTGCAACGACATATTCTGTCTCATCCATCTGATAGCCACTCTCCGTCGTCGTGATACAGGCTTTCATCACCGCACCATCTGTACACCAAGTCTGCGCACATGCAGGTTCAGCTCATGTGGTTCGTAATCGTTGTTCAAAATCACAACCACTGCCTCGCCCGGCAGGAACCGTCCATAGCTGACTACCTTATATTCACCATGCAGGAACATCACAGATCCCTTCATCAGCGCCGCACTGTCTTTGTGTACCTTGATGATATCACGGTGGAACTGAATCAGCTCCTGATCCTCTCTGCCCCACGGATATCCACGCCGGTTATCCGGATCGGTCCAGCCGCAAAGTCCGGCTTCATCACCATAATAGATTGTCGGTGCACCCGGCCACGTCATCTGGAATACAACTGCCTCACGGAATACACCTTGTTGATGTTCTCACCAGCGGCTTCCGGTCCCATCGTATGGATTCGTCCAACACGGCGATTTGTACGTGTCAGGAATCGTGAATGATCATGATTGGACAGCTCATTCATCGCGATTTCCAGAGAGTTCTGATTAAACCGCGACATATGGTGGCGCAACGCACCAGTAAATGCATCTGGATTTCCAAGCAGGTCACCGCGGAACTCATCACTGTGCTTCTCCACACCGGTCAAAAACCATGTAATCGGCTCCATAAATGCATCGTAGTTCATAACGGTATCCCACTGATCGCCCAAAAGCCATGCCTTTGGGTCACCATAATGCTCCGCAAGGATCAGTGCATCTGGATTTGCTTTCTTCACTCTTGTCCGGAAATCACGCCAGAAACGATGGTTAAACTCTTCAGTATAACCAAGGTCGGCAGCCACGTCCAGACGCCAGCCATCCACGTTGTACGGCGGAGAAACCCATTTTTCACCGATACGCATAATATATTCATATAATTTCTCAGATTCTTCGTAATTTAATTTCGGAAGAGTATCATGTCCCCACCAGCCATTGTATGTGCCGTTGTATGGCCACTGCCAAGGTCCTGGAACTTGAAGAAACTTCTGTACGGGCTCTGATAATCCACATAAGCGCCCTTCTCATAGCCCTCCTGATTCTCGTAAATACATTCTCGATCCAGCCATTTGTTAAAAGAACCACAATGGTTAAATACACCGTCCAAGATTACACGCATGCCGCGCTTATGAATCTCCTCCACAAGCTGTGCGAACAACTCGTTGCTGGCCTCCAGATTCGCCTTATCTGTCACACGCATAATATACTTGCTGGCTTCCTTATTGACCTTGCAGCCCTCCGGCAGACATTCTCCGCCATCCTTGACGATCTTTCCAAAATGAGGATCTACATAATCGTAATCCTGAATATCATATTTATGATTGGATGGAGAAACAAAAATCGGATTCAGATAAATGACATCCACGCCAAGTCCCTGCAGATAATCAAGCTTATCCATAACACCCTGCAGATCACCACCATAGAAGCTGCGGACATCCATATTGTCCGGATACTTAAACCAGTCCTTGACCTTGCGCGTGCCTTCCCCGATATAGCAGTACTCGTTGTCCTCGACATCATTGGACGGATCTCCATTGTAGAAACGATCCACGAAAATCTGATAGAACACAGCACCTCTCGCCCATTTCGGAACCGAGAATCCCGGCGCAATCTGGAAATTATAATCTGGATTCAAATCCTTCTGTGTGCCAAGCTTGTTATAATAGCAGATAACATTCCCGGCAAGCGCCATATAATAATAGTCTATGTCATCCGTTACCTCGGAAATGGTATATGCATAATAATCAAATAACTCGTCACTGCTTTCCACCTGCATGTTATAACGCTCCCCATTGTAAACCAGATAGACAGCATCTACATTGTTTCTTCCTGTACGGAACCGCAATGTCACCGAATCTCCAATCTTTAACTCTGCCGGATGCCGGTAGCTATCCGTTCCGTCCGCAAACAATGCACCGAAATTCAATGCAGTCTTTGTATTATATACATACTGTAATACTTTGAGAGCCTGTCTCTGATTCTCCACCATCAAGAGTATCCTCCCTAATTCTTTTTTGACGACTATCTATTATTTTAATACAGGACAGGAATTTACACAATAAAAAATTAAAATAGAAAGGGAAAAGGACAGCCAACGATCGGCTGTCCTTTTCGGAGAAGGTATTTTGTTACTTTGGGGTGTAGCAAAAAACTATATAATGTATTGGGGGGTTACAAGTATTATTATACATATAAACCCTAAAAAGTCTGCCCAAACATTTAATTTTTTTCAGATTTTTTTTGTGCATATTCTCTTGAATCATGTCGCAAAAATTCGTTTTTGTCGTCTTTTTGTGCATCTTGCACAATTCCATAGTTTCTATCACTACATTTTTCACAATCGATTACAGATTCAATCCGGTTGTATCCAGTCCATCCGGATAAGTTTCTGTTGGACTTACTTCAAAAAGTGCTTCAAATTCTGCACGGTTGATACGTTCTTTCTCCAGCAAAGCAGCTGCACAACGATGCAATACGTCAATATGACTCTCGATGATAAGCTTTGCTTCCTGATAACACTCATCCATAATTCGGCGCACTTCCTTATCGATCATCGCGGCGACCTTCTCGCTGTAATTTCTCGCATGTCCGAGATCTCTGCCAAGGAATACCTCTTCCTCGCTGTTTACCTCGTAGTTAATCAGCCCAACCTTCTCAGACATACCATACTTGACAACCATCGCCTGTGCGGTCTGGGTTGCCTGCTTGATGTCTGCAGAAGCACCGGTTGTGATATCGCCGAAGATCAGTTCCTCTGCGATTCGTCCACCAAAGCTGACCATGATATCCTGCAGCATATGCTTCTTCGTCATAAACACATTATCATTCTCCGGCAATGGCATCGTATATCCGCCAGCACCACGTCCATTTGGAATAATGGATACAAGATGCACCGGTCCAACCTCGCTCAGTAAATGGAACAAGATCGCATGTCCACTCTCGTGGTAAGCGGTAATCTTCCGCTCCTTCTCCGGTACAAGACGCTCTTCTTTTCACCGCCAATTCCAATCTTGACAAAACACTTGTCAACATCTTCCTTCTTGATAAACTGCCGATTCTGTTTAGCTGCACAGATAGCTGCCTCATTCATCAGGTTCTCCAGATCCGCACCAGCAAAGCCTGCAGTTGTTCTTGCGATCTCATGCAGATCGACATCATCAGACAACGGCTTGTTTCTGACATGGACACGAAGGATCTCCTCACGTCCCTTAACATCTGTCTGCCGACCATAACCTTACGGTCAAAACGTCCCGGTCTCAAAATCGCTGGATCAAGAATATCCACACGGTTTGTCGCCGCAAGCACAATGATACCTTCGTTCGTACCGAAACCATCCATCTCAACAAGCATCTGGTTCAATGTCTGCTCACGCTCATCATGACCGCCACCAAGACCAGAGCCACGCTTTCTGGCAACCGCATCAATCTCATCGATAAACACGATACATGGTGCATTCTTCTTTGCATCCTCAAACAGATCACGCACACGGCTCGCACCAACACCGACGAACATCTCGACGAAATCCGAACCGGAAATCGAGAAGAACGGAACACCAGCTTCTCCGGCAACTGCCTTTGCAAGCAGTGTCTTACCTGTTCCCGGAGGTCCCTCTAACAGAACGCCCTTCGGAATACGTGCACCCAGCGTGTTATATTTCTTTGGATTCCGCAGGAAATCTACGATCTCCGCCATATCCTCTTTTTCTTCTTCCAGACCAGCGACATCCTTGAATGTATACTTCTGATCGTTCTCGTTTGACATATGTGCCCGGCTCTTGCCAAAGTTCATCATCTTGCCGCCACCGGCACCACCACCGCCACCGGCACCAGACATATTTGCCATGAATATCATAACAACGACCAGCAATACTACAATAAGCACGACTGTCGGCAACCATGTCCAGACGTTGCTCTGACCACTGACATCATGCAGCTCCAGGCGGATATTTCCGTTTCCTTTGCTCATGATAATCTGCTGCACCTTATTGACATCCGACACATAGAATTCTTTTTCTTCGTTTGTCTGACGATACGTGATGTATACCGTTCCTGTCGGTATCTCCTTATTCTGATAGATCTCAACGGAGCCTATCAAATCCTCGGATACTTCTGCCTGAAAATCGACGATCGTATAACCGGAATCTGTCTTTGAGTTTTTGTTCATGTACCAAATAATGCCACAGAACATCGCAAAGAACAGAATCAGGTAGATTCCGAGTCCTTTTTTTAATCCCTTCATGCTATGCTCCCTTCTGGATAAATTTATGTATTACTCAGAAATCACACCGATATATGGAAGATTTCTGTATTTCTGTGCACAATCAAGACCATATCCTACAACGAAGCGGTCTGGAATCACAAATCCAGTGATGTCCGGCTCCAACTCTACAACACGGCGATCCGGCTTATCCAGTAATGTGACTACCTTAAAGCTTGCCGGTTTGCGCTCCTTCAATATATTGATGAGATAAGAAAGTGTACGACCGGAATCCATAATATCCTCAATCAGTACCACGTCTCTTCCCTCGATACTCTCATCGAGATCCTTGATCATCTTTACAACACCGGAAGACTTGGTATCATTTCCATAGCTGGAAACAGACATGAAATCCATCGTCACTGGTACAGTCAGACGCTTTGCAAGCTCACACATGAAGAACACGCTTCCCTTTAAAACACCGATAATATGAATCGTCTTTCCCTCATATTCCTTGCTTAACTGCTGTGCGATTTCTGTAATTCTTGCCTCCACAGTTGCCTCATCAATCATAACATCAATCTTTTGTTCCATTCTGATCTCCTTTGCTTTCATACTGTATTTTCATAATTTTGTTTGTCTGCTCATCCACATGATACGCTGGCGAAAACCGCAGTCCAACTACCCATACGATTTCCTGTCCGCATGCAAGCACCGGCCATCCTGCCCGTTTGGTCCGGTCGATCTTCGCATCGATAAATACACGCGACAGTTTCTTCGTATTTCCAGCTGTATCAATCACGATATAATCTCCGTCTTCCGGTGTCCGGACACACAGAGTACCTTTTATTTTAGCATAGTCAATGAATTTCGTATAGTTTTTTTTCGGAATTGGCTCCGTAAAAGTAAAATCCTCAATGGATACGGAAAGTGTTCCCTGATTCGGGATTTCATAATCACCTGCCTGCGCAATCGCAAACCGGTAGTCCGTCATTGTCTGCACCTTATCCGAAAGGATCAGCTCCCCATAATTTCTTCTCGCATGGATACCATATGGAAGCTGTACACTGCTTCCAGAATCCTGATAGATCAGTGCCACAACCGCCTGTATATGCCGCCGCGTAATATCCTTCTTGCGCTGTGCAACCTGTCCGATTGCTTCCCATACAATATGCTCCTGCAGCACCGGTCCTACTTTATACAGTTCTGCAATCGAAAGTGTCACCGTTCTGCCAAAGGCATCCTCATCCTCGGTTGCATCGCATTGTTCCATCGCCTGCGTATGAATATAGTCATAACTTTGTGCCGCATCCTGCGCCAGCTGGCAGATATGCTCCACTGCCCGGTCATTTAATTCCCGCATCACTGGCAATATACTGTGCCGGATCTTGTTTCGTGCATAGGCAAGCTCAGCATTTGTCGAATCCTGACAAAAATCCTGTCCGCATTCTTCCAGATACGCTTCGATTTCTGCACGCGACACACCGAGCAGCGGGCGGATGATATTCCCCCTGCTCGCCGCGATCCCGGCAAGCCCGTTCAATCCACTGCCCCGAAGCATATGGAACAACACCGTCTCCGCAACATCATCCTGGTTGTGCGCGACTGCGATCTTATCGAATTTCAGTTGCATGACCAGCTCTTCCATACACTGATAACGGTACTCCCGTCCCGCTTCCTCAACGGTCATATTTCGTTGCTTTGCATACGCCGGAATGTCTTTCCGATATTCCTGATACAGAAAGCCAAACTTTGCACACAAATCCTTTGTAAATGCCGCATCATGCTCTGCCTCCGCTCCCCGGATGCCATGATGCACATGCACACAACGATGCCTTGCGAAGGGATATGCAACACTGGCATAAGCGCCTTTAACACGCGTAGCAGGCACACGGAATCCGCACCACCCGACACACCGACAACCAGTCGATTTCCCGGTTCGATCAATCCGTGTGTCTGTATATAATTGTAGACTTTTTGCTCAAAATAATTCATACATACTCCATCATTTGTCAGTTTTTACCATCCTTATATTAGCACAAACGATACCTTTCGTATAGCGATTCACAGATTTTTCATGACCTTGCACACAATAATCGTTGCATCATCCTTCAATCGTTTTCCACAGACGCTTCGGATATCCTGGATGACCGCCTCCACCACAGTCTCTGGCTCCTCATCCTTTAACGCTTCCAGCAGTGTATGCATATAGTCGTCCTTATTTTCAAACAAAATACTGTCCAGCACGCCATCGCTTACCATGACAATCAGATCGCCGGCATAATATTTCTTACTGCTGCACTCGCATCCAGCATCCTCCATCACCCCAACCGGAAGCGATGTCGATTTGATACACTCCATCCAGTTTCCCCGGCACACATAAGTCGTTGCGGCGCCGTATTTTACCAGATGTCCAACTCCTGTGTACAGATCCAGCAACAACATATCCAGTGTTGTAAAATGCTCTCCCTTATTCTTCTCTGCCAGATACGCATTCACAAGCCGCACTGCCATCTCCTGTTCAAATCCGGTCATGACAAGTTCCTCGACCGCGGAGAGCAGCGCTTCACTGTCTTTCGCCGCCTGCACACCGTTTCCCATGCCATCAGCAATCATCAAAAGCGCCTGTCCATTCTTCAGATTCCCAATATAAAAATTGTCTCCCGATATCACATCTTCCTGGCAGGAAAGTCGACGGGCGGCAGTCTGAATGCGGAACGCAGGCTTCTGATTTAATATAACAAGGTCATAGCTCCGTCCAACCATCTGGCGGCTGTCCTCCCCGATCTCAAACGGGATTCCCGTCTCCTTGCTTGCAATCTTGCGCACCGCCTCTGCGCCGACCAGTCTGCCACGTCCCACGCGGCATCCGCATAGAGCTGGTATCTGCCATTCTGCGCCTTTAAGAGCGTCAGCGATTTCACATGTACGCCCATCCTGCCCAATTCCGACACGATCGCCGTCTCCGCATCCTTACGCATCGCAACAGGGCTGTCCAACTGCTTTGTAAAATCCTCCAGCATCGTTCCGATCTGTGAAAACCCAATTCGCTGCCCCTCCGTCCCTGCAAACGTATAATCAATCCGTTTCAACGCATCCGAGAAGCTGCGCACGCGGGAAAGCGTAAGCTTGCCCCATTCTGCCCGGAAAGTGCCATGGCATCCCACTGCGTACGCACTTGCACGAACAGGCGTCCCGGTAAAAAAAACAGCACAAACACCGCAGTCGCAATCGCCTTGATGCCAGCCTCAGAGAGCATCTGCGGAAACGCAAAATATCCAAGCAGGCAATCACTCGCCGCAAAAATCAAAACGCTTCCATACCGCCCCATATGCAGGAATTCGGTCAAACCATTTACAAGTACTGCGAGAAATACCCACGCAGCAAGCATCTGCATATCGTCTGCCCGGAGGGCATAGATGGCTCCGGAGATTGCCGCCCAGGAAACGCCAGCCGAAAATCCAAACCGATACGATATATAAAAGATTGTAAACAGGCACACGCTCGCAAGCACCTCGACGACTCCGCCAAGCTGAACCGGCATCCCGGCAAGTACGGTTGTTGCAAGAATCAGCACCGCAAGCATCGTCTGGGTGTCTGTTAAAAAAAGGAGCTTATCTCCACTCAGATTCCGATAAGAAAAGCAATACGCTAACATAAAAGAAAAAACGAGCGCACCTTCTGCGCACGCCAGAGGGATTCCGATTGCCCCTGGCAGCCAGAACGCCGCACCGATCTGGAGAACGATCGTCTCCAGTCCGACAAGGACAGACAACAGAAACGAGCGCGGATATAATAGCTGCAACTTTCTGACGCGTACAAGCACAGCTGCCATCACCCAGATCAGTGGATAGATCATCTGTCCCTGTTTCTCAAAACCACCCTGCTCAAAAAATGCGCCGAGCAATCCGAGCAGCAACATCCATGGACTTCTCCCGCAGGCGCTGCCCGCACCAATGATTGCCGTCCCAAATGGTGCTGTGCCAAGCAGACTGCAATGTCCCACACAATATGCAATCAGAATATCTGCAATACCAGAAAAAAGCTTCGCCACTTTCATTTTCTCAATCCCCTCTACCCGATGGTTTCCGTCTGTTTCAAATTTGCCATACAAGTTTATACAATTCTTCCGACTGTGTATGTCTAACAGTGACAGCTGGGAGATAAAATTTATAGACATTTTTACGCAAAAAAGCTTCCGGCAATCTACCGGAAGCTTTCTGTCTTCTTATCTCTGATTCATTTATTCTGCCGGACGGATAACCAGCTCATCTGGTTTCACTAACCCGAGCTTGTCCTTTGCCACGTCCTCTATATATTCATTCGTCTGCATATATTTCTCCTGTGCATCGAGGTTCGCCTGCTCCTGCTTTGCCTCTTCGACCTTCAACTCCATCGTTTTCTCGGTCTCTGCCAGCTGCTTACTCTTCGTGTGCAGACTTGTCGCACGCACAATCGAAGTCACACATATAAATATAACCGCCGCAACAACCAGAAATGTGATCACCGGCGACTGACGATATCGAACTGATTTTTTTGTACTGCTTTTTGCCATTTCCATACCCACTTTTCATACCTAAAGATATTTACATTTTACCCTTATTATCGCTATTTTTCAACAATTTCTTGTGCTTTTTCGCGGATTTTTTTACCTTGTACAAGATGTTGTTTACAGATTTTAACAAGGCACAACTTATAGTGTAATGGAACAATACAACACCAAACAAAATGCCAACCGCCATATACCAGTGCAGCACACCATCCCCATATACGTGGATGCACTCCAACGTCACATAGGTCCAGATCAGCCAGAAACAGACATCTTCCATTGCTATTAAAATTGAATTATGAGATACCACGCGTCGAAATACACGCAAAAGATCATACGACAGTGTGAGGGCGATTCCCACGGCAACACTCATGATAAACATGGCACCCTGTCGTATCAATACATCTGTCAATTATCGAAACAGCCGTTTGGCGATCGCCGCGGCTTTCTTCTTTCCCTTTTTGTCCGAATAAAGCATCCCTTGTATCGTTCCGGTCAACTGGAGTTCACCCTTCTCCATATCCAGCTTCTCTGCATGCAGATTCTGCCCCTTGATGGCAAGATGATCTGCTGTTGTTTCTACCTCAACAAGCTCCGGTTCCATCGATATCACCTTTTCCAGTCCGGTGAGGCTCATATGTGCGCGTTGTGTAATATGTATCATATGACTTTCCATGTATGCTCCTGCACACTTGTTATAGCATAAATATATGCAGGCACTCTGCGATTTATGAGCCTTCTACCTTCCATCAGAGATATTCAAACATCTCTTTTGCATCTTCCTTTTTCGTAGAATCCGCGATCATTGTCACCTTAACCTTCACGGATTTATTACCAAACGATATCTCGATCACATCGCCAAGCTTCACATCATAGGATGCTTTCACGACTTTATCATTGACCATGACTCTGCCTGCATCGCATGCATCATTTGCTACGGTACGACGCTTAATCAGACGCGATACCTTTAAATATTTGTCCAAACGCATAGCACGTTCCTCCTTACTTTCCTCTCATATGAAAAAGCTGCCGCAGCATGCGACAGCTTTTCACTCTTTATCGAAAAATCTTTTCGGATAAGAATCAGATTAGTTTAAAGAATCCTTTAAAGCCTTACCAGCCTTGAACTTAGGAGACTTAGAAGCAGCGATCTTCATTGTCTCGCCTGTTCTTGGGTTACGTCCCTCACGAGCAGGTCTCTCAGCTACTTCAAATGTACCAAATCCAACTAACTGGATCTTCTCACCATTCTTTAACTCTTCTGCTACTGTCTCTGTGAAAGCCTTAAGTGCCTTCTCAGCTTCTGTTTTCTTAAGTCCAGCCTTCTCAGCCATCTTTGCAACTAATTCATTCTTGTTCATCGAAATTTCCTCCTATAATAAAACGATGTTTCCTGACCACATCCCCCGCGGTCGAATCTTGTTTTTATCAGCTTTGCCAACAAAGCCCTACGCATATTTATACCTTGTTGCCCTTTGTTTGTCAAGGAAAAAAGCCAAGTTTTTGGCACTTTTTGGGAATTTCGATGTCAATTTTACCCTTCCATCTGTTTCCCAAGGAATTTCGCTGCAATCGCCGCCGCTTTCACCTCAGATTCGCCGATTTGCCTGCTTCCTTCCCGGCTGAGCAAAATTACCGCGCCAATAGCATCGCCCTCGCAGATGATCGTCTGCACGATCTCTCCATCATACTCATTATCTCCGTGCCCGAGAATCCGGATAAACTTCTTTTCACCTTTCCGCGCCAGAATCGCTTCCCGGTCATTGATCGCATCCTCCAGTTCCCGGTGCAGGGATTTGCCGAGCAGATCCTTCTTGGAGATTCCCGCGACCGCGATGATCTGATCCCGGTCACAGACGCACACGCCACAACCAAGACTTGCTGCGATCGCATCAACATACTCCTGCGCAAATGCAGAAAGCTCTCCGATTGGTGAATATTTTTTCAGGACGATCTCACCATCCTTGTCGGTAAATATTTCCAATGGATCGCCTTCCCGAATCCGTAACACGCGCCGGATCTCCTTTGGAACGACAATTCTGCCAAGCTCATCGATCCGTCTGACAATTCCTGTTGCTTTCATTTGATTATTTCCTCCTGTTCTCCTGACATACTTTCCATTTTTGTACTGTATGGGTAGTATGTGGAAAATCGAAAGAAATATTCGATTCTTATTTGAACAAATTAATAAACTTTTTTATAATACCTTGATTAACATTTTCCGAAGTTTTGCCATAGATTCCTCTTTATTTTACTGCAGTTTACGGATTGCATTCACAGTAATGTCATACTGCTCCTTTACTTTTTCAAACATCACATCTGTACCATCTAACTCTTTTGCACGAAGCTTCTCCGTCAGCGCTGAACTTACCTCATACAGCTTGTCAAATCCGAGATTGACACAGACACCTTTGAGCGTGTGTGCTGCACGAAATGCACTGTCCACATCCTTCTCCTTAAGTGCTGCCTCCAATGTCTCATAGGACTTGTCGTTCAAAAATTTGATTGCAAACCGCTGCACCATCTGCTCGCTGCCGAGACGGCTCAATACCTCATCAAAATTTGATCCCATCTCCTCATAGCATGCTCTTACTTCCATTCCTGTACTCCTTTCATGTCGCTAAATGCTGTCTCTGGGTTTAACCCGTATTTCTCTATAATCTTCCTTGTTGTTCCATCTTTCTGCATCTCATTCAATGCCTGTGCCAATTTCCCAATCACTTCGTTATCGCTTCCCTTTATAAACGCGATTCCAAGTTCTGAATTATACAAACTCTCGTCCAAAATCCGGTAAGCATCCGGATCGGTCTCTACAAATGTACGAAGCGCACTTTCATGCCCGGCAATCGCATCCACATATCCTTTTCTGAGACTCGCGTAAATCTCATCCATAGAAGAAAAGCTGAACAGATCCCCCACCTGTGGTGTCGCCGGATTGTTCTGATTTAAAAATTCCCGTTCTGGTTTACTCGTCGCCTGTACTGCTACACGCGTTCCTTCAAGATCCGATAGTTGAAAAATATCACTGTCCGCATGCACCACAACAACCTGCCGACTGTTCAGATACGGTCCAACCATGTATACTCTTCTTCCCGACCAGTCATCGTGAAGCTACCCCACAGACAATCCACGCTTCCTTCCTCCAGATATTCGTCCTTGTCCTCCCACACGATCTGTGTAAAGACCGGCTCGTATCCGATGCGGCGGCATGCCTCCTGCGCAAGCTCGACATCCACGCCTGCAAATTCACCATCCTCGTTGATATAATTAAACGGTTCATAGCTGTCACTGCCAATCACCAGCTGCGGCAGTTTTGACGACTGCTGTGTGCCTTCTGTCGCGGTTGATCCACAGCCCGCAAGCAGTACACACCCCGTCATACATGCAGCTATGATCTGACGAAGTTTCTTTATTCTCATTGGTTCTCCCCCTCTTTTTTCTCCCTACAATATTTTCTTATCATCGCGAACATCTTCTGCTCATCGAGTGGCTTTGACAAATGTTCACTCATCCCCGCTTCTTTGCTCTGCGTTCCCTGAAAATCCTGCATTGTATTATCTTTACCATTATCCCCTTTTTCTGTCTCTGGCGCAAGTAAAAATCGAAACTCGATTGTAAAGGTCGTCCCCACGCCCTCTTCACTTGTAAAAGAAATCGTTCCACCAGCTCTTTTGCGATGGAAAGTCACACCGGCTGCGGCTGCCTGCGTCTCAACAAGCTCACCCATCGTCTCTCCGCCATGCAGATGAACTCCAACACTCTCTGGAATCTTCAATCCCTCCCATGTATTTGTCTGTGGGAATAGAATGATATCCGTTGAATAAATCGTGCTGATTGCCTGTATGATCTGATATTGTTTTTCTATGTATTCGGTGTTTTTTCGTGCATATCGATAATGAATCATATGAAAAAATGATACAAACAGCAAATACAACAAAACCGCGTACGCCATTGTCGTTGTACGATATGTAAACACTTCGCCCGACGTATAAAATACATACAGATGATTGTCCTTGTAGCTCCGACGCATGACATACCATCTGTCCGTCCGACTTTCATCTTCTTGCATCGTATTATCGTCCCAGCCTGTTTTTCCGCTGTCTCTACGACTGTTCCTGAAATGGATTTATTTTTCTTTGTTTCATCATTACTATTTATGATAGAAGCGCCATCAGTGATAATGACGGTCGCCTCCATCGTAAAGTTATTTCCTGATAATAACGTATCTAACGATAATTCGTTATCTACTTCCTTATAGCCGGTGACATCCTCATAACAAAGCACCAATCCCGCTGATCTTTCCGCGCCACAACCGCATACGCATAGGTTTTCTCATCCATCTCCGCATGCGAGAGCACCGATTTATTTTTTTATGTAAGAATTTCCCGAACTTCCGTGGTTGACAAATAATCCTTCCACATGGAATACTGGTTCGTGTCCGACTCTCCGACCGCATTCAGGTTCTTATCTTACATGTCGCATTACAGTATAAACATCAAATCTCCATAAGAAGGCATTGGCCACATCTCCTTATCGACGACCATCTCCAATGCGTCGACTGGAGTACGAAGTTCTGTCATGGCTGGCATGATCACATCCAGACAATATCTTGCACGTTCCGGACCTTCTTCCTTCTTCTCGATCTCAGCTGTTACCTCTGCCAGATGATTAAGTGCCTCATAGCTTTCTGCAAGCAGAGCTGATGTCTTCTCCAGAAGCTTCTCCTGTACGCTTACATTGTAAGTCTTGCCAGCTGCACGTACCTGATTGACAGATTCTGCAAGTACGGTTGTGTATTTGACAACCGCTGGAATGATCTGCTTCGTTGCCATATCGATCATCGTTCTTGCCTCAATGTTGATTGCCTTCGCATAAATCTCATACTGGATCTCCGCTCTTGCCTCAAGCTCTGCCTTTGTAAATACCTTGAAATGCTCAAACATATCAATGGCTGCATCCGTCGTAAGCGCCGGAATTGCATCGACCATTGTCGGAAGGTTTGGAAGTCCTCTGCGCTTTGCTTCCTCCTGCCACTCCTTGGAATATCCATTTCCGCTGAAGATGATACGCTTATGCTTTTCTGTATATTCTACAATCAGCGCGTTTAATTCTTTGTCGAAATCCTCTGCCTTCTCCAGTCTGTCGCAGGCTTCTTCAAATGCCTCCGCTGCGATCGTGTTTAAAACGACGTTGCAGTTTGACAGAGAATCCTGGGAACCAAGCATACGGAACTCGAACTTATTTCCTGTAAAAGCAAATGGTGATGTACGGTTACGGTCAGTTGCGTCCTTGCGGAAATCTGGAAGCGTTGTAACACCCGTTGCAAACTTCTCACCCTTGATACTATGGGTTGCCTCTCCATTCTTCAGAATCTGGTCAAGCACATCCTCGAGCTGGTCGCCAAGGAATACGGAGATGACCGCTGGTGGTGCTTCATTGCCACCCAGTCTCTGATCGTTTCCGACATCAGCCGCGGATACACGAAGCAAATCTGCATGCTCATCAACCGCCTTTAAGATACATGCAAGTACAAGAAGGAACATTTTATTCTCATGTGGATTCTTGCCTGGATCAAGCAGGTTAACTCCATCGTCAGAAGTGAGTGACCAGTTGTTGTGCTTACCGGAACCATTTACCCCTGCAAACGGCTTCTCGTGAAGCAGGCAGCGCATACCATGACGACTTGCAACCTTCTTCAAAATACGCATCATGATCTGGTTGTGATCCTGTGCGATATTGACCGGTGCATAGATTGGAGCCAGCTCGTGCTGTGCCGGAGCAACCTCGTTGTGCTGTGTCTTCGCAGCGACGCCAAGCTTCCAGCACTCCTCATTGACTTCCTTCATATATGCACTGACACGCTGACGGATCGTACCAAGATAATGGTCATCCATCTCCTGTCCCTTTGGTGGCATCGCACCAAACAATGTACGTCCAGTGTAGATCAGGTCCTTACGCTTTAACCATTTTTCTTTATCAACAAGGAAATATTCCTGTTCGGCACCAACGGATGGTGTCACACGTTTTGCAGTTGTATTTCCAAATAATCTTAAGATACGGAGTGCCTGCTTATTAACTGCCTCCATCGAACGAAGCAATGGTGTCTTCTGATCGAGTGCCTCGCCAGTGTACGAACAGAATGCGGTTGGAATACAAAGGATCCCGCCTGCAGAGTCATGACGTACAAACGCTGGAGATGTACAATCCCATGTCGTATAACCTCTTGCCTCAAATGTCGCACGAAGTCCGCCGGATGGGAATGAAGATGCATCTGGCTCTCCCTGGATCAGCTCCTTACCGGAGAACGATAACAATACCTTTCCATTTTCCTTCGGTGCTGTGATAAATGCATCATGCTTTTCAGCAGTCACACCGGTCATCGGCTGGAACCAGTGACTGAAATGTGTTGCCCCCTTCTCGATCGCCCACTCCTTCATCTCGTGGGCTACCACATCCGCGATCTCCAATGACAATTCCTTGCCCTCTTCAATCGTCTCCTTGAGTTCTTTGTAAACCTTCTTCGGAAGTCGTTCTTCCATGACCGCGTCGTTAAATACGTCACAGCCAAACAGCTCTGTTACGTTTACATTTTCTTCCATGTTGTCTTCTAAACCTGTCCTTTCACGTTTCCTTAATTAATTTTGAAAGTTCTCCCCTTGTATTATTATTTTTTTATAGTATATTTTATGAAGTTTGCTTTGTCAAACAATATAATAGGTAATATGCCGCTATTTTGAATCATCTGGCGGCATTTTTATTCAGGAGGGAAAATATATATGCAGCGAGAATCTTTCAAATCCCGCCTTGGTTTTCTGCTTGTATCGGCAGGATGCGCCATCGGTATTGGAAATGTGTGGCGTTTTCCATATGTTGCAGGGGAAAACGGAGGCGGTCTTTTTGTGCTCTTTTACCTGATCTTTCTGGTAATTATGGGGCTCCCGGTTTTAACAATGGAGTTTGCAGTCGGACGTGCGAGCCGCAAGAGTGCGGTGCTTGGATACAAGGCACTCGAAAAGCCCGGCAGCAAATGGCATATCCACGGCTGGTTTGCCATGGCTGGATGCTATCTGCTGATGATGTATTACACAACCGTATCCGGCTGGATGCTTTCTTATTTTTATAAGTTTGCCACAGGTGCTTTCCATTCCGGTATGGACACCGACGCGACATCTTCCGTATTCACAGATTTGCTCGGTGATCCGCTTCAGATGACGATCTGGATGGTCATTATCGTGGTCGCAGGATTTCTCATCTGCAGCCGCGGCTTGCAGAACGGATTGGAACGGATCAGTAAGTTCATGATGCTGGCATTGCTTGCACTGATCGTGATCTTAGTTGTACATAGTCTGACATTATCCGGTGCAAAGGAAGGCCTGAAGTTCTACCTTGTACCAAATGCAAAAACCGTATCCGAGGTCGGTCTTCGAAATGTGATCTCTGCGGCTATGAACCAGTCGTTCTTCACTCTGAGTCTGGGTGTTGCGGCAATGGAGATCTTCGGAAGCTACATGAGCAAAGACAATACGCTTGCCGGGGAGGGCGTCCGTATCTGTGCTCTCGATACATTTGTTGCAATCATGGCAGGACTGATCATCTTCCCGGCATGCTTCAGCTATGGCGTGGAAGTCGGTGCCGGTCCAAGTCTGATCTTCGTCACACTGCCAAATGTATTTGTAAATATGGCAGGCGGAAGAATCTGGGGAACACTGTTCTTCCTGTTCATGACATTTGCCAGCTTCTCAACGGTTATCGCTGTATTTGAGAACATCATTTCGTTCTGTATGGATATGTTCCATATCAGCCGGAACAAAGCGTCACTCATCAACTGCATCATCATCCTGATCGCGAGCATGCCTTGTGTCCTCGGTTACAATGTCTGGAGCAGTGTGCATCTGATCGGCGGTCGTGACGTACTCGACACGGAAGATTCTTAGTTAGCAACCTGCTGTTGCCGCTTGGTTCACTCGTCTATCTGTTGTTCTGTGTTACCAAATGGGGATTTGGATTTGATAACTACATCGAAGAGGCAAATACCGGAAAAGGGCTTAAAATCAGCCGGAAATTAAAGCCGTATTTCCAGTTTATACTTCCGGTTTTGATTCTGATCATTCTGATTCAGGGATTGCTGTAGCCGGATCCGGGGAGATCGTTATACTACATTTTAAATAAAGCGAAAAGGATTTTACTGACATGGAAAAGCTCAAATATATAAAACCGAAACTTTTTAGCACTATGAAAACATATACAAAGGAACAGTTTGTGAAGGATATCGTCGCAGGTATCATCGTGGCGATCATCGCATTGCCTTTGTCGATTGCACTTGCCATTGCCTCCGGTGTCAATCCGGAGCAGGGTCTGTACACAGCCATCATCGCAGGATTCTTCATCTCCCTGCTCGGTGGCAGCCGCGTGCAGATCGGCGGTCCGACCGCAGCATTCGTTGTTATCATCTACGGCATCATCGCCCAATATGGCATGACCGGACTTACAATCGCTACTTTTTTGTCCGGTATCATCATGATCATCATGGGACTGTGCCATTTCGGCAATCTGATCAAATTTATCCCGAAGACGATCACGGTCGGCTTTACATTTGGTATTGCCATCGGCATCTTCGCCGGACAGCTCAAGGACTTCTTCGGTCTGTCCATGGGAGCTGTGGCCATCCGAATTTGTTGATAAATGCGCTGCCTATGCGAAAGCATTTCACACGATTGACTGGATGACGTTCGGTATCGGTATGCTCGCGCTGCTGATCCAGATCTTCTGGCCGAAGGTATCTGCGAAGATTCCGGGCAGCCTGATTGCAATTCTCGTAACCACACTGATTGTCCAGCTTGGCAAGCTTCCGGTTGCTACGATCGGCGATCTGTACACAATTAAGGCAGGCTTCCCGAAATTCGCCGCCCCGCAGCTTTCGTTCGCCCTCGTAAAAGAACTGATCTCACCGGCATTTACAATTGCAATTTTAGCTTCAATTGAATCGCTGCTTTCCTGTGTTGTATCCGATGGTATGATCGGTGGACATCACCGTTCGAATGCGGAGTTAGTCGGTCAGGGTGTCGGTAATATCATGTCATCTCTCTTCGGCGGCATCCCGGCAACCGGAGCGATTGCCAGAACCGCAGCCAATGTCAAAAACGGCGGACGTACCCCGATTGCCGGTATCGTCCATGCGATCACCCTGCTGTTGATCCTGCTGTTCCTGATGCCGTATGCATCTATGATTCCGATGACCTGTCTTGCCGCAATCCTGATCATGGTTGCCTACAACATGAGCGGCTTCAAGACATTTGGCCACATGATCAAAACCGCACCGAAAAGCGATATTCTCGTCCTGATCACCACTCTGCTTCTGACGGTATTCTTCGATCTGGTTGTGGCTATCGAGATCGGTATGGTCATGGCCGCATTCCTGTTCATGAAGCGAATGTCCGATGTCGGTGAAGTGAAACCATGAATCTACAAAGAAGATCTGGACAAAAACGAGATCTCCGAGCACACGGACCTGAAGAATGTGCCGCGTAACACAATGGTATATGAAATTCTCGGTCCGATGTTCTTTGCGGAGACAAATGACTACCTTGCATTTACACACGAAAAACACAAGAATGTTCTGATTCTTCGTATGCGTGATGTTCCGGCGATGGATATCACCGGGCTGGAATCACTCGAAGAGGCATACAAGACATGCCAGAAGAAGGGCATCCACTTACTGCTCTCCCACGTGAACGAACAGCCACGTCATGTAATGGAGAAGGCCGGTTTCGTAGAGAAGCTCGGCGAAGAGAACTTCTGTGAGAACATTGATGTTGCATTAGCAAAAGCGGCAACGTTTGATAATTAAACATTCTGCTTACCATAACAAAAAGCCCCGATTGCGTCCGTGGATATATTTCCAATCACACCGGACTGCAACAGGGGCTTTTGTATTATATAATTGCTTTGGTCTTCTCCATCACATCCTGCAGGATTTTCAGATTCTGCATGGTATCGCTTGTCTCCAGTGAATGGTTGGCGTTCTCGTAGACGTGCATCGGAACGCCCTGCGCTTCACTCATCTGAATCACCGCAGGCACATCACTCCACGGATCAGCCGTTCCGATAAATGCAACCGCATGCTTCGGTGCGAAGGTGTAGGTTGCCTCAAGCGGCGTGTATAAGATATGTCGAATATCTGCTGCCATTCCCGCTTCTTCAAGCTTCTGTGCATAGGCAGATGCGATAATCGTGCCAACGCTCTTCGATACAAACAGTACTTCTGCATACGGTGTAAAATCGACCTCGGCAAGCTGTTCTTCCGCCTGCGCATACAATGCATGGAAAGCTGCCTCCATCTTCTCTTTGTTCCCACGGATATTCCCCGCCTGATAATCGTATTTCAAAGCGATCTGCTCGTAGCCTGCCTCTCCCGCCAGCTTCCGGCTGTAATATAGGAGCGGCTTGTCCGCATGATACCCGATTCCCGGGAAAAATATTGCCAGTTTCTTCATAGATTTGTTCCTCGTTTTTCTTTTTGATTTGGTATTAGAATTTCCCATCCGCATCCGGTTTTGGACCACTATCCATGTTCATATAGGAATTATCATCATATAAGGTCTTCCAGCTTGTCTTATATATATTTAAACCATCACCCAAGTCTTCATTTACCGTCGGTTTTATATATATTTCTGGCGCAGAATCAACAAGATTCTGCACTGCCGAAAAACCTGTTTCAACTGTGTTATCAAACATGCTTAATGCCTTTTCATCATGAATAAAAATTATTTGATATGCACTTCTACCTTCCCCATCTGCACTATATGTAATCTTTGCAATATCAAAGTTACAGGTTCCGCCTGCAATTCTCCATCTGATATTATAAACATATTTACACTCCAAAGCCTGTTCATTTTCAAAGTTTATCTTTTCTGCATTTTCATATATGATTCCATCATTATAAAGAACCGCGCTCTGACCATTGTCTCCATACCCATAATTGCAGGTGAAAATCTTTACAACGTTTCCGTCACGCATCGTAAATACATCCCCAATATCCATTCCTCCAATCACCGCGTTCCACTGACCAATTATTAACTCATCCGTTCCATCCCCATCGAAATCATCAATCACATAAAACGCATCTTTATTTTTACTCTTATCTGTAAAATTCTCGCTGGCTTCATAGGTTGTTCCCTGTTCAATGCACTGTTTTAAGTCCGCTAACACCGCTTCATAGGAAGTATACTTCGTAATAATTTCGTTTTCTGAAGCATCTCCCATTGTCGCCACAGCCGTCTTTCGGTAGTCGACTGATTTTTGTCACAACGTGATGCACACCAACGCCGATTGCTGCTACCATTGCAGTCCCAACGATACCGATTGCAATTTTTCCACCAATTGTACCAAAGATTGCTGCCACACCTCCACTCGTACCAGAAGCTCCGACACTTCCAGCCGCTGCACCCGTTGCTTCTCCCGCGGGCACACCAGCTCCAACTGAGGACGCACCATTGACACAGCTCCGGTTGCAGCTCCTTCTGCATCTATTCCGCTGATTGCTATCCCGCTCCCAACTGCCTGTCCAAATATGTCCGACAACCATCCCGCAATGCTAATCGTATCAATTCCAAGTGTATATCCAAGGAAATTCTGATATGCAATCCACATCCATGGCACTTCTGCCAAACGATATCTTCTGATATTGGAATTTCCATTTTCCGAATCATCCACAGGCGCCAGTGCGATTGTCTGCAAAATAGCTGTCCGTGTCTGACTCAGTGTATATCTGATATCCGAATCTTTACATCCTGTCTTCACTGCAATCTCTGGCACACTAACACCAAAATAATAATAGTCCTGAAAAACGACACGATCCATCGGTGACAACGTAGTTACAATTTCCTGCACTCTTGTAACAAAAGAAGTATCCAAAACTGCATCTTCCGTTATAGTTAACGCCTCATCTTCCACCGCATAATCATAAAATTTCCCGTCTACCGCCTGTTCATAAGTATTCTCAACAGAATCATTATGAATCTCTGTCCATCCATTTTCCTTCAGATATCCCAGTGCCTCCTCATTTGCAAGCTCTGCAGCCCATTGGTAAAATCCGTTGGTCTGTTCCAAGCTTGTCACATTCTGGTAGATTTTATCGTATACCTGTGGCACCAACGATGTCGCTACATTTGAATCATGGACAACTGTATGAAGCATCGTGTAGACCGTGTTTACTGTCTCATTATAAAAGCTTTCATACCCTCCAAAATCTCCATTTTTAAATTTGTTAAGTTGCTCTGTAATGATTGGATTCATTTACTCCCTCTGATTGTTCACTTAAATGTTTTTTTATTTAGAATTTCCCATCCGCATCCGGGATTGATGGATCATCGTTCAAAAATGTTTCGTCCTCAAACATTGGTTTCCACGATAGTTTCTTATATGAATGTGCTTCTTCCTGCCCTGCCCATGTTGATTCATCAATTTCCGTATACTGTAGACTTTGATAATCATCGTCTAATTGCTGAAGGAATGTATCATATGTAACCTCTATCGGTCCACTGAAATAATCTGGTTGAGCACCATAACCTAATTCATAATATCTAATTACGCCATCTCTTCCACGCAATTCTAATAAACATGTACAAGAATAATCATCCTCCAACGACGAATCATAATATACCAAATCATAATTTTGATCATCGGAGGCATGTACCGACATAACATTTCCTTCACTATAATAGCAATTCCCATATCTGGCTTCTGGATGATATTCCCAATTACAGATATCTCGGATTTCTACCATCCTCTTCTCCGAATTCCAACAACCAAACAAAAGCTCATCTTCTCCATCCTCGTCAATATCTTCCAGTGCATAAAAACTGTTTTCCTTACTGTACGTTGTAATTGTGTAATAATCTGAATACTCACTTTTCCCGGTTGTAGCATAATCTTCCATCCCCGTTCTCGCCTGTTCCAGCATTACTTCTAATTGTGACTTTACCTGCTGCTCATCTTCGTTCTCCGGCATTGTCTCCTCTTCCGTTTGTTCTGTCTCAACTTCAGGTGCCGGTCCATCCTCACATAAGCGCACCACTGCCATTCTCTTCTTCTATTGCTACAATGTGTTTTTCCGGTTTTGCCGATGCATGATGGATTCCCAGACCGATGCCGACAACCGCTGCAACTCCGACAACTCCAACTGCCACTTTTCCGCCAACCGTACCAAGGAATTTTGCGCTTCCCTTTGCAAATGCTTTCGCTGCTGCACCTGTAGCTCCGCCCGCCTGTCCGGTTACCGCTGCACTTGCAGCACTCCCTGCCTGTCCTGCCGTGGTTCCTGCAATACCTCCTGCCTGTCCGATTACCGCAGATGTTCCTGCCACGCCACCTGCCTGTCCGACCATCGCGATTGCACCAGCCGCACTTCCTGTGATTCCGACATGCGCGATGCCCGTCACCTTTCCAATATAATTCTGGAACAAAATATACATCCAAGGTGTATCCTTCAAGCCGAATTTATGCGACTTCTCCTGCTGTACCGCATATGCAGGTGCCTGTCCATACGCGGTGATTGCAGAAAGCAAGGCTGTCCGTGTCTGTCCGATGGTATGCTTTACCACCCGCGTTGTACATCCCGTTTTTTCTACGATCGCAGGTAGCTCTCGCCAAAATAATAATACGACTGGAATACGACCTTTTCCATCGGTGATAACGCCTCGATCACAGCCTGCACATGCTCTGTAAATACGCGATCCTCAGATAAATCCTCCGTAATCGCAAGGGCTTCATCCTCCGCTGCATAATCATAGAACGGCATATCCGAACTGCTGTCTGCCGATTCCATAGTCTGTGCATTTACAGAATCCGTGTCTGGCTGCATGTCAGAATTTCCTATCGATACAGCATTTCCCTTTAAGTACTCCAAAGCTTCCTCATTTGCAAGCTTTGCGCTCCACGCATAAAATGCCTCTGTCTGTGGAAGCGTCTGCACATTCGCATAGATTTTCTCATATACCTTCGGCATCAGCTCTGCCGCAGTGTTCTCATCCGGAATAATCGTATGCAGCATCGTATAGACCGTCTGCGATGTCGCATAATAAAAGCTCTCATATCCGCTGAAATCTCCGGACTGAAATTTCTCAATTTGTTCTGTAATAATTGGTTCCATCTGTACTCCCTTTACTTCCCATCACCTTCAACGGTCCGATCACATAGGTAAGTGTACCCATATAGATCACCATCCCGTGTTCACATTCTACCACACTTCCCGGCTCCGGTCCGCTAACTTCGTCCGGGTAGTCCCATCCACGATCAGGAATTTGCTGCAGCCTCGCGAATCCATCGCCCGCCACGGTGCATCATAGTACCGCGTCCGGAAGAACGCCCACACCGTCGCCGGACTTACGACTGCATTCTCACCGCCGCCAAAGACGAACACATCCCCCGGCGAAACCATCACTGGCTTGACACGTCCATGCAGACCGGAAGATAACTTCTTCCGATTGCGGATCGTACCGTTCTTCGGGTTTTCGTCCATATAAAACCAGATACCGTCCATATTCTGGAACCGTCCATGTCTGCGGCTGATCGTCGTTGCATGCATCGGGATATCCGGTGTATGCTCCTTCGACATCCGTCCAACCTCCCAGACAACCTGATTGTCCAGCAAATAGATATTCAATTGTCCATTTTCAATTACGATTAAATTATTTTCCATCCTACCATATATCCGTATCGAGATCCGGAAGCTCCGCGAGAAATGCGTCGATCTCCGGCAGGTCAAGCTCCAGCAGCACCTTACGCGCATAGCGGCATAACTCATCTGGATCAAACTCCTCCGATTCCGTATCAAGCATATTGTTCAACTCCGCATCATCCAGAATAAACAGGATCACACTTCGAACAGGTTCTTCGCACACAAAGGTTCCATATGTGCCAGCGTGAGCATCTCGTCGATCTGCTCATGATCCATGCTCAGATGCAGTCCCAGCGAGATGATCTTGTTCCGCGTCGGATACCATTTGTTCTGTCGTATCGCGGACACACACTGCCGCAGCGATGAAGACCAGCCTGTCCCTCTGCCAGATTCGCCACACTCGACGAATACCGCTGGTAATTGATCGTCACATACATTTTCACATAGGCATAGAACTTCTGATATGCTGAGGAAAAGGTTGCGATATTGTCATAGATAAACTGCGTCAGGGCATCTGCATCCTCTACCTGTGACAGCCGTTCTGCAAACTGTGCCGTATTGATATCCGGGATTTCCATATCCGCATCCGCCGCCATGTTCTCCTTAATCTGCGACAATATGTAATCATAGGCGGTCAGTCCATACGCTTCCTCGCACTTCTCCGACTCGCGATTATCTACGCAGTCCATATCAAACCTGTGATTTAACACGTAGATACAGACACAGTCTTCCAAGCTTTTCGAATAAAGCTCCGGGTACTGCCCGTATCGACGCAGAAGCTGGTTCATCTTCTCCAGATCATACTCCGCCGCCATGCCGATTCGAAGAAATGTCTCGCGGTTCTTCGGGATCGCTCCCTTGCACCATTTGTCGACCGACACCCGGCTCACGCGGCACCGCTTCGCAAATGCAGACTTCGTAAGTCCGCTCTCCGCAAGGATTTCCTGCATCTTCTGCATCCACAGCTCCTGCTGTGACTGCAGCAGTGGAAAAATCCGCGCTTTCAGCTCATCCAGATCCTCACATCTTCCGATCTCTTCTCTTATAAATCTTGTCTCTAAATCATTTTCTTCCATACATCATCCTGTGAGATGCCTGCCACAGGCATCCGTTTACTCCATCGACTGTTCCTTGTACGCCTTACGAATCGGAATAATTGGCAACGCATAAATACGAAAATCGAAATAAAAAATGCAACCAGACCGGTCACGATATCATACGGAAACGGCAGAATGATCCAGCCCCATTTTGCAATCTTTCCCGCCATTTTCACTGCGGTTTTGATTCCGCCGAAGAAGTATGAGATCAATCCGATCATCACACCATATCCACACATCGTCATACTCCATCTGCTCTGTGTGGCGAGGTTGATCACGAACCCCAATACTGTCATACAAGTTGCTCCAAGTGCAATATACTGCGCAATTTCCAATCTTTTCATTTTTACCTCTCCTTTGTTCGTTTGTTTTTCAGCTCTTGCTGATGTCCTTATATTACACGAACAAAGGAAAGGTGTTTTCAGGCAAAGTTTACACCTGCCTATGCATTTCTTCCAAGTTCAAATGCTTTATGGTTTAAAGCACGGAACTTCTCCGCAACGATTGCGTCGATTGCTTCCTCCCATGCATGCGCCGGAATCTCCGAGAAATACTTCGAAAGTCTTCCCATGAGTGCGATATTAACCGCCTTGGCAGAACCCGCCTCCTCTGCGATCGCGAGGAAATCCTTCGCATCGACATTCGCACCGGCTGCTCCATCTTGGAGACAAGCTCCTGTGGATACTCCGCAGCGCCTGTGATGACCGGCATCGGCTCTACCTCCTGTGTATTCACGATGATCTGTCCACCCTTCTTCAGGTAGGAGATCCATCTTGCCGCTTCGAGCTTCTCAAATGCGACAATCGCATCTGCCTCGCCCTTGTCAATGACCGGTGAATACACCTTCTCACCATATCTTACATATGTGACAACGCTTCCGCCACGCTGGCTCATACCATGCACCTCGGAAACCTTCACATCAAAATTCTGTGAGAGCAGCACATGTCCTAATATCTTGCTGGCAAGCAACGTACCCTGTCCGCCGACACCGACGATCATAATATTCTTTGTTTCCATCTTACCTGCCCTCCTTTGCTGCCGGACACAATGCGCCGAATTTACACATCTGTGTACATACTTCACAACCGATACACAACGTTGTATCGATCACTGCCTTCTTATCCCGCACGGAAATCGCAGGACATCCGATCTTCATACACATCTTACAGCCGACACATTTATCGGTATCCACCTTGATTGGCGGCTTATGTACGTACCCTTGATCATAACACACGGACGGCGGCTGATAATGATACTTGGCTCCTCTGCGGCAAGCTCTTCCTTCACGACACGCTCCACCTCTGCGAGATCGTACGGATCAACAACTGTGACACGGTTGAATCCAAGTGCTGCACAGAGCGCTTCGAGATTCACCTTACCGGCCGGTTCACCACGCAGATTCTTACCGGTTGTCGGATTCTGCTGATGTCCGGTCATACCTGTGATTGAATTATCCAGGATAATCACGGTCGAATTGCTCATATTGTAAGCGATATCTGTAATACCGGTAATACCGGAATGAATGAAGGTCGAATCTCCGATTACACCGACACTCATCTTCTCGCCCTGTTCACCCATCGCTTTATTAAAGCCATGCAGACCGGAGCAAGACGCACCCATGCAGACATTTAAGTCCATCGCATTCAACGGTGCCACGGCGCCCAATGTATAACATCCGATATCACCATAGACCATACACTTTAATTTCGAAAGGATGTAGAAGATTCCACGGTGTGGACAGCCCGCACACATAACTGGTGGACGTCCCGGAATCTCATCGGCAAGTGCCAGCTCTTCCGGTGCATCTCCGCCAAGTGCCGTACGCACCAGATTCTGTGAGAATTCGCCACAGATCGGGAATGTCTCTTTGCCGACAACTTCCAGACCGAGCTTTCTACAGTGATTCTCAATAAATGGATCTAACTCTTCCAAGACTACAACCTTATCCACATGCTCTGCAAAGTCTAAAATCAGCTTCTCTGGAAGCGGCCAGATCATACCAAGCTTCAGATAGCTTGCATTATCGCCATACACTTCCTTTGCGTACTGATACGATGTGGAGCTTGTGATAAATCCGATGGATGTATCTCCCATCTCCACGCGGTTCAGATCACAATTCTCAGCAAATGCGATCAGATCCTTTGTCCGCTGCTCCACGCGCACATGCGCATCGCGGGAATTCTTCGTCATCATAACCTTTGTCGGATCCTTCTTGTAAGGAACCTGCTCTGGAACGATCCGCTCCTCCGTATTTACAACACTCTGTGAATGTGCTACACGCGTGCACATCTTAAGGAATACAGGTGTATTGAACTTCTCAGATAATTCGTACGCACGCTTTGCAAATACGCGCGCTTCCTCTGAATCTGCCGGCTCTAACATCGGCACCTTTGCAGCTTCAGCATAGTGTCTGGAATCCTGCTCATTCTGGGAAGAATGCATACCCGGATCATCTGCCACGCAGACAACCAGACCTGCATTTAATCCCTGATAAGAGATCGTGAACAATGGGTCTGCTGCCACATTCAATCCAACATGCTTCATTGCCGTTGCGCTTCTGACTCCACCAGACTCGCGCCATGTGCCACTTCCATAGCCACCTTCTCATTTGGTGCCCACTCACAATAGATCTCATCGTATAAAGCGGCTTCCTCTGTGATCTCTGTACTCGGTGTACCCGGATAACTGGAAATCACTTTGCATCCGGCTTCGTACAGACCGCGTGCAAGTGCCTTATTCCCTAACATCAATTCTTTCATTTATAATTTACTCCTTTTGTTCTTTATGCCTCATTTTCCTTCTCTACCAGCTTGTCTGCGCCGTACATCTCACGCAGTTTCGGCTTCTCGATCTTTCCGGTCGCATTACGCGGAATCTCATGGAAAATAATCTGCTTTGGTCTCTTATATCTTGGAAGCTCCAGACAGAAGTTCTCGATTTCTTCCTCTGTGCAGGTCATGCCATCCTTGATCTCGATGATCGCAGCGGTCTTCTCGCCCAACCGGCGGTCTGGAAGTCCAATAACTGCCACGTCCTTGATCTTGTCATGCTTGCGCAGGAAATCCTCGATCTGTACCGGGTAGATATTCTCGCCTCCACTGACGATGACATCCTTCTTCCGGTCAACAAGGAAATAAAATCCATCCTCATCCTGTCTTGCCATATCTCCGGTGAACAACCAGCCGTCCTTGATTGTCTCCGCGGTTGCTTCCTCATTTCTATAATAACAGGTCATCACGCCCGGTCCCTTGACACAGAGCTCTCCGACTTCGCCCTGTGGGACTGTCACACCGTTCTCGTCCACGATCTTACATTCCCAACGGTAACCCGGCACACCGATCGCACCGACCTTATGGATATTCTCCACACCCAGATGCACGCAGCCCGGTCCGGTTGACTCGGAAAGTCCATAGTTCGTATCGTACTGGTGATGTGGGAAATATTCTTTCCAGCGCTTGATCAGCGATGGCGGTACCGGCTGTGCACCGATATGCATAAGCCGCCACTGCGAAAGCTCATAATCCTCTAACTTCAGGTCCCCGCGGTCTAACGCGTCCAGAATATCCTGTGCCCACGGAACGAGCAGCCAGACGATCGTACAATGCTCACTCGACACAGCGGAGAGAATCGTCTCCGGTTTTGTGCCCTTTAAGAGCACAGCCTTGCTGCCTGCCACCAGACTTCCCATCCAGTGGAACTTCGCACCGGTATGGTACAGTGGCGGGATACACAGGAACGTATCATCCCGGCTCGTGCGTGATGCTTCTGCTCCATCTGTGCGGCCTGTGTTAAGCTCTGGTGTTTATGTAAAATTGCCTTCGGGAATCCGGTCGTTCCGGATGAAAAATAAATTGCTCCGAAATCATCGTCTGTGATCTCCACATTTGGTGCATGGCTCGAACAATCTGCCACGAGCTGATGATAGCTCTCTGCGAATTCCGGACAGTTGTCCCCGACATAGATCAACAGTCTTCCCTTGGAAAGCCGCTCTGCATTTGTCTCGATTCGACCGATGAACGCCGGGCCAAACACGATCATATCAACCTCTGCAAGCTCTGCACAATATAAAATCTCTTCTGCATCATACCGGAAATTAAACGGCACGGCGATGGCTCCTGTCTTCAGAACGCCGAAATAAATCGGCAGCCATTCCAGACAGTTATACATCAGGATTGCGACCTTATCGCCCTTCTTGATGCCTCGCCCGATCAGCATGTTGGCAAACCGGTTTGCCTTCTCATCGAAGACACTCCATGTATCTCTCTTCGATACGGCTCAAATCTCGATGGCTGTATCAGCTCGAACTCCTTCCACGAAGTTCTTCTCGTATCCGGCTCATCCGGATTCAACTCCACCAGTGCAACCTCATCCGGGTACAATCTGGCATTTCTCTCTAGGTACTCTGTAACTGGCATTTTCTTTTGCGACTCCTTAATTTTATATATATTCGCGCACGGCTTCCATCAGTTTCCTTGCACTGACAGGTTTTTGAAGCCTTGCTTTCATTCCATATTCTTCTCCATGAAACTCATCGTCTGCATATAACCGGGAAGACAACGCAATCACTGGAACCGTCCTTCCATCCTCGCGAAGCTGTCGTATCCCCATTGTTGTTGCATAACCATCCATAAACGGCAATCCCATATCCATCAATATCAGATCATAGTAATGCGCCGGTGACCGTTCAAACATGCAGATCGCATCCTCTCCATTGATCGCACGGTCAACAACAAGTCCACGTTCTGTCAAAATCTGCTCCTCAATCGAAGCGGTAATATCATTATCATCTACAACCAGCACATGCTGTCCGGAAAACATCGTTTTCCTCTCGCGCGCAGATTCCCAATCGCTCCAGTCAAAATACTGAATCTCTTCTGCGGCATCCTTGGACTCTGTTCCATATCGCAGTTTCATTCCAACTGTGATCTTCGTCCCATGACCAGTCTTTGTCTCAACCTCAATCTCTCCATCCAGCAGACGAACCAAATTCTGCACGATCATCAACCCCAAGCCAGAGCCTTCCACACGCTCAATCCGGTCTGAATGCTCTCTTGCAAATGGCTCAAACATAATCTTCCGAAACTCCTCAGACATACCGACTCCATTGTCCTGCACATAAAATTCAAAGTATCCGGTCGTTTCGTCCATCGGTTTCTCTTTGATTCCACAAAATATCTCGCCCTGATATGGCGTATAATCAATTGCATTTTGCAATAAATTCAACAATATCTGCTGCATCTTCTCCACATCGCCAATCACATTGCATGGTAAAGCTGTGCCATGTCCAGATGCATTGTGTGCCGCCGAAGCCGCATGGATGGCTTGACAATATCAAGCGTATTTCTCCACAGATTTTCTACAGATGTCTGCTGCATCTGCAACAGCGTCGTACCCTGCTGTATCGCGTCTGTATTGATCATCTGACGCACCATACGGAAGATTGCCTTTGCTGAAAGGGAAATCTCCTCGATACACGCGGTCACACGTTCCGGATTCGTGACAAATGTCCGCGCAACGGATGCATTTCCGACGATCATGTTGATCGGCATCTGCAATTCCTCGTTCAGCCGCTTAAGATACATATTTTTGATTGCATACGCCTGCTCACTTTGCAGGTAAGCATCCCGAATCGCCTGACGCTGCTTTAGCTCCGCAGACTTCTTGCTGTCAATATTCATGTGGAACCAGTTTAAAATCTTCGGTTCCTCATCTTTCCATTCCACTACCTTGAACACATCTCTGCGCCATACATTTTCTCCCGTGCATACAATATACTCGCATTCCGCGGTATCGCTCTGCTTCAGAAGCTTGCGCAGATTATCCCGCACACCGAAATTATAACGATATTCCTGATATTCTGGTGCAACCAGCTCCTGCATCTCGAAATTCTGCTGGCTGTAACTACAATTCCGTGGTACCGGAATCCCCTGCTTCTGCAAATTATCGTGCAGGATTTCAAATGTATCCGCTTCCAGATCAATCTCCTCAATCAACAACCATTCATCGCACATAGATGCGATGGCACGATTCAATTTGTCCTTTGACGATTCCTTAAAATCCCCGTTTTTATCCATTTCAAAATCCCCCATGTTCTCCTTTTTTTCTTATGTTTTCCTGTTCTTTATTGATAAAATACTGCCCAGAAATATGTACCATCCTGCGCTCGCGCTACGCTGACGCCAAGATACGCACAATTATCCAAATCCACGGTTCCCTGATTTTCCTCGTTCATCTGTGCAATATAAGTATCCAATGCCTGTTTTACCGTCGCGACATCTTCCTTTAAAGAAAATGTATATGTCACCCATCCGGTATTCGGTATCTTATATGTGGCAATCGCCTGATTGCCAATCTCCGTTAACGCGGCATTTAATTCATCCATGCTGGTATATACCAACGCCGCGCTTTTTGCCGCTGTCTCTTTAGCAGCAACTGTAAATTCATCCTCTGTGTCAGAGTATTCCCCTTTGCTTCGTGCTGCTTCGCACATAAATCATAAAACTCCTGCGCATATGCAGTACAATCCACTTCCTCCACCGGACTCGCATCTATCTCCGTCTGTAAGATCTGCTGTGTCGTTGCTTCGGAAGCAGCCGTTGTCTCATCCCCATTTCGCGTCCTCTGAAAATATATAAAAGTTCCAATCCCCAACAACAGAACAATACCACAGACCATACCAATCTGCTTTTTTCTATGTGCCTGCTTTTTCCGGTCTGCCTGCATATCCGCCAACATCTGAGATATTCCACTGTGCGTCATCATGGATACGCTTCCTGTTTGCTCCATCGACGTCTCGTACAATGCCTGATACAACTGTTCCGCATTTGCATACCTCTGTGCCGGATCAATTGCAAGTCCCTGCATCAAAACAGCTTCTTCCTGCGGTGCGATCACAAGTCCCATCGCAGATGGCGGCACAAGTCTGTCCTGCTTTGCCCGCTCGACGGCATGCGGCACCTTCACCCCGGTCATGCAAGTATACATCGTCGCACAAAGCGCATATACATCGGAATACGGTCCAATCTGCGCTCCCGGTGACACCTGTTCGATTGGCGAATATCCACCTTTGCACGCGGAGATAATTATAATTTCCATACATTCGCGCAGCGCCAAAATCAATCAGCTTCACCTTTCTGTCATGTGTGATCATGATATTGTCCGGGCTGATATCCCGGTGGATCACACCTCGTTTATGTACACCCGCCAACGCACGGATAACCGGACGCATGATTGCCAGAGTCTCGGACACAGATAACCTGCCTCCCCGACCTTTCACATATGCATCCAGAGACTGTCCTTCCACAAAATCCATGACAAGGTAAGCTGTGTTGTTCTCTTCAATAAACGTGTAGACATTTACCACACCAGGCTGCTCTCCCAAGGCAGCCAGCACACGACCTTCCTCAATATACTGCTGTTTCATCTTCTCGAAATTCTCACGTTTTTCACCTGCCTCGGTGTAAACATTCGGATCTCCGGGATTCCGGTAGCAGTACCCGCGCATATAGAATTCTTTGATTGCAACCTTCCGCTGCAGCTTCACATCATACCCAAGATACGTGATTCCAAATCCGCCATCTCCAAGCACCCGCTCAATGTAATATTTATTCTGTTCCAGATACGTCCCCGAAGGTAACTGATGTGCTTCCATGTGCGCTCCTGTTTTTGTCGATGATCGGTTTTATTTTATCACAACAGTCCTTAGAATTCTATCCCTTTTCTGGCAGAAATTCCCTGTTCATACGGATGCTTTTCCTTTTTCATTTCCGTGACATAATCCGCAAGTGCCAGAAGCTTGTCCGATGGATTCCGTCCGGACAGAATGAATTCGATCTGCGCCTGATTGCTCGCCAGCACTTCCATCAATGTACTCTCATCAAGTAACCCATACTTTACAGCGTGCAAAACCTCATCCAAAACAACAACCGCCTCAACCGTATTTTCCTTCCGCACGTCGTCATGCTGTTTTTTCTGTTTTGCAATCCACATTTCAACCTGCGACAGCATATCTGCAAAATATGCACGCGTCTTTGCAAGCTCTTCCTCACACATCCGGCTCACAAATCCATACATCTGCGGGGCATGCAATGTCTCGACACCAAGCCTCTGCAGCATTGCAATCTCTCCGGACGTATCATCCTTCAAAAACTGTACAAACAGTACAGGAAGTCCGCTCCCCACCGCGCGCACAGCCAGTCCACAGCCGCCGTTGTCTTTCCTTTTCCATCTCCATGATAGATCTGAATCATTTCCGTCTCCTTTATAATCTATTACTGCTTTCTGTATTTCGAGTTTATTTCCGCTTACACAGGAATTACTTTATCCCTGCTTGATTAGTCCCAGAATTTCGTAGATTTTCTCCATATCAAGACTTTCCCGCAGAACCTGTGCCAGCTTGTCAAACTGCTGTTCCCGGTATTCCTGCAAGGTCAAATGTTCACTTTCTCCCCGTGTTTTCCTTTTGCGCGCATACAACAGTTCAATAAATGCCTCACGGAATGCAATTTCATCGAAGATGCCGTGAATATAACTGCCTGCCACAGTTCCTGCCGTGTAGCCGAGTACGGTTCCTGCTGAATCGCTGACGAAAGGATAAATGGGGGTTGTAGTTTTGCCAGCAACTTCCGTCCGCCCCATGTGTATCTCATAACCGGCAATTTTCTTATTGCTGAGTGACACAAAATTCCCTTCCAGCATTCCAATCCGGTATGCGCGGTTCTCCAGTTGTTTTTCCTCTTCAAACACAGTTGTAACCGGCAGCAATCCCATACCTCGCACACTACCAAGTGCACTCTCCGTCTGCAATGGTCCATGAGTGATTCGCCAAGCATCTGATACCCGCCACAGATTCCGAACACGATGGTGCCCTTCTTCGCCAGACGCGTAATCTTTGCTTCCAGTCCGCTTTCCCGCAGCCAGAGCAGATCCTGAATCGTATTTTTGGTACCCGGAAGTAAGATTACATCCGGTTCTCCTAGTTCTGACGGCTTTGTCACATAGCGTACTGACACATCCCGCTCCATGCTGAGCGCCTGCATATCTGTGAAATTCGAGATGCGCGGGAACCGGATCACAGCCACATCAATTTCTGCCTGTATATGCGTCTCTTCCAAACTTGACGCAAGAGAATCTTCATCCTCGATATCCACATCTGCATACGGCACCACGCCGAGCACCGGCTTACCTGCCCGTTCTTCTAACATTGTAATACCCGGATCTAAGATCTTCTTATCTCCCCGGAACTTGTTCACGATCAATCCCTTGATCCGGTCCTGTTCCTCCGGTTCCAAGAGCATCACCGTACCGATTAGCTGCGCAAATACACCCCCGCGGTCGATGTCACCAACCAGAAGCACTGGTGCATCCGCGATTTTCGCCATCCCCATATTCACGATATCATCCTGCTTCAGATTGATCTCCGCCGGACTTCCCGCGCCCTCGATCACAATGATGTCGTGATCTGCAGCAAGCTGCTCGTAGCTTTCCCTGATCACCGGAATATATTCTTTTTTCTTTGCAAAATAATCCATGGCGCGCATGTTTCCTACGACCTGTCCCTGCACGATCACCTGCGAACCCATATCGGTCGTTGGCTTAAGCAGGATCGGGTTCATCCGCACAGATGGTTCCACACCGGCCGCCATCGCCTGTACAACCTGTGCACGTCCCATCTCCAGCCCCTCACTTGTCACATAGGAGTTTAATGCCATGTTCTGGGATTTGAATGGGGCAACCTTGTAACCATCCTGTTTAAATATGCGGCAAAGTCCTGCCGCAATAAGAGATTTGCCCGCGTTGGACATGGTGCCCTGAATCATGATTGATTTTGCCATTTTGTGTCTCCTTGTCATTTAAAACTCATTTGTTCCAACGAACACTTCATATATTCTTTGATATCGATATCCTTTTTTCGAAACCGTGGAATCTGGTACAATCACATGTAAATCTACTAGCTGATCTATTATCCTTGACACAACATTCACAGATACCCCAGACAGATCCTGTATTTCTTTTTATTAAACACAATCTGCTTCATAATCACAGGCATAATTCTATATATCGAATTTCCTTTTATCTGCTTAATTGTCTCCATATCTTCTTTGTAAATCACTTTAATTCGTTCCAGTTTGTTAGTATATGAATTGCACTGATCAATCACACACTGTAAAAAGAATTTAATATATCCTGCTACATTGCCTCTTCTACATTCCATAAGATATCTCTGATAAGATGGCTTATATAATTCGAGAATCTCTGACATGTACAAAATCGGAGTACTTTCATCCATCATTGCCATTTGTACCGGAATCAATGCCCTGCCCAGTCTTCCATTTCCATCCTTATATGCATGAATCGTCTCAAACTGCATATGGGATAAAGCAACATTTACCAACAAAGGATCTGTAAACGCATCATTCATATAATCGTATAAATTTATAAGCAATCCATAAACTTCTTCTGGAACTGGCGGAATAAATGTTGCTCCCTCAATCGTACATCCTCTTGGTCCGATCCAATTCTGTGTCGTTCGGATTCTTCCGGGCGTTCTTTGCGATCCTCCCACACTATCTAATATAATTTTATGCATTTCATTTACAAGTTCATAATTTATTTGCTTTTTCGTCTGCAAATACGTTTGCGCATATTCGATTGTTTTCTTGAGATTTTGTATTTCCTGATTATCATCTGTTTTTTCCATATATTTCAGATAAAACATTTCATCCTGAGATATCTGTGTTCCCTCAATCTGTGTCGATTTATAACTTTCATTTAATATTACGGAATCCAAGAAATAGCTGGCATCAAATTCCAACGTATTTAACAATGATTTGTATTCCCCATATTTTACATTTGCTTCTGAAATCAGTTTTAACATATCTTTATCTATTTTATAGTCCAAAGGCATACTTTTTGCTTTATATGGTTCCATATATTCACACCCCTTTTTCATTTATAGTAATATAATACCACTCAGGGTCAATCACTGTTTTTTGAAAAAACAGTGATTTTTTTGATTTTATAATTTCTTTTTTCACTACTTTATATAAATCTAAGTTTATTTTACCACATTTTTCACATGGGCCAATCTGCGAATGAATTCCTGATTCTCACTGTGGGAACGGATTCCAATGCGGAAATATGTATCATCGAGTCCCTCAAAATCACCGCACGCACGAATCAAAACACCCACTTCAAGCATCCGCTCTTTCAAGTCCGGTTCATCGTGAAATAACAGGAAATTCCCATATCCATCATACACTTCCGCCACCAGCTCACGTAGTCTCGGCACAAGATACGCGCGTTCCGCCTGCAGATTCTCGCGTGTCTTCGCCAGATACTCTGTATCCGATAATGCCGCGATGCCTGCCATCTGTGCGGGAATCGATGTATTCCACGGCTGAAGCTTCGCACGAATCCTCGACTGCAACTCTGTATCCCCGCAAGCCAGATACCCAAGTCGAAGTCCTGCCATACAGTAAATCTTCGTGAATGCACGGAGCACTAACAACCGCGGATGTTTCGCCAGATAAGGCAGCATACTATACGAAGCTTCCTCCTCTAAAAATGGCAGGAAACATTCATCCACACAGACATACGCCTGCATTGCTTCCGCCTTCGCAAGCACGCGCAGGATCTGTTCCCGCGTAAACAATGTTCCGGTTGGATTGTTCGGATTGCACAGGAATACAAGGCGGATGGAATCGTCCAGCTTTGCAAGCAGACGTTGAATTACGGTTTCAGAATCAAACTGCAACCTATCCTGTCCGCTCATATCATCAACGCCCCCATCCGCATCCTCGCATCCTGCATAACTCATCTCTCCGCCTCCCGCAGCGACAGCTTCCGCATACCCGGTAAAAGTCGGTGCAATTGCAAGTGCCTTCCCGGGAATCGTCTGTCCAAGTGCATACAGAAGCTCCGCTGCGCCGTTCCCGGGAATGATCCGGTCTGCCGGTATATTTTGTGCTTTCGCTATCGCACGGCATAGCTGCTCCGCCCTATAGTCCGGATATCTGCCAGTCAGCACAATTCCCTCATGTGCCGCCTGAATACTTGCAAGCGGCATGCCAAGCGGATTGACGTTGATGGAAAAATCATATTCAATTGGATTTCGGTAGACATCTCCACCGTGCGTATAGTTATATTCCATGTTTTATTCCTCGCATTTTTATAAAACAGATTATTGCTTATTATCTTATGCTGTTTTCTTCTTTTTCTCCCGTCTTACAAAGAGGAACGCACACAAGCCTGCAAAGGCAATCGTCGCGACTACAAGCACCGGAATTACCGGAATTGGAGAGACGCTTGCGCAAACAAGCTTCAGCCCCTGATACAATGTGTATACACCGAAGATGGAGAAGATTGCAAATGCAAGCATGCTAAGCAGTCCGTCCGGCGTCTTGCTCTTCAGCAGATATCCGATCAGCATACCAAGCATATCCGCAGCGAACAGTCCGAGTGAGCAGCCAATCCACACAACCAGCGCTGCACGCATACCTTCATTTGCACCAAATGTGATCGCGGTAAGCTGTGTCTTATCACCAAGCTCTGCCACAAAAAATGTACAAAATACCGCAAGCGGTGCAAACTTGATCTTCGTCTTACCGCCTTCTTCCTCTTCTTTATCGTCACCGGCAATCGTCGATGCGGCGAAATAAAGGAATGCGAGTGCTGCGATCATCTTGATCACCCATTCCGGCACAAACTCGCTTACAAGTCCGCCTGCCAGAACCGCAAGTCCGTTCAGCACAAGAATCGCAACACCGGTACCGAGTATAATGTCCCTTAATTTGTATTTCGAAGTAAGCGCGATCAGCATAAGCTGGGTTTTATCGCCCATCTCTGCTATAAACTCCGCGAAAAACACCTTGAAGAATAATATCATTTGTCCGAGCGCCCCTTTATCTTACTATGATGTAAACCGCATATGCCGCGTAAAGCGCAACCATGCACAGTCCTTCCACTCTTCCGATTTTCTTCTTCGTTCCGGCAAAAATCCATGCACATATGGTAAATGCGATCAGTACGCACAGGTCAATGATATTTTCTGTGATAATGCTGATTGGGCTGATCGCAGATGCTATACCAAGCACCATCAATATATTAAATATATTGGAACCGATTGCATTTCCAAGTGCCATATCCACTTCATTCTTTCTGGCTGCTACGATGGATGTAACAAGCTCCGGAAGCGATGTTCCGATTGAAACGATCGTAAGCCCGATCAGTGTCTGGCTCATACCGAGATCGCTTGCGATTCTCGATGCAGCATCAACTGTCACATCTCCGCCGACAGCGATTGCGATTGCGCCGCCAATGATAAACAGTATACTCACAGGAACGGAAACAAGCTTGATCTCCTCGTCCGATCCACCTTCGATCTCGACCTTCTTACCTTCTTTACTTGCCTTCATCGCAGTCCGGATCATGTAGATAATATAACATGCAAAAAGCACTATGAATATCACACCATCCAGATGTCCAAGCGTCATACCGGTCTTATCACCAAGTCCGACAATTCCAAGAAGCATCAGAAGTCCGGCACAAATAAGGGATAACGGGATATCTCTTCGGATTGTTTCTCTTGCAACATTCACTGTTGCCAATATCGCACACACACCAATGACAACCATCAGATTAAAAATATTGGAACCGACAACATTGCTGACTGCAAGCTCATTGTTGCCTGCAAGGGATGCAGACACACTGACTGCGGTCTCCGGAAGGGATGTTCCCATCGCAACGATGGTAAGTCCGATAATGATTGACGGCACATGCAGCCGCTTCGCCACGCTGGAACTTCCCTCCACAAAGAAGTCCGCGCCCTTGATAAGCAGTACAAAGCCTATCACAAGGAATACAAGCACAAGGGCAAATGGGGCATTGTTAATGATTTTTTCCATGGTTTCCTCCTTTTCTCGTTCAAAGCTTCCGTCAGCTGAAATCCCGCTATCATAAGTATGGATAGCTGAAAAAGACTCATGTATATCAAACAGCTGCCTGTGTAGATTATTGCACAGACGGTTGATCAATATACATGAGTCTCATTATTTAAGATTTGCCAGATTATACTCTCAACTTATAATCAGAATGTTGACAAACCACACTTTCGCGCTAACTACTCCCTCATGGACTGTTCAATTATCTGATAAATTTTATCAAATATAGCAACGTGTGTCAACAGGGGAATCCGGAAGAAATGCTTCTCATAACCGAAAATCACTGCGTAAACATCACCTCAAAAACCGTTCCTCCTGACGGGTTTGATCGGACAGTAATGTTTCCGTCATGTACTCTCACGATTTCATGAACGAGTGCAAGCCCGAGTCCGACGCCGCCAAGTGCACGGCTTCTGGATTTATCCACACGAAAGAACGGCTCAAAGACACGCTCCCGAAGTTCCTCCGGGATTCCGTTCCCCGTATCGGCTACCGACAGGCAAACGTGCTTTTCCTTCCGGGATGCATTTACTGTGACCTGTCCGCCCGGATGATTATATTTGATAGCATTCTCAACAAGATTATATACCAGCCTGTAGATGAGAATATCGCTTCCGACTATCGTTATAGCCTCACAGTTCCCGGTCAGTTCTACATCCTTCTCCCTGGCAAGCGGTTCTAAGTCTGCCAATACCTCATCCACAAGCGCGTCGACCATAATCGTCTCATCCCGGCCCACGGTCTGAAGCTCACTCATGTCGAGGAGCGTCTTCACCATCTTGCTGAGTCTGTCGTTTTGTTCCGTAACCATCTTGATCGTCTGTACGGTTTCGGCATCGCTGCCCGGGTGTTGCCCGGAATTATAGGAATCCAACTGCACCTGCATTAGAGCTAACGGGGTTCTCAGCTCGTGTGCCGCATTCGCGGTAAATTGCCTCTGTATCTCAAATGCATCCGAGAGACGTCCGAGCATCTTGTTATAGGAGACGCTCAGCTGGTTCAGTTCTTTCACCTTGTTTTCTTCGAGTTTTGAATCAGCCAGATTCTGCGCCTGCACCTCTTCGATCTTATCCGAAAACTCACGAATCGGCCGGAGCGCATGTCCGCTTATAAAATAAGTCGCCACTCCGCCAAGCAGCGCCAGCACCGCCGAGATTATCAGACTGTTTTTCCTATAGTCGGCCTTGTTATTATATACCTGAACAGAAAAATCGTTCGCAAACGCATCCCAATTATCTTCCGGAATACTGATATATATTTCATCCGTATCATCCGCATTCTCATCTCCCCTGGCATCGACAGTCTCCTTCAGGGAGTCAATATAATACACACCATTTTTATAGACAAGCATAGTCAGACAGCCACATATAACCGCGATATATATGGTAATTATACAGGTCAGTCTCCACTGCAGTGACATCTTTTTCATCGATCGGACTCCTCTCGTAGTTTATATCCCTCTCCCACTTTGTTCAGGATCGGATCATATCCAAGCACCGCCTTGAGCTTTCTCCGAAGCGAAGACATATGTACCCGGATGGCTCCGCTGAAGCTGTCCACAGATGCATCCCAGACATGCTCCATCAGTTCCTCCTGGCTCACCGGTCTGCCAGGTTGAGCAGCAGATATTCCAAAATTCCATTCTCTTTTCTTGTCAGAGGAACGATCTGCCCTTCGGCGTATGCTTCGCGCCGGATCGTATCGAACTTTATCCCGCCACATTCCAGACATACATCCTTCTGCACGAATTTTCTTCTTGTCAGGCTTCTGATACGCGCCTCAAGTTCCTGCAGATGAAACGGCTTTTCCATATAATCATTTGCCCCCGCATCCAGCCCTTCAACCTTATCCGCGATCTGTCCTCTGGCGGATAATATAAGCACCTTCGTCTCCTCGTTGCTCTGTCTTAGTTCGCGCAGAATCTCCATCCCATCCATACCGGGCAGGTTCAGATCCAGCACGATTAGATCATAATTCTCTGCCAGGATGCATTCAAGCGCCGTTTCTCCATCATAACAGGTATCCACCTCATACCCGGCATCATACAGGCTTTTCGCAACTGTGTCGCATAGTTGTTTCTCATCTTCCACTATTAATAATCTCAAAATATTTCTCCCATTTCTTAACAATAATTTTACAACTGCTATTGTATAATACCGAAGTCAGCTGGTCAACAAATACAACAAACGAAAGGAGCAATTATATCTTGAAGCGCAGAAAAATATCCCAAATTGTTTTGCTCATCACAGGTATCGCCATGATCAGCTATGGTGCAGTCAGAGGAGAAGCTGCTACCGTGCTGGGCAAAGCTATAAAATTATGTCTGGAGTGTGTCGGAATTGGATAAGAAAAAGAAATCACTATCACAAAAAACTGCCCGGATGCGCGGATGGATACAGGCGGCCGCCACACTGCTTACCAATATCCATATCCCCAATCTGTTTAAGGGCAAAATATACCAGGGCAAAGCAAAAACCGTCTGTGTGCCGGGATTAAACTGCTATTCCTGTCCCGCCGCAACGGGTGCCTGCCCGATCGGTGCCTTTCAGGCAGTGGTCGGATCGTCCAAATTTAAATTCACCTATTACATAACCGGGTTTTTATTCTGCTCGGTGTGTTACTCGGAAGATTCATATGCGGGTTCCTGTGTCCGTTTGGATGGTTTCAGGATTTACTTCATAAAATCCCCGGGAAGAAATTCTCCACAGCCAGACTGAAACCGCTAAGATACCTCAAATATGTTATCCTCGTTGTTTTCGTTATACTTCTGCCGATGCTTGTAACGAACTCCATCGGAATGGGTGACCCATTCTTCTGCAAATATATTTGTCCGCAAGGTGTCTTAGAGGGGGCCATCCCGCTGTCGATTGGAAACCCGGCTATACGATCTGCATTGGGAAAACTGTTTTCCTTTAAATGCCTGATCTTAATTACAGTTATAGTACTAAGTATTTTGTTTTACAGGCCCTTCTGTAAATGGATCTGTCCGCTTGGGGCAATCTACTCCCTGTTTAACAAGGTGAGCCTTCTAAGCATCGTGGATGGAAGTAAATGTGTGGGCTGTAATCAATGTGCGAAGGCATGTAAAATGGATGTTGACGTATGCAAGACGCCAAACCATCCGGAATGCATCCGGTGCGGCGCCTGCATAAAGGCTTGTCCAAAAGACGCAATCCATTACCAGTTTCTAAGCGGTGCCTGTCAGAAAAAGGAGGACAGCAGGAAGCCGCAATCAACCGATAACAATTAAATTTTAATATAATTCAAAGGAGCAATAATCATGAAAACGAAAAAAACTTTTATTCCTATTGTAACACTCTGTGCAGCATTATCCTTACGGCATGCACCGGAAAGAACGCTGCAACCACGGAAAAACCACAGGATTCCCAGACTGAAGCAAGTACAGAAGCCACAGGGGATTCCAGCACAACACTGGATGATTTATATCAGCAGGAAAACCAGATCTTCGCCGATCATGAGGATGTATGGAACAAAGCGTTCGGCATGATGAACAAAAGCACTGCCGATCCAAGCGGAAATTATGCGGATTTTCTAGCCAGCACCGTTGAATCAAACAAGGATGCTTTTACAAAAGACGAATTGAACACACTTACGGCTGATATTGAGACTATACGGAAGATCGAAGAACAGATCGCCGAAATCGAGAAGAAAGACACAACCTCCGAGAGCGCTGACGCAAACGACAATTCCGGATCCACATCTCCGTTTCACAATTTCTCCGGTCAGGATTATGACGGTAATACGGTTGATGAAAGCCTGTTTTCCGGAAATGCAGTCACAGTCATCAATTTCTGGTTTACCGGCTGTAAGCCTTGTGTTGCAGAGTTATCGAAGCTTAATGAATTAAACGATGCCATCAAGTCCATGGGCGGCGAAGTGATCGGCATCAACACAGAAACCTTCGACGGAAACGAAACTGCGATCAAAGAAGCCGCAGCAGTTCTTGAAAGCCAGGGGGCCAAATACCGCAATCTCTCCATCGACGCATCTTCCGATGCAGGGAAATATGCTTCCGATATTATGGCATTTCCTACAACCATACTCGTTGACAGAAACGGTAATATTGTCGGAGATCCGATGCTTGGAGGAATTGATAACCAGGACAACTATGATACTCTGATGAAGCAGATCCAATCTGTAATTGATGCAGATAGCGCAAATAAATAATTGAATCAGGGACAGGCTGAAAGACGATTGTTTTCCAGCCTGTCCCTGATTTACTTTATATCGCTGCAACCAAATATTACTTCCATTATGTCCGGAATCTGTGGTTTATACGTGTTCTCTTTCATTCTTAATTCTGCTCATCTTCTATCAATTGACTATATATCAAATAATTTCAATCTTTCTAGATTCTGGAGATATAAACAGAATCACATGTTCAATTCCATCACCATACATGAATCTGATGCCTGAAACCCTAATACTTCATACAAAGGTCTTCCTATCTCTGTTGCATCCAGACTTATCTCTGTCACACCATTTTCCTTTGCCTCTTCAATCAGAATCTCAACCATCTTCTTAGAGATTCCGCTTCTTCTGTGATCTGCACGGGTATAGACATTCATCAAATGCGCCCGATTGCCTGTCGGGTGCGAGAATGTCGGCATAATCCATATATAGGATAGGCTTGCACAGCCTACGGGAGTTTGCCCATCAAGTGCAATAACCGTTGTTTGCTCACCTGACTCAAAATACCGCCTGCTCTCAGAGATAAATTTCTCATCATATTCATACTCACCGGACAGATCATTTACCTCTCTAAGCATTTCAAGTCTCAGCTTCATGAGGATTTCCATATCATCTTTTGTAGTCTTTCTGTATAAAATCTCGTTCATTTCCTACTCCCTTAACAATCTATCGAGCAACATCTGCCCACAGTCAGTCGTTTTGTATTCTCTAAGTTTCATGTTTTATCCTCATAAGCTGGAAGTTATTACTTTCTGCATAATGTGTTTCCTAAAATGATAATTACCACGACATCAACCAAAATAATCCCCAATGCAATATATACAAAAAATGCGGGCAAAATATTTTCAAACAAGCCCATAGTTAATGCAAGAATTGCTATAATAGACATTCCAATTCCCATTGTTCTGCATAACTTCTTTTCATCATATTTTTCCTTTTCTTCATTTGAAGCTGTATTATATCCAGAAATGAACCAGCTTCCATGTCCAGAAAGTAAAATAATAGAAAGTACAGCAAATATCGCAAAGACAATCCACACTATCCAATCAGAGTCTGTTGCTAAATCTGCTAATTTCATTTACATACTCCTCCTTAAATTCCATTTTCTTAATTTTATAAACTGGAATTTGCGCGTTTCTACAAGCGGTGCACAGGCAGGACGAAATCAGCCATGGGAGCTTGCTCACAATCGGCTGATTTTCGGACTGGATGTATAGCGCGCCAGCGCGACATGAGCATGAAGCGCAGCGTAATGCGAATGGCACCGCATTACGATAACATTTTCTCCTGCATTGGGTGTTTTTTTGTCATTCCAAATATTCACCCAATCCTTCCCTACACATTCATCCGCAATTGGGGAATTTTTTCATATTTCAACAATTTCCCCATCGTCCTCTGAACTTCTTCCCATTTTGATTGGGTGATTTTTTCATATTGGAATTTTTCACCCAATATGCATCTATATATCCCTTCAACATTGGGTAATTTATGTCTATTTCAAAAATTTAATCAATATTCGTTGCCACACTTTTTCTGGCGTCTTCACGAAACGAATTTCACTATAACCAACAAACTGAAATTTGTGGGTGAGATTGAATATCTCTTTAATACTCAATTCCTTTTCGTCTTTACGCAAATGATGACTGCTACAATAATCATTGGAATCATACTGATAATACCAATATATGCTGGACCTAGAATTGCCATATTGGAATATTCAGGTTTTACCAGATATGCAAAGATGGTAAATGCATTGATAGCACCATGCATAAGGGATGGCAACCAAATGGTTTCTGTCTTTTCATATACATAATCAAATAAAATACCCATCATAATAGTAGAGATACAGAATACGATTGGCCCAAGTACCGGTGCGCCGATATATTCTTTTCCATACTCATAACCGGCAAAAATCATGATCGGCCAGTGCCAAGCACCCCAGATTGCACCACCCACAATACGGCCTTTGGTGTCACCAACTTTTTCTTCAAATACGGATACAGTGCACCTCGCCAACCAACCTCTTCGCCTAATGCGACAAACATATTCAGAATGGTGCAATTGTCACAGCTTGAACAGACGTAATCAGCAGATACATTGGTATCGTGATACCCTGTGCCTCGAACTGTTCCAACGCTCCCGCTTCCTCTAAAAGACCTCTTAACGTCATAAATTCAGAGTCAAATGTATCCGGGAAAATCACAAAAAACAAGACCCCTCCAAGGATACTTAATAACGCCGGCATCCAAAGGGCAAAGAATACATAACGAAGTTTCCCTTTTAAATGTGGTACCCATCCCATACCTTTTAGCGGGATTCTGGCTACCAGTACACCAAGGAACGGCATAAACATGGTAATCATCCCTATAACAGTAAACACTATCTGATTTCCATTATTACTAAAAACACTTGCTATCATTTCTAAAATCCAAGCTAGTCCAAATGCGACTGCCATGTATATCACAAATTGTTTCTTACTCAAATTAATTGTTTCCATTATGCATCCACCTCTTTTCTATATACTTCCAAACTCCAAATTTTCCTCCTACAACTAGGACAAGTTAACTTTCTCATCTTTGGATTATGATTTGCCAACAGAGTTCCATTTTCCTTGGTTGAAATCTGGTATGGCATTCCGGACAAATATACTCTATCCGTTTGTACCAATAGTTTGCTAAAAAGACAGCACAAATAGTATACACTGCCGTAGTTACAAAAAATGGTATCCAAATTCCTTGTAATATACCAATAACAAAAGTTACAATTCCTGTGATTTCTACAGGAATTCCTACGATCAGCATTTTTTTGTACATTTTCTTTCGCTTTTCTTTTTCCTCCATAATTGACGATATGTCATGAATTGTTTTTTGTGAGCCATCCTTGAAAGAAGTCAAAAAATTTCTTATATTTTTTATTTTTTCTAATTGCTCTGTTTTTTTCTTAATATCTGCCTGAAGGTTTTTATTCAGTTCATCAAGCAAAAGTTCAATTACTTTTTTAGACTCATCAGATTCCAATATTTCAGCAATATCTTTAATAGAGATATCCAAGTCTCTCAAAAAGCATATTGTTTCCAATGTAGCAACATCCTTTTCAGAGAACAGTCTTCGTCCTCCCTCTGTCAAATCCGTTGGCACAAGAATACCTCTTTCATCATAGTATTGAATGGTTCTTACTGAAACATTACACTTCTTTGCAAGTTCTCCTGTTGTATATAATGACATATCCTGCCTCCTTTCAAGGCCCATATTAGTATATAACGCTGCGTGACAAGCAATATATCACGCTGCGTTATTTTTATTTTTACGCAAATAATTAATTTCTCATATCAACCAGACAGTGAGAGAAATTCAAATTTTCATGTGTTCGACAAACTTGAAGTTTCCATTTATTTCTTTTTGCGGTATTTGGGTTCAATACCTACTACATACGCTACCATAGCCGCAATACTAATAAGCATTGCACCCAATATAGGTATAATAATCAAACCCGAATTCTGCCCATCTAATAAAGGCAATCCAATTAACGTAAACAAAACACCATACACGCACCACAATATGCCCAAAGCACGATTATAGCCTTTCACATCTTCTATGGGCGCTACCTCAGCATTTGCCCAAAAACCGAAAGGTTTTGCTTTCTTGGAATTAAAATCATAAATGCCCATTACAATAAATAATACGCCGATTATTACCCAAATAACAAATGCTATTAATCTTCCTTCCATAATATGTATCCTTTCTTTGTAGTTCTGTAAATACCGATTTGTTAACCTCTTTTTATCTCTTAAACCAATTCTATTATGTATCATATTTTATGTCAAACAAAACTCAATCTCAACCAAATAATCCCCTCCGCACCAGAGCATGTTTCGACTGCTTCCGGCACAGAAGGGGATTTTGATTTAACTAAGTAACGTAATATAGATACCGGTCAGGATTGCCGTTGTGATAACGCCGCAGATATTCGCGCCAAGAGCATAATCCAGAATAAATGCTGCCGGATTTGCCTTTGCAGCAGCCTTCTGTGCAACCTTCGCCGTAGACGGCACACACGACACACCTGCGATGCCAACCGTCGGATTGAACTTTCCTTTCTTAAAGAAATATACAACATAGCCGCCAATGATGGAAACGGCTGCCGAAGAACCGGCGTCAAGCCCCATCGCACGCGCGATCGGATAGGTTGCAACCGTACCAAGCTCCGCAAAAAGCGCAATCGTCATACTGATAAATGGGTGTTCGAGCACATAACCGATATCACACAGGATACCGATTCCCATAAATACGAGGCACGCGATCAATCCGTTACTGAACGTCAGGTTATAAATCGGCTGCAGGAAATTGATCTGCATGTATGTCATCAGCTCATCGGTCGTAGAAAGCAGCGGATCAATGATCAGGTTTCCGATCTGATTTTCACCGAGGAACAAAACGCCCGCATTGACCGCAGACATACCAAGTCCCATCGGCACCATGATGAGCGGCTCCAACGTTCCCTTCACGCCTAAATACACCAATAAGAATCCTAAGAAGATCAACACGACTCTCGCAATCGCAATCTGTGGTGACTGCGCAAACATCGTACCGATACCCTGGAAAAGATCTAAGATACTGCGCACAGAATACTTAAGGCTGCAATTAAAATTGCCACAATAATTCGCTTGTGATCTGCACATCGTCTCATACTTAACTCCTCGTTGGAACTCGTTTCTTCAATGGCAAATCATAGCGAATTATGTGGCAACTGTTAATTTCTATTTTACTTTTTTTAACCGTTTATGGTCTCTGACCAAGCGCTCCCTCTAATGTCAGTGTCTCACCGCTCATATACTTGAAATCCGGTGACGCAAGCTGTACACAGACACGTCCGATTTCCTTTTCTACATCCCCAAAATGTCCCATCGGCGGTGTGTGGACATTTGCCTTAAATGCATCCGGATATGCTTTCTCGAAATTCTCAAGCTGTGCGGTCCATGCAAGCGGACATACGACGTTCGCATTGATGCCATCGGCAGCCCACTCGGTTGCTGCGACTCTTGTCAGTCCACGGATACCTTCCTTCGCTGCAGCGTAAGCGCACTGTCCGAAGTTTCCGAACAAACCGGCGCCTGATGCGAAATTGATCACGGAGCCCTTCGTCTCCTTCAAATATGGATAGCATGCTTTCATATAATAAAATGCTGCATACAATCCGGAATAAATCGCAAGGTCAAACTGTGCGGTTGTATGATCGGCAATCGTCACACCGGAAGCAGAAGCCTGCGCGTTGTTGATCAGTACATCAATTCTTCCAAATGTATCGATCGTCTGCTTTACAACATTTGCCACGACTGCCTCATTGTCAGAGCCGGCGCTTACATCTGCCTGTACCGGAAGCACCTTCACGCCGTATTTGCGTTCGATTTCTTCTTTTGCATCGTCTAGCTTCTGTACGTTCCGTCCGGTCAGGACCAGGTTCGCGCCTTCCTTCGCATAGGCAGTTGCGATTCCATATCCAATCGAACCGCAACTTCCGTCGCTTAATACCGCGCGTCCGCCACCTGTGATAATTGCTACTTTACCTTCTAAAAATCCCATGTCATAATCCCCTTTCGTATCATAATTCAGATATGTATATTGTACCAAAAACGCATGCTTCTCAATGGAAATACATGCGTTTTTTTCTCATTTTACTCGCGATTTTTAAGCACTTCAGCCGGCAGCATCTGCTTGATTCTTCGTACGAGCAGATGGTTGATGATAAAGTACAATACGAGCACACCTGCGAACATCGCCAGATACAGCCATGCCGGGAAGGACTTGTCGACACCACAAGCGATATTCGGTACGAACTGCGGCTCATACACCGCATCAAGCAGTACCTTCGCAAGCGGAACCGAAACAAGTGCACCGATCAAAACGATATAGAAGTTCCATCTAAATACATCTTCTTGACTTCCTTATTCCGGTAACCGAAGATCTTGATCAACGCAATGCTGAATGAAGAACGATCGATCATAACCTTCATCATCAGATACAGGACAATCGCAAAGATCAGGCAGATACCGCGCCGATCGTAATAATCATCGAACGCATCTGGTCAGAGAAGATTCCGGCTGCTTTCTTCACATCGTCACGTGTCATCGTCGAATACAGACGTCCACTTTCCACACCCAGATCATGATCGGCAAATACGACATTATAATAATCATCCTGCTCACCGAACAAGTCAAGTGCCTTATCATATGGAAGGAACACCATGAAGCTTGGCGCATACTGTGTCACTGCCTCGATCTCAAATGCGTAGATTTTTCCATTTTCCTCATCCTTCAGGGTGATCACATCCCCTTTTTTCAATCCATATTTGTAAGAAATGGATGAGCTGATTGTTACCTTATCTGCGGAATCGGAAAGTGTCACATCAAAGAACGGATTGTTCTCCTTGATGCCAAGCACCGTTACATCGAAGTTATATCCATAGATTCCTTCTTCAACGTCTTGGCATAAGCTTCATAGCCACCATCCGGCACTTCCTCGCCGGATATTTATAGGTATACATATATTCAAATTTTGTATCTGCGACATAATCATCCTGTACAGCACGACAGTATACATAGATTTCCATTGACATAACGAGCAGCAGGATACTGACAAACATACCGAATACAACGGTAAGTGCAGTCCGTCTCTCACGCAGGATCTGGCGGATACGGAACAGTTTCATAAACTTCATGTTGCCAAGCTTCACACCCTTGCCCTTTGCAGCCTTCTGCTCATTTTTAAGCAATGTCAATACTGGACGGGACAGTCGCTTGCGGATAACAAGACTTGTCACGACCAGACATATGATTGGCGGAATTGCAACACCATATACGATTGTATATGGCCGTATCTGTACCGCTATATCCGGCAGGGAATAATAATAATATGTATCCTGCATCTGGTACCGCACGCCAATCTTTGTGTAAGCGAGTGCTGTTCCAATCGCACCTCCGATCAGGGAAATCAAGGTCGGAAGCAGGATGTAATGCCTCATCAGATCCTTTCGCTTTACACCGAGTGCATAGAGGGCTCCGATCACAGCGCTCTCCTGATCGATGGAATGTACCACGAATACAGAAAGCACATAAGCAATCAGCACCAGGAGCAAAACGCCGGCAATCATACCGATTGTATTGTTCATCTCCACATCATCACTGGCTGCATGGATACGCACATTGTCCTCTGCAGTTACGAAGGACAGCAGATTATTCGCATCAGCATTGAAGATCTCATCGAGCATATTCTCTGTCTCATCCTTTAATTCCTGCACGCCATCTTGTACATCAGCTGCACCGTCAGCTGCGTTCTGAAGAGCGGGGTTATTGTCTGTCAGCTCAGAAAGTCCTTCAGCAAGCTCCTTTGCACCGTCAGCAAGCTCATTAATTCCATCGCGAAATTCCTCTTCCCTGCCGAGCGTCCGGTCCCAATACTCCTGAAAATACACATCATCCACATCGTCGGATGAGAAGGAAAGCTTCTTTAACTCTGCCTTTAATTCATCATCGGTCATCGCGTCATTTAACTTATATGCATAATAATATTCCTCAGACTTCGCGCTCTTGCCTTCCTTTTGAAGTGTCGTGTACACCTCATCTGTCACAAATGCCAAGCCGAAATTCAGGCTGTCACAGCTTGTGTCGCTGAGTGATTTCAATGGGCTGTCGTAATCCGGCACCGTGCCGATACCGCTTACTTTATATGTGCGGTCACCAAGAACAATTGTATCTCCCACGTGTATAGCATTTTTCTCCGCATATTGCCGCTCAAGAACAAGCTCATCGTCTGCCTGTGCGAGCTTACCCGCGCAAATCGCAATCGTATTGATTTCGGTACGATTGCGGAATACTCGAATTGTCTTATCCCCATCGACAGCATAATCTATGAAAAACATTTTCTCCAATGTAATTCCCTTATCCGTCAGTGCGTCCCACTCGCTCTCCTTCATCGGAACAAAGAGGGAAAACTGACCATCTTCGACGTTCTGCTTCTCCGCCTCGGTTGTTGTGCCACGCATAACCGTCTCTGCTGCTCCAACAACACTCACAACCATGTACATGCTGAGAATCAGCAAAAATGCGAGTGCCAGATAACGCGGCAGGTTCTCTTTGAAATCCCTGAAAATTCTTTTGCGTAATACTTTCTGCATCTTACAAATCCTCCAATTCCGCTGCCGGCACCTTCGTTTCATTGTTATAATTTTTCTTGATCTGTCCGTCCTTCAGGACGATTACCTGATCAACCATATCCTTGATTGCGTTGTTATGTGTGACGATGATCATCGTTGTGCCATACTGCGCATTGATCTTCTCTAACAAAATGAGGATATCCCGGGAAGTTCTCGAATCCAGTGCTCCGGTTGGCTCATCGCAGAGTAGAAGCTTCGGATTCTTAATGAGCGCACGGGCAATTGCACAACGCTGCTGCTGTCCACCGGACAACTGCGATGGGAATTTGTTCTGATGCTCGGTGAGTCCAAGCACATCCAGAAGCTCATCCATATCTAACGGCTGATCAGTCAGATATTCGCATACCTGAATATTCTCGCGCACGGTAAGGTTCGGAACCAGATTGTAAAACTGAAAGATAAATCCAAGATAATCTCTACGATAATCAGAGAGCGCATCCATTTTAAGTCCTACCATCTCCTGTCCGTCGACCTGAATCGAACCGGAATCTACCACATCCAGTCCACCGATACAGTTTAACAATGTGGATTTACCGGAACCACTCGTTCCCTGAATCACGCACATCTTTCCCTTCTCGACACCAACCGACACGCCTTTCAATACCTGCATATAACTGCCACCCTCACCGTAGCTTTTCTTTACATCTGATACCTCTACATACATCCTATTGATCCTCCTTGTGTTTTCTTTGTATTTTATTTGTATCTTCTTCATTGCATAACAGTGTTATGTTTTGATTACATTAAGTTGAAAGATTTTTTCCTATGATTGCTAACGACATAACATCGTTATGTTGTCGTCTTATAAAAAGCTATGCAACATATTAATGCATACATAGCTGATTTTCTTTATTGATTCTGGAACATGGCGTTCCATCCACCCAACAGATAGTTCATAACCTGTTCCATATGCTTCAACGCCTTCTGCTCATCCTTCTCATGCAGCAGTAAGTGAGAAAATGCATTGATCTGTACATGTGCCACCCAGTGCAGCGTATATTCATCCGGTGGTTCCACGCCCAGCACTTTCGCTTGTTCTACAGCAAAGATCTGATATCCATTCTCCATGATTGCAACGAATTCATCGATGCAATTTTCAAACCGAGACCCCTGGCTCTTCGTCAAAATCAAGGTAAACATATCATAGTTCGCATATAGAAGATGGATAATCTGCGTACTTGCAAACATATCATCCTGCATGTTATCTTCCCTTGCATCCGGAAACTGTTGCAATTCCATGAGTTCCTGACGCATATGCTGTTGCAGCATGTGCTTTAGCTTTTCCAAAACCGGCTCCACTATTGCCGCAAACAAATCTTCCTTATCCTGAAAGAAAAAATATAATGCACCTGTTGTCACCCCGGCATTCTTACAGATTGATCGAAGCGAGGCTCCCTGATATCCTTTTTCCAAGAATTCCTGCTTGGCACTCGCCAGCAGCATCTCCCTTGTTTCCTTTTCCACTTTACTTGCTCCTTTTCGCTCCATCCTGATATATGCTTCTCATGGTTTTCACCCCATCACTTCGTGATGCGGCAGGTCGTCGCCTCCATCCTAATACAGGCTTTGCCTGTAGGAGGCTCCTTACATAACACCGTTATGTTAACGTATATTGCGCCAACTGTCAACCCTTATTTTTTAATTTGGGGGATTTTCCCGATTTCTCAACTTTTCCCCCAACACGCTTGCTTCTCAGCTGCTTCCGGTTGGGGGATTTTCCCGATTTCTCAACTTTTCCCCCAACCCACTTGTTTCCCTTTAGCTTCCGGTTGGGGGATTTTCCCGATTTTGCACTTGTCAACAAATTTTGGACACGAAATATAAAAAAATAGTCAGTTACATTGTACGGCTGTATACGCCATACGCCACCCTTGACATCGCTCCAAGAAACTCTGGGCAGATAATACCGAGGTAT